>Ga0126335_1002735_pt1 | contig 10698 bp, 5 predicted proteins | sample OlaspJWI45metaG_FD_108409 | JGI IMG/M metagenome (GOLD analysis project Ga0126335, IMG submission 108409) | Marine gutless worms symbiont microbial communities from Oahu, Hawaii - Olavius sp. 1 OAHU.JWI-45 metaG | ecosystem: Host-associated > Annelida > Digestive system > Unclassified | place... | reverse complement strand
ATCTCGAATGCAATCTAATGCTGGCTTTGAGGTTACTGTTATTACAGGCCCAACCAGTTATTTAAGCACACAAGTAAATCAAATACAGCTCTGACATTGCACCCACAATTAAAAATTAACCGCGATTAAAAAAATTAATCGCGATTAATGGATTAACGCGTTAATCGCGCGTTAACTGCGATTAATCTGCAGCCCTAATAACTATGCTAGGTGGTGCTATTGTTCTGTTTGCTTCTTACTCAGTTTATGGATGCATTTCTGTGCATTTTCCCTCCAAATTTTCGTCTTTTAACATTGTCTGCATCAAAATTTTCTGCTATAAATAGTTCTGATTAATTTGCTAGGCAGTGCCACCATTCTGTATGCTGCTAATACAACTTTTTAGACGAATTTCTGTGCGTTTTTGTCGTGTTTTAAGAATGTACCCCTGGGTACATTCTTAAAACGACAAAAACGCACAGAAATACTACCCAGCCAAAACCCCATGTTTCATACTCGGTCCCGCTACAGTTGTCGCAGTTAGAAGTGACTTTGGATTGCATTTCCGGTAGAAAAGTAAGTCTTTCTGCCTTTCTAACATCGTTTGCTGTTGTTTGTAAGTCATGAAAATGGCCATTTCCAGCACCGGACATATTGGGACGCCTTTACCGTGTCAATTGAATCACGGTACTGTTGCATTTTATGTTTCATTATTCAATGCCGATATACATAACTGTATGCGGTGACTATAAAAATGCCTACTGACTGATTGATCAATTGCAGCAATGCTTCACATTGTAGAGTTTATGATGTCACGAGAAGAGTTGTATGACCGCATCCTGTCTGCTGCTGAAGCTGGTGACTTGAAAGCTGCACGTCGGCAGTTACTCGAGTATAAATCATCATTAAGATCTGGCGAGGTTGATGCGTACTTTAACACTCTTCTTCGCGAGGCAATTCACTCAGAACAGAATGTAATTGTGGAATTGCTGCTGGATATTGGCGCAGACGTTGGAAGAGAAGATGTGGAAGGGAGGAGAGCAGTTCATGTTGCGGCGAAATATGACAATGTGACTGCGCTGAAATTGATAAGTCGGTTCGGAACGGCACTAAATGCTGTCGATAGGAATGGTTCTAGTGCACTGCACATCAGCTTGGCATGCGGACACCGAAATGCGTCGTTGTTTTTGATTGAATCTGGTGCTACGGTGAACCGGCCACGGCGGTATGATACTGGTGAGACTCCAATGCATGTTGCTGCTCGGCTGGGGGATGGTGTTGTTATGGCTGCCTGTTTACGCCGTGGTGTCGGCCGGCCGGATGTTCAGTCATCTGACGGGACAACCCCACTTCATATCGCTGCACGAGAACGACATGCGGCCTGCGTTGACTTGCTGTGTATGGCAGCGCGCAGAGGTGCAGTAAATTGTGTGGACAAGCGCCGCCTTACACCACTTCACTGCGCTGTTAATTCATCTGCGCTCGATGTCGTGCGCACACTTCTTCGCCACGATGCCGACCCCAATGTGCGCGATCGTGATGGACTGGCGCCGATACATTATGCTGCTGCTGCAACCCGCCCTCCGCAGTTTTCCCACTGTGGCATTGTCGATCTACTTATCGCCCATTCTGCGAACGTTAGCATACCGGACAATCAGTGCCGAACACCACTCCATCTTGCTGCTGCTGTTGGAAACTCATCACTGATTCGGCAGCTGTTATCGGCAGGTGCGGATATCAATGCAGTGGAGCGGATACTAGGTGAAACTGCGGTTAATATTGCAGCCGCATACGGCCGATATGAAGCCATTAGAGAGCTGTGTCAAGCTGGCTGTGATGTTAACATTGCTGACAAGCACGGAGTGGCTCCTCTGTATAAGCTACTGTCCACTGTTGGCAATGGTGAGCCCTCTTGTTTGTCTGCCTTGATTTGTCTCTCAGCTGGGAGAAAAAAGAAAACAAAAACAAGAAAAATCTATTGTTGAATTGTTTGAATAGGTCCGACTTGGCACTACTTCTGTAGTGCAGGAATGTTTGGCAGTGATTTGGATGTAGGTGCTAGACTTAGAATTATTTCTTTTTTATTTGGATGCTTAAATAGTTGTGAAAGTGCCAGACTTATATACAGATTGCTATCCTGCCACACTAACTTGGCTTTATGTAGTCTCTAGTCTGTAGTTAATAGATATGGTTCTGCTGCCTAGACAGGTAAGGTTTCGTGCCGGTGCTGTATCTGATGACCTTTTCTCCCTCGGTCTCTGTCTGTTGCCATGTCTGGAAACTGTACACACCTCAACCTCCGTAGCCTCATCTCATTACTGCTGATGGAGTGGAGTAAAAGAGGGAACATTAACGTAGCTGCTCTAATTACTATAGTACAGTGTAATACTCTTGTTGTGCTATGTCTAGGCCGCTTATAGGTCCAGCAGATTGGGTTTTTGTCACACTGTGACCCTTACGCTGTGATTAGCCTATAGGTTGCCTGCAGTTCATATTGTAACATGGTGGAGTGGTTCTGGTGGGATTGAAGCATATCTCAGTGGCCAACTGGCATACTTCAGTGCTTTTACGCTGTTGATTTGGTCATCTGACCTGTAAAAATCGTCCCTGAAATGACCTATAAAGTGTCGAGTGGGACGTTAAGCCTCTACTCAGTACTCATTACTGGAAACTGTAGCAGTGCTGACAGTAAATGTGCATGCCATGCTGCAAGCTTTCTGGCAGGCTGCCACGCATGGCTTTGACTGCAAGGTGCTATGAGCTTGTGGAGGCATCACTCGACTTTGGTGTGATATAAACCCAGGCCGCAGAGACGTTCACAATATTTAAGTGCATCGAAGTTCCGGCCGGAAAAGAATAAGCGATGATTTGGTTGAATGTTGTGATGTGACACGCAGTCAGTCTGTTCAAATTCTCATCGGTCGACCTTCTGCTGAGCCACGGAGCAAAGGTCAACGCGACAGATGAACGTGGCGTTACACCACTGCATGCGTGTGTTTTTCACGCGATCATCTCTCGGCCTGGTAGCTGCGACCTCATTGACGATGGCCTCAGCATCCTGCGACGACTAGCAGCTGCCGGAGCTATACTCAAGCCAGGCTCAGCAGTTGGACAGTAAGTAAAAAAAGCTTGTCTTTCAGCTGACCTTTGACGTCGAGAGCTGTTTTTGTACTTTTCAATTCAGGCTATATATTCTGAATCGCTTGACCTAGTAACTTCATTTTCAGTTTGGAGATATGTTTTCATAATATCTAGGTCAGGTTCAGTTTCAAGGTCGTGTTTCCAAGGTCAAGGTCACGACAGTGAAGAAGCAGCAGTGTGCCAGTCAAAAACTACTTGCTGGAAATTGCTGGGGCTTTATTGGAATACATGTTACAATAATGCTGGAAGTAATTCGGAGCTTTTGACATTTTGACTTTGACCTTTGACCTTGAGACATTTTCCTATTTTTTTCAATTAAAGCTCAGTTTTGTATGCCTTAAGCTAGCAGCTTCATTTTCTCTCTGAGGGTACACGCTTCCAGTTTCGAAGTCGTGGCGTTAATCTCAAGGTCACGATTGCAAAACAGCGGCAGCGCACAGGTTTGTGCTCCCCTCGGGCACGGTTTCATTTATTTTGTTACTGTAGCACTGCAGTTGAATGTCTGGAAAGACTCGTCTCTGAAATGACCCAGTATGTCTTGAGTGCGATGTGAAACTCGGCCCGTTCATGCTCATCTGGTTGTATAACGCACAAACTGGTGTTCAGACGGTCAATTCGAAACTCCGCCCTGTGCTGGCTAACGTGGCACGGCGAACTCAGGGCAGCAGCATTCCTAGTCAACGCAGGGTGGCACCTCCGCGATGAACGCTGGCTGTCGTTACCGGGCAAAACAGACGAGATAGAGCATTTCCTGGTGGTTGCTAGGAGCACTGCGCATCAGCCCGATACTCTATGCGGCGTCTGCCGAGCCATGATCCGCAACACTTTACGAACTGCGTCGGACGATCGCGATATCGTACCTCGAATATTGCAGCTTCCACTTCCTTCACCGATTCTGCGATATTTGACTCTAGATTCCGAGTATGATATGTTATGCTGAGTATTTATGGTAGGCCTGCTGTTGCAAATGTTGTGATTGATCTTTAATTGTTTAGCAATACTCGTATCTGTTTTTGAGGTATTATAATGTTCAAGTGTAAACTAGGGTCTGCTTGGTTGGGTAATTTTTTTGCATTTTTCTCCTAATCGAGGCTATATTTTGGGTGTTTTGTTGTCTTGTGGGTGTAAATTCGATTGTCTGCTTAAGTGCAACTGATTTACTCTTAAGTGACTGATTATGTAGCTTGTGGTATTAAAAGTTCTGTTGGTTATTATATAGGGGTGTTTCAATTTGACATTTTTATTCAACATTTTCTGTGGTTACTTATTTCCATAGCACAGTGTAGTCCGTGTGTATGTATGTCTGTATGTTCGCGTATAAGTCGGGAATGGGAGGTAGTGTGCCCCGAGTATGCTTTTAGGCACCAGAAAATTTCGGAAGTCATGGGTAGGGAGCCAGAAAACCGCGGCATGCGCTGGCGAGGCGTGGGCGGTACTGGACAGCCCTAGCCTACAGCCTTGGGCAGCAATAGCTACAAGTCAGCCTTGCCGCTGGAGGTGGGCGAGCGGGCAGCGTGACTGGGCAGCAGGATGACATGGCACGGGCGAGATGTGCAGCGGAGCTTAAACTGTACACATAATGCCCAACTGGATGGGCACACTGGCTAGTCTCTACTATTTTGCTAGTGATGCACGTTTTCTGTATCGTTGTTAATTTTCAAAGTGGTTGTCTCATCGGACAGTCTTGAATATAATTGTTTGGTTGGCAGTTAACATGATGTCAATTTAATTTGTGACATAGTTTGTGCACATAAATATTTTTTAGGCATTTCAATTGCATTAACTAGTTGTACAAACTTTGATGGCGTTTTAAAGTCTTAAGTGCTTGTTGACAAAATGCATAAGATTGTTTTAGTTATTGCTGCCATTGTTAAGATTTTGTACTTTATATTGGTATGGAAAGCTTCACAGCAGATTGGGTTTCGTCTAGCCTATATTGTAACAGCCTGGAGTGTTTCTGCCGAGACTGAAGTCAGGTTTCAACAGCCAAGTGGCTTCTTTCGATGTTTTGATGCTGTTGGTTGGGTCATCTACCTCGTTTGAATCCTCCCTGAAATGACCTATAATGTGTCGAGTGGGACGCTGAGCCTCTACTCCTCACAGAAAGCATTCACGGACTTATGCAGCTTATCTTGAATGCATGCCGTAGTTGCAACACAACAACTGACCCTGGATGATAATTGCTATTTCGTGATTTATTAGTAGACCGCCCAGTTTCCTGACCATTTGTCGTAGTTGATAAATCTAGAACTTGTTGTTCAATTGTTCGCTTTTGTTTAGAAACATGTGATTCGTTTTTTACTTTCTTTGCGAAGCTGGTTGTCAGTATTGGTGCAGTGACGTCTCCGAAATGACCTGGTATGCGTCAAGGGGGACGAAAAAGCTCTAGTTGCTCTCTGTTTCGGGGTTGCATTGCTAATGATTGCAGGGAAGATATAAACATGAACTTGTCATATGCTGCAGCGAGCCATACAACTTATAGATTCGTAAGTTCTGCTGTAGAAATATAACAACAGTTGACATCACGGCAATCACGCATGCAGCTACAACAAACAATATAATTTTACAAAAATATACGAATCTAAAACATCTGTGCAAAGTATAAAACATAAAGGATAAAAAAGATAAAATACACAATTACGCCACCATAAAGGTTACTACAGTACTCAACGAAAAGATCACGTTCCTGCCATCACTTCAAATATTAGCATGGTTTGTAGCTAAGACTGTCAAGTCTGCAGCGGTCAATGCAAAGATTATCAGTCGGGCAAGGAAATACCAAAGTAACTTGGTGAGGACAGCATTGAGGCAAAACAATTTCCTATACCTTACGAGGGCAAAATTGCCGCAATACCTCCCCCTTCGCAGTCGGGGGATCCGGACACCAATCAAGGTTCTCCGGCCTGAACAGGACGTCGATCCGTTCAACCGTTTTTGCACAGTGCCGCCACGTGACAGACCGATGCAGCGATGCTACAGGACCATCAGTCGCAACAGGTCACAATGTGCGCTTTGCATTTCTGCTTCGGCACCGAAACACTCGAACCAATGGCACCTGATCAGTGTGATGTTTTCAACAGGACAACTGCTCATTATACAGACACTGAAAAATGAAACTTGTATAATACAAAATTAATATACAAACCATTCAAACATGCACGACGTAATCATATAAAAATACACAGATATAAAAAATAATTACGAATCGCGAGCAAATGCTACAGTGTGCGTCAGAAAATTAACTCCATTATATTCTTCAGCAATATTAACATGCAGCAACAATTAAAATCTGATGACAGAATCAACAAAATAGACACTTTCAGTTACACCCACAACCACTTGATTTTTCACAGCGTGCGATTAAGCAGAAAATGACTGCATTGATGAAAATTATCATTATTTCACTTCTTAAAAAGTAACAGAAAACTCGACATTACAAATACGGCAAAACTGATACAGCCAATCAAAACTGCTTTCTTTGCCTCAAACCGATGTGCAGAATTTCTTAAATACCTGCAAAGTAACACGACTAAATCTGCAATTTTTCTGGTCAGTGGAATTTATTCAGATTCATTCCAGACACACGCTTAGCATTTAATGAAAAAGCCTGGTATCTACAAGTTTATACACAGACGAGATGCATTATTATTTATGACAAAAAGTCCTGCAGAATTATGCAATTCTGTTCATCTCAAATTTCAGATTACGTGAACAAAAGTCGAAAATTTATGCGAAACTGTGCAATTTCCATTTCATGCAAAATAGTGCAAAATGGTCGGAAATGATCAATACTAAATACACCATGGTGCATGAACCACGGCAGTGGCAGACAGTGTTGACTCATTTGAAATTCCTCCTGTTCACTGGTTCAAAAACACGACATTTGCTTACAGCGCTATATAAGCTGTGTACTTTACTTACTCACTCACTTAAAGAACCACCGCAGTTTTTGAAGTGGGGTGGACATTAAGCCATTTGCCCACACCAGTTTTTCTGATTGAATGCCATACCGCCATTCTGAAAACATATAGGCATTTAAAAGAATCCTAGACTAAAATGGTACAAAATGCAGCGGTATTTATTTTATTTTATTTTTCCATAACTCTTAATCCGAGCTTTGCTATGGAGTGCCATAGATATCACAACCGATTTGATTTTGGAATAAGTAGGAATTAATACTGTGCAGCAGTACTGAACAGAACGAAGTGTTTTTTTCCTTGGGTTGCCAGTGTGACGCTGTACACTGCAGTTCGAGAAAATGGAAAGTTACGAGTGGGTTAAAGAAGAACTTGTCATATGCTGCAGCGAGCCATGAATACTCTCGAGCCGCCTATGGGCAGTGATGCTCAGCTGACTTAAGCTGGTCAGGGTGGTCTAGATTTTTGGTCTATGATAGCATTAATCAATGGGTCTGTGCATGCATGATTACAAGTCCCTACACATACAGCGGTTACAATTTCCGACAACCTCGGTAGCAGACACACACAGACACAAATTCGGTTTCAGCATACCTGCAGGATTAGCTCAACTAGGTTCCAGCCAGCTCAGCTAAAAGCAAGAACATCATGCAAATGACCGAGATATCTAAAGCAAAAGTTACACGTCGAGTTGGACAAAAACCCTACTTATGTGTGCATTTGCAGCACGAATAATTTAGTCCTGGGTGTCTCAGTCAATTGAATAATTGTTCGGCGTAAAAATTGCACCAAACTGCATTTTCAGCCGGGCACCACTCAGACCCGCTGGGGGAGCTTACAGCAATCCCACAGATCCCTTATCTGCATTCAGTGGCCCAACTTCTATGTGCAGGGGAAGGGAGACGGGAGGAAAGTAATGGGATGAGTTCTGTCTGTGCCAGATTATAAAAACTTCAGCGGTCCATGCTCTGGGGTGAACTTGCTTACCTTCGGAGACAGAAATGGTTCGTCGTTGTGACAACAATGCTCTTTCTGTCCCGTTTAAATAGCACTGTATTATGCAGATTTTTTATCAATTATGTGAAATCATGCCAGAATTGTAATAGTATGCAAAAAATGCAAAATTACGCACAAATTGCTAGATTATGCAAAATGTTGCATAATCGCATTATTCGTAATAATGGAACACTGATACCGAAAAACGTATGCACGATCCAATAATATTTAAGAAGTAACAACAGTTAGAATCGTAAGTTATGCATCAGCCCCGCCGAAACACTTCATACACACCAGCTACCAGTAATCATGTGAATCACGCACGATGTGAGAGACCACAGTGAGTGCTGTGTGGCATTATGTGCAGCAGCTGTTACCAAGACGACTGTTGCCGAAGCAAACAACAACGTTATCTGCGTTCACCAAATGCCAGCTTCATAATTCCTATCATCGGTGCTTCAAACGCCAGAGACAGAACGAATGCAACAGCATAGGTCAGAATCAGATGAGTACAGAATAGCCACGTCTGTTACAGCAAAACAGAATCACTCCTATCTCAGCTATACAACAAATGACATAATGAATACTCATAATTACAAGAATATGAAAATAAAGACAGTTATTCTTTTTTTTAAAAAATGACAGTAATACAGTACCCGAGTCCAACAGTGTCAACGGGTCGGACTCCGATCTGTATCTTCAGGACTCAGATGCAAAGGACTCGGAATTGAACTTGGGAGTTACAGTTCAACCAAAATTGTCGTGCATGTATTAGTCACTTCTCATAAACACGTGGAGAAGAAATTTTAACAAAAAAGCTGCATACTTTGATAAGAAGATGGGCTGCAAATGATACGCTTGGCACACTCCGGAATTAATAGGTAATTATTTTTGAATTAGTCGATAACTCTAACTGAGTGAGTGAGTAGAAGCTTAACATCCCACTCGACACTTTATATGTCATTTTGGGAACAATTTTTATAGGAAAGATGAACCAACAGTGTTAAAGCACTGAAAGAAGCCAGCTGGTCACTGAGATAGGCTTCGATAACACCAGAACCACTCCACCGTGTTATAATATGAACTGTAGGCAACCACCTCTAGGCTAATCACAGCATAATGGCCCCAGTGTGACAAAAACCCAACCTCCTGAAACTATAAGCTGCCTAGAACATCGTGCAACAAGAGTATTGCACTGTGCTATAGTAACTAGAGCAGCTGTGTTAATATTCCCTCTTTTACTCCAGTCCATCATCAGTAATCAGATGAGGCTACGGAGGTTGAGGGGTGCCTGGTTTAGTCGCTTTTTATGACATCCGGCCAGGAAAAGGAGTGGGTCTACTCTAAACCCCAAAACACACATGGGGGTGAACTCTCAATGATGATACACTGACACACTGATAAAAGGTAATAGAATGTAATGTACCCATAAGTCAGAGAACTATAGTTTACCATGATGGTGGGGGTGATGTAGATGGGAGCTGTGAGTCTCATGTAATACCAAAACATGACCATTGGATGAACGAGGTACGCTGTGTAAGTGATACGACTCAGTGGTACAAACGCTGACCAAGACAGCAACGAATTGACGAACCCTTCACAACACAACATACACAACTGAACTGGTGTCACAATTGGTTACACTGGGTCCATTTTAAAAACTCAAACTGAAACCGAGATTTTTTCAAAAAAAAGATGAAAGCTGCTGCTGCAATATTTTGTACCCTGGACAAGGTAACTACTAGCTGAAACCTATTTTTGGCCATAACTCCCTTATTTGAAAAAGTATCGTGATTTTGACGAAAAATCCCCCCCCCCCCAATTACTTACTATTATCACATGGCGAGTCTAATGAGAGCTCAGTGTAGTCTGCTGCAGAGTTACCTATAAAGCATTGGTATTGGACTAGGTTGTCGGCCAGTGTCGGTTCAAGCCACTATAATGTGTGCAAGTGTAGTAATGGAAGACACATACATTTAAAATGAAATATATATTCATCAATTAACGGAACATAGTAAAATATATAAATAATTAACATATATAACTGTTTATTGACTTTCAGTATCAATGCTACAGCAGTTACTCCCCCAATATAAGTCCTTAGGGTGTAGGTGACATGTTTGGCCGCAAAGCCCACACCTGAAACAAACTAAAAGGAACTAAAACGACGTCAGGCTGGCAAGATGCGGTAGTGTGTTGATCACTTTCGAATATATATTGTTTCTGAATCGATAATTCAAACAACAGCTGTCGTTACTTTCAGATGAGGTCCTAAAGTCCAAGCAGCACTTCACAGACGTATTGATAATATTCATCACAGACATGTCCACAATTCACAACATAGCAATCCAATGTTTATCAACGTTTGTATGCATTTGAACTTCCATTCCACGTCAGTTCATCAATCAATTCGTTGAATATTCAAAACACAAATTCAAAACAAAACTCCATTAGATCCAATCCGTAGAATATCTAATCTCTCTCTCACTTGCTTCGAGTGTAAAAAGTAAACATCTTACACACTATCAGCCCAAATCCATAAGGAGGCGGCAGAGGATCCTTGTAGACGTTGGTCGGCCATCCGTGATGTCCTTCACCTCACCGAAACCAAGACACATCGAAGCGCAGATGAGTCGCAAAAGCTCTGCAACGCTTTCGTGGTCTT
>Ga0126335_1002734_pt1 | contig 10701 bp, 8 predicted proteins | sample OlaspJWI45metaG_FD_108409 | JGI IMG/M metagenome (GOLD analysis project Ga0126335, IMG submission 108409) | Marine gutless worms symbiont microbial communities from Oahu, Hawaii - Olavius sp. 1 OAHU.JWI-45 metaG | ecosystem: Host-associated > Annelida > Digestive system > Unclassified | place... | reverse complement strand
TTATGAATCGATAAACAAAAGCCGCCGATCTTTTAAGGAATGCAACAAGTTAACCATCGCGGCGTTACACTCTGTGGTCGAGTCGAACCCATGTAAGGCCTTTGCACGCTTGTATACCGCTTTTATGTATAAAAAAGTCAAGCAGCATACGGACGCTTAGAGCGCTCAGCTGTTAATACCGGGCGCAGCCCGGGCTGGGCCGGAGGCCTGGCCGGCTCGCGGCCATAGTAAACTCGCCTGTGTGTGCGCGAGCGCGCGTACTGTGTGACGAACTGTAGGTTTCCGCTGACTAGAGGAAAATTTATAAAAGTGACGGAAGTGTGTCACGAAAATGCGTCACGAAAAAGCGTAACAAAATTACCACAAAAATCGATGTTGCGCGAGTTTGCGAAGGCCTCTGAAGCTGAAATTTGGATATGCGTTAGTCGTCGGTATTTGACGTCTTTTGCTGGTCTCCATTTTGAAAATGAGCCAGGATTGACAGAGTTAGATGCTGCCGAAGGTGGCGAAATAGACTGTCCAGGCGGATTCGACGATCTGAATCTGCAAATCTACCTTGGTCTTGGGCTCGTCGACAAACGGCCTACGCTCGTTTCTATCGCCGCGAAGGAATAATGATATCGACTCTTTTCGCTAGCTCTAAATTCGTTACGAATCGCACTCATTTTCAGGTCATTGCCGAGACTGGGCCGACCGGCCAGCTCCACTACGACGGCATGGCAAATGGCGGCCACCTCTTCCGTCCAGAAGACAAAGACAAATTGGACTTTTCGGAACCTGCAATGCTCTTTTATGCCCAAGAGTTAACCACCTGAATGACACGGAATACAACCATAGCCTTCCACCGTATTCCAGCGCGTTGATTCATGTGTCCTGTCATCTCTACGTCGCTTCGAATGAGCTCCGTTCTCCGCGCGTGCGCCCGGAGTTTAGGTTACCTAGTGGTTTATATGCTTTTATAAGGCCGAATAAAATATTCCAATATGCAGTATGCACTAGGGCTAACTACCTTTAAACAACATTCTCAAAGCAGCAAAAGACCTGCCCGGTGGAAATTGAAATTCAAATTTAAGCCAGCGTGTCAACAAAACTATACATAAATGGTTGTGTTCAAAGTCGTTCGCTGGGAGATCGTGGAGCTTTTCATTCCAGTAGGTCTTCTGTAAACTGAAGATGATGACTGCGGAAATTTAGCTAGAATGTGCACGAAAAGCCACAGTAAGCAAGCACGAAAAATAGTCAGCATTAGTTTCAGTGTCTAGCATAACTATGTGATCAAAGTAAGTGAATGACCGTTGGCTTGGCAGGCTTCCGGATTTTCATCACTATTGTCGCCGCAATCATTGTCTCCATCGCACAACCAGTACTCAGAGATGCAGTGATCCGAGCCTCCCGGACATGGTATTCCATACTCGCACTCAACCGCTACAGTACACACAAACAGCAGGTCGAAAACAAATTTATTAAAATATGCCGTGGGTCCGCAAGAGTCTCCACTCCGAACAAGACCTCGATCCATTCAGCCGTTTATGCACAGCTCAGCCCTAGGCAGGGAGACAGCTGACAAACACGCCATGCTACTCCTAACCTCAACGGACACTTCAGGATACTGTATGTCAGTGTATGATGAACGATCATGTGCGCCGGTTTTAACGAAAGGGTCACTCATTGTCCCGTTTAGAGTTATTCAAAGTCGTCACCGCCATTTTAGTATCGATCGGAAGCCCGTATGCAATTTTCTATTAGTGAATGATACAAACTTGCATATTATTTTGCATTGTTTCCGAGATATCACTAATTGTAAATTAATAGGTGTAAGGCTGTCTGTAATAGTTCCCCTCGTTCGTTGAATGTGTGCGCTCAAGAAAATTTACGCAAAACAATCGCAAAATGCTCGTAAACGCACATTAAGCCGTCCTGTCGTGCACTTCAAAAGTCTGTGATGTTGCATTCATAAAAAAAGCAGAAATGAATTTAGCAATGGCAAGTATGAAACTGCTCTCTAAAAGTATTTGTGTTGGACGAACGTACAGGGTGGGCCAATAAAGTAAGCCCCTACTGCATCTATATACAATGTGAGTAAAAAAACAAGACACCCTACTCGTGTCGATAACTTCGCGAAATATTAATTGATTTTTAAAATTCTTTCATTGCTAGACCCAGCACAAAATTTGCTATAAAACGATTATTACATATCCCACCACACCTTAAAGACATTGCTGCAATCCTTTGTGAAACCGTAATGTATCAAAAATCGCATAAATTCAAAAATACAGTACTGAAGAAACGTTGTTTTGAAAAGAAATTTATGCGGATTTACTTACTTAATATTTTAGTTTCGCCGAATAGCCCAGACCTTAACCCGGTCAACTACAAGGTCTAGGGCATTATGCAGCACAGAGTTTACCAGACAAAGGTCAAAGATCTGGATGATTTGAAGTGCCGTCTGATTGACATGTGTGCTGGTATACAGCAAAGCCTTATCGACGACGTCATCAACCAGTGGCGTAAACGTCTCTGCGCTTGTGTTCGAGCCAGAGGTGGACACTTCGAATATTCGCTTTGACTCTCGCATCAGTCAGACTTTGTGAACTTTAATTCACTCCATTAACATTACCCTTTAACAGTATGTTTGCTCCAGAACTTGCCAATAACTTAAACATTACGGTTTCACAAGGTAACGCAGCAATGTCTTTAAGGTATGGTGGGGTATGTAATAATCATTTTGTAGCAAATTTTGCGCTGAGTCTAGCAGTGAAAATTTTTTTGAAAATTGATTAATATTTCGCGAAGTTATTGACACGAGTATGGTGTCTTATTTTTTGACTCACAGTGTATAAGGCGCTGTGTGTGTGTCTGTTTGTGGGTCTGTTTGGTTGTGCGCTCATAACTCGGGAACGGAAAAAGCGATTAATTGCCTCCAAATTTTCAGGTTAGCTCCAAGGCATCTAGAAAATGGCTTTGAGGACAAAAAATCTGGGGGTCATAAGTAGGGGCCAGAAAATTTACACTTTGGGGGGAAAGTAAAGAGAGTTGAAGGGTGTTGGGGGTTGGCAGGAACAGCGTGATAAAGCTCGTGCGAAATTTAATCATTCACCAAAAAAGAAAAAAAAAGAAAACATTGCTCTACAAACGAAAGATGTAACAGCGTGATTTTGGTTTATGCTTAGAGTTTTCCTTTACACTAAAACGCAATGTTCCGTGTGTTTAGCCCTACTATTAGACCCTGATAATGATGACAAAAATAATAACAAGAATACAAACGTTGTCGTCGAACATGGTATGCCCATGTTGGTGAGCAGAAAATGCTCAGGATGGCAAGCAATGACGTCAAACTGGCTCGCATCATCATTATCATCAGCAGCAGCAGCAACAGCAGCAGTCTTCATTTATATCAGGACCACGACAGCATATGACTCTATGTGGGTATCACTTGGCCGCTTTGTTGTAGAGGATAGAGATGTGTCAATGTCAATTTCAAAAAAATCGATACCGTATTACGTTCGTGGGTCCATGCAATTTTAAGACACAAAGAAAGTTTTCAGCAGAAGAGAATTCTTGTCTCCTGGTAAACAACACTTTTAAAATTACTTTCAGACCTCTCCGTTCTTTCCCACCAAATTTTTTAAACATGTTTTTTCCACCAAGGCTATTGGTCGTATATAAAGCTTTTAGGTTTGCAGCTCCAACAGTTTGAAATTCATCTTCTCTTCTCTCTTCTTCTTCTCTCTTTCCAGTTGGTCACGTTCTCTACCTTGTGATATCACGGACTCCGACTCTAGCTTGCTTGAATTTGTGCGCATTACAAATTTTGCAATAATAGTGACGAAAGATAGAAGGCTTGGTGAAAGTACGAATTAAGGTCGGAAAAGAAACCTTCGACGTTGTATCACTAGATAATTGGCTTGCATCTGCGGTCTGACAATAATTCTGCGTTCTGTATTGCGCAGCATAAATCATGCGTGTCTGTGTTTGTTATGCGGGTGTGAATGTTGTGAAGCTAATTCATCGCACTCTTTATATTTTGAACAATGACTTCGTCGAACTACGAACATGTTGGACTGTTCTGACAAACTTTTATTAACATTCTCGAAGCAATGCCGAAAGATAAGTCAACTTTGGCTAACGTTTTATTAATACAAGGTTTGACATAACATAACATATTCGTTTATTAGGAATTGTCAGACCGCAATCAAACAGTGGAATAAAAATAAGAGAAAATGTTTAATAACTGTATTTATGAATTTGTCAGCGAACAAAGTTGCGCTGATCATCACTATGTGAGAGGATGCGATCATGGCGCCGACGTCGCAGGTCGTAACCGTGACTGTTCTTGTCTGGTAACAGTGAGTATAACAGATGATGTCGATTGTTTAAAAAGCGACGGAAAAGCACATCGTCGGCATCTTCGACGAGGTTCTTCACAGTTGGGCAATCAGGCCGATAGTAACCGGCGCGAATACCGCGTCTTCACAATCTCTCGATGCGCTGGCGGTCATCGTAGGTGGTGAAACCCTACCAGGCGCTGGTGGCAATCTGGCGACAATAACAGCTCGATAAACTGTCTTCAGCGCGTAATGGTGTGCGTGAAAATATAAACGTAAAGGTAGAGGACACTTGATATAGCGCGTCTTTATGAGACGACCTCATCATAGAAATGATGCAGGTATGGCACGCGTTGTCAAAGGATCTTACAGTTTTACCTGCCACCCACGCGTTTATCCACGAATGAAATGTATCATATCTGCCTTTGCAATCCCAGCCAAAGCTGGTCCTTATTTACCGAGGGATGGAAGGATGAGTTGGCCTAGTCAGGTCTAGGAGTTTCAAATTAGCAGTGCACAATGACTGGCAGCGTCGTCTGAGCCGCTGTGTGAGGGGATGGAAGTCCCCTAAAGCTGCGACGAGACTGAACGTCGGTACGACATGTTGGATTGAATTATCAAATGACAAAATCGTTCGTGTACGGCCTCCTTATGATGTCAACTCGTCGTACGAACGTCTTGTGTCGTCTTGTATTGTGGCGTGCATAGTCGGACGACGGTTTGTCGACATCCGTTGACGTCGTTTGTTGTTTTATCTCATCTCATCCCAACCTGTCTCTTTGCATTTAGACCTTGTAAGATAAGCTTTAGGAGTGAAAGAGTTAATGTATATTCAGTTGTTTGCTGAAATTACGATCCAAAAGCAGCACAAACGAATGAGTTATGATGTTTCAATTGCATAAAGGCAATCAAGCTAGCAGCGGCGTAGGCCAAGGCCACTTTGTACATCAGTATTCGCTATTTATTACACCAAATAACGGATGTTCGAAAGCGAGCGCCCGTGTACGTAAAAACCAAAGTCAACATCTGCATTATCGCTATACATCATTGCGTGCAATCGTCATCTGCTCATCTGCTAATCACAGCGTCGTTATTAGCCTATAATTGCACTGTGATCTATGGTGTTTATATCAAGCCATGTACCAGCTGTCTCAATACCGAAGAGGTCGAAAATGCTATAACTATTTTAATGTTGGCTAACTTGTTGAATCTGCGATGAAGCTATGTATTGCCACACTTGCCTTGATTATTTCGCACAGTTTTCTGGTGTCATTGTTACATTTCAAGATATAAGGTAACCTCTGGCCCATGGCAGGAGAGTAGTTCCACCAGGCCGCTTGCCGTTGTCCGGCATCAAGGTTATTTGTTCTTTGACTGTTGGCATCTTCATTGCTGTTCATGATATGATGCTATTTAATGACTGTAACGTTGGTATCTGGGAACGCCTTCTCAGCAAGTTCAAATAACAACAAAACCACCGTGTTCGTCACATGCATTGTCAAGCAAGGCACTACGAAAGCACTGTGAATAGCTACTATAACAAATTGTCTTAACCCCTTGATTTAGAGATAATTTTGTCGTAACGGGTAGAATCGAAACAGTTGTTATCTGTGCCTAAAACAAAAACAGTTAATAGATATAACGAAATTAAATATTTAACACAAAATTGACTGTTCGATTAGATACCGTGTTACAGAAAATATTTATAATTTACTACTTTTAATGCATATGATTATATTTTAAACGCTTTTCGACCACAATCAGTCCTGCCTAGTAATATAGCTTAAAAACACAACAAAAATCGTTTTAATGTACGAATACCTTGATTCGATTTATTTTGTCTCATTTATAAATAGTTTGTAGCATAAACACAATACCTGCACTGTCTGCATTAAACTCTGCATTGGGCTAATTAGCTAACTATCAGCCAATACGCTGAACTTCGATCTATTAGGCGTTGCTTAGAAGTCAGAACCGCGACGAAATTGAAACATTTCCAGAGATGAATCCACTGGCTTGGTCTGAGGGTTGGCGGCCATCTGGCGCCGAACCACATTCATCGGATGAACCGAGTGAACTCTCGCAATGACTTTAAGTCACGATGACAGCACTATAAACATTGACCCGAGTTATTATTATTATTATTATTCTGTGTGCGTACTTGGTTTATGTAAATCCTCTACTGGAATTTAAACTACTGTGACTCTGTTTTTGCTGCACTGATACAACAGTGCTCCTCGTTTTGTGCAACTTACGTTATACACGAGTGTCTTTCTCCGAGAGACAGGCTCGTGCCTTTTGTTTTCGTATTTGTCAATTCTCATTAATAAAATAACCCATTAAGAAACCTAAACTCCGGGCGCAGCCCGGAGAGCGAAGCTCATTAGAAGCGCCCCAGAGCGTATGCGATGCGGCTATCTCAAAATTACTTTGGCTTCTTGTTTCTCGTTGCTTCTATATGTCGATGTGTGTTTTTTTCTACGATAAAGTTGAAGTGACTCGTACAATTCGACTGCGTTGTAATGTAACTAAAGGTTTATCGACAGTCGCCAGATGGCGACAGAGAAATTTTTTAAAATATTATGTTGGCTGTTTGTAGAATATTGTTACACATCTTTAGTAATATATTATGTACCTGTAGCATTTTTTATTATAATGTGAGCACAGATCTAATTTTTAGGCACATGTTACAGCTTATTTGTTATTTATCTATCTAAAACACCCGAATAAAGTATTTTTTACCATTATTTTAATGTTTACGGAAAATTTTCTTTATCGCTTTAAACTGACTACTTACTACTTCCGCGACAACGCAAACTAGACTTTCGTCACATTTCATTGGAAATTTCGTGTGACAAGATTTCGTGACAGTCAAAAAGTACAGACTAGTATGCACTGGCAACGGCCAACTCAGTACGCGCACACGGGTGATTTTACTATGGGCTACGCCCGTAGGCCTGCGGCCTAACCGAGCTGCGCCCGGTATAAAATATACAAAGGACCGTTGTTTAAAATATTCCAAACTTAAAAGTATTTATATAGTAGGCGTTTTATCTTATGAAAAAGCGATTCCGATCAAATAACAACAAAACCAACAATGTTCGTCACATGTATTATCAAGCAAGGCACTACACGAGCACTATAAATAGCTACAACAACAAAGAGTCTTTACCCATTTAGAGATAATTTTGCTGTAACTGGTAAAACCGAAACAGTTGTCTTCTGGGCATAAAACAACGACAGTTGATGGATTTACCGAAATTCAAAATAAAATAAATAAAATAGACTGCGACAACTGGAAAAACGGCTACACCGCTGTAACTCAGCCGCACGTGGACAGATTGCGATCAAATTTCACAAGATTGTACTCCGTGCCTCCAGAGAAAACGCAGACTTGTCAAAACCAACTTAGGATCGAATTTAAGATAGCGGCTGACGATCAAAGTTTTAGTATACGGGCCTCTATATCTTTAGAACGGCAAAAGCTAGATATTTCAAATTTGGTATGTGCACCGACGACGATGAGCAATTTTGACGGCATGCAAAATATTAGGTCAAAGGGGACGTTACCCAGTTTAGGTGACTTAGATTTAAATCTACGGAACCTTGGAAATCTCTCAAACAGCTGAAACTACAGGGATCAATTCAGCTCGTAGACAGATTGTAAGGAGTAGAAAATAAGCAGTAAAAAGTACGTCAAAAAGGGCATTAACTAGGTCACAATGACCTACTTTAAAATTTTAGCATTTCTTTCATATTTCTGTAATGACCACAGTTACAGACTTCAAATTTGGTGCGCACATTGCCTATAGAAAGTACTATCAAGAAATGCAAAACTAGGTCAGAGGGGTCGAAAGCTAGATCACGTGGCTACATTTTAAATTTGCGGATCGTTGTGAATAACTCTGAAACGGCTAAAGCTACAGGCTTTTAATTTAGCGTGTAGACAGATTGTAAGGAGTAGAAAATAAGCAGAAGAAAAGTAGGCCAAAAAGGGACATAATCTAGGACAAGTGACTTACTTTTAAATTTTGAAAAATTTTCATTATTATTATTAGGGGGCTGGCGATGAGTGCCGACAACACGACACAAGTCAAGGCGCCAAGGAGCGAGCCCTGAAGGCATGAGAAGTTTAAATTTGGCCATTGTGTCTGAAAGAGAGCTGTAAGCTCCCCAAGCGGGTCCGAGCTAAGCCCCGCATAAAGAATTAATTCGGTGAATTTCGCCGGGGATTTTTCGGTTTTTGTAAAATTTGGTTTAAGGTTTGGTCACACGACAGCCGACGCACTACAAACGTTGGAGGTCATGAGGTCAAATGTCAAGGTCATGACGTGAAAACGAGACCCACCACAAGTTAGTAAAGGATATTATTGCGTAGCAGTGACTCACGCTTCACCGCGCTTTTGAGCGCATGAGCACGTGCGTAATGTATATGACACTTTGTCAGCGACTTCGAGCAGTGCAGTTGGTTTCGCCGTCTGCAGTTAAGGCAGTAGTTGTTGATGCCTGCTGACATGTATTCAGTCACTACGAACGATTTCCGTCAATTAGAGGTGTCGTGTTGCTGTTGTGCTGGCGTACTGCGCTTTAGGATGTCGGGTGTTTGGGGGCGCCCGGAGCCGGCGGCTACAAGTGCCAATTCATCTTATTTGCCGCATTTTCTAGTTTATGTTTTCTTAAGCTTTTCGTATTTTTACTGTGTCTTTTGTATATTGCTTTTGTGTTTTTTTCCGACGGCTGCACTTTGTGCGAAATAAAGTATATACTAAACTTCCTGCACATGGATTAACATTACTGATATGACTGCTAGTTTTTGTAGCTCCAACATTTGCACAATAAACCACGTTATTTTACCTCAAAGTAATTGGTACACATGGAGCACACGCTTTGCAAAAAAATGGCACGTGTTTCTTACGTGCTGGCAATTTTGTCCAATTCTTACGAAAACTAATCATATTTGGAGCATTATGTAAGTATACATACAAACCGTGTTGATTCGAGGATGGATTAAATGGTGATTGTTACTTTTATTCATTTAGTTACTTGTAGAAACAAAAAATGATGATGATATGATGATGATTTGTTCCAAATAACGCTATACCAATGAGCTCCTACATAAGCACAGCTAAGTAAGTGGGGCTACTCAAAGCAGTTAATGCAGCGATCCGCTTCGTGTTGCTTAGAACAGCGTCGAGATTACTTCCTGGATCATTTTCAGAGGCGAATCCACCTCCTTCTTTATCGCCTTAATCATCTTAGAACCTTTGAAAACACAACAGCTGCAATTAAACAGTGTCCGAGGGGAACACAAATTTGCGCGCTGTCGCAGTTTTGCGACCGTGATCTTGAGATTAACCCCAGGACCTTGAAACTCAAAGTTGACCTAAATATTCTAAAAGATGTACCTTGACACTGAAAATGAAGCTGCTTGCTTAAGGCATTCAAAACTTAAAGCTTAAATTTAAAAAAGTACGAACATATATCTCAAAATCAAAAGTCAAGGTCAAAATGTCAAAAGCTCCGAAATACTTCGAGCGGTATCGTAACAGATATTCCGATCAAGCAACTTCTGACCAGTAGTTTTTGCGTTGCACAGTACCGATTTTTCGCTGCCGTGACCTTGACCTTGGACCCATGACATTGAAAATGATCTGTGACCTAAATATTCTGAAGATGTATCTCCAAACTGACAATGAAGCTGCTAGGTCAAGCCATGCAAAGCATATAGCCTGAATTTTTAAAAACTACGAAAACAGCTCTCAAGGTCAACGGTCAAGGTCAAATGCCACCAACTTCCAAACACTCTAGTGTTCACCATGGGGCATATTCCTACCAAATTAGTTAGAATGACATTAATTTCTGATTAGTAGTTTTCGAGATTTTGTGCGGACAGACAGACGCATACACAGACAGACAAACGCGGCCAATAACACTACCTGCTCACAGCATAGCTGGTGCGCAGGTAATAAACGTCTTAGTCAAACAAGTCGCTGTGTCACCTTTTAGGTATGCTCTTGTAATTATTGACGAATACAATTCAAAAAGCTGAAACTTGACGCCCTCAATGCTAACTTAACCCTGACTTTGACCCTAAGCCATAACCGTAAACCTAACCCTAATCTATACTCTGATCCTAACCCTAACAATAACCCTAACCCTAACCTAAACCCTAACGAGTTGATTCAAGCCGTCGATTGGTGTGTCTTCGCCTGCGCTCATGTTCCATATCATACCCTATCAATCGTATTTTAGTTAGTTTAGTTACTGTTATAACTTCAGATAAAACCTGATACAGTGTATGTGCACGCCACCGTAGGCTATTTTGTACGCATTGAGTTTTTCTTTTCTTTTATAGTATAGTGTATTAGTTGGGCAG
>Ga0126335_1002733_pt1 | contig 10702 bp, 6 predicted proteins | sample OlaspJWI45metaG_FD_108409 | JGI IMG/M metagenome (GOLD analysis project Ga0126335, IMG submission 108409) | Marine gutless worms symbiont microbial communities from Oahu, Hawaii - Olavius sp. 1 OAHU.JWI-45 metaG | ecosystem: Host-associated > Annelida > Digestive system > Unclassified | place... | reverse complement strand
TTTTCGAAACCGCCTCAAAACTGATCTCTTTTCCCGATCATTTCCTTCCTAACTGTTTTCGGTTTCTAGTTCTGCACACCGTGTATAGTAGTGGTTTAGCAGTATTTGTACTTTAGGCCACTCAAAATAACTCTAATGTAGTGTAATGTAATGTACAGACAATGATTCTAGGAAAATGAAAATACTTCTTCAACATAGCTGATTATACGTTTGCAGAATACTAGGGACGTGCGTTAACTGATAAAAAATACCATCATTTGCTGCTCAGAAATAGTTTGTATACAAAAACAAGTGGTCAAAGGCACTTGGCGAAGGCTGTACCAAATGACCCCGCTCATACGGCACGCGGCGTACACTGCACGAGCCGCCGCCGATTCAAGCCGCGTGACAGACAGACAGACAGACACCACGAACATCGGTAAGAATAGTCAGCATCTCATGCATGCGATGCAGCCTAAAAATAGAACACAAAAGCGTCGTCCATTCGGCTGCCGACAAAATTTGTTAAGTTTAGAATATTTCCGTTTCGAAACTACTTAATTTCAGGTTTACAGTAAGAAATGAAAAGTTACCTTCCACTGGACATGCAGAATGTTACTGGATGTATTGACGAATGACGCCGTCACATTGATAGGCGCTACTGGATCCTCTGTGCACAGACAATGTTACAGGGTGGCCAAATTTAACGTGGGCCACTCATTTCAATAGCTTGTAACTCTAGATGTGCTGATCAGATCTAAACCTTTCTTGGCAAACTTCAACGTCATTTCGTGCTTAGTCATAATATGTCATCTGTGGCTATTGATTTCAAAAAATGCAGCGGCGCCATCTAGCGAATTAAAATGACCACGAAAACATTCGCTGCTTGTATTAAACCCCACAAACAAACAATCGAACGTTCTTACTTACTTAATATTTTTTACAACAGTGCTAGTAGTAATTAATTCAAAAATCCGCAAATTTTACGAAATTTTAACAAAAGGCAAAAGTAATTTGACAAAGGCTGCACGAATGCACCACACACAGTTGAGCCGCGTGACAGAAAAAGCCACGAAAAATTAAAAAATCACAATTTTTAAAGAATTTTTCGACCCATTTTAATTCGTAAAATTCGCATTCTCGATCCAGAGGTCGTGTGTTCGACGCTCGGCCTCCCCACTCTGGGTAGCAGCTGTGGACTAGCTGTTTATGCCCACTTGCCTAGTTAGGCGTGACAGTTTGAACAGCCAATAACTGCGATATCCGTCACGTAGCGGTCCTGGGCAGACTGTTCACTCACTGTTGTGGTGCCTAGGCTAACTCAGCCTTCCATTCCTTCGGTGTCGATAAATGAGGACCAGCTTCGGCCGGAAATGCAAATGCAAGTATATGGTCATTCCATTTGTCGACAAACGTTGGCAGGTAAAACTGTGTGATCCCTTGACAGCGCGTGCCATACCTTAGCGCTTCTCAGATGGGGTTTACTCATAAAAAGGCGCTATATCAAGTGTCTTCTACCTTCATTTTCACCTAAGTTATTAGCTGGCCCGCCACAATGTGGCGACCAGCTATAGCAATAGTCCGCGTTGTCCGTCCGTCTGTCTGTCACACGCGAATATCTCCGAAATTAAGCGAGACAGACGTGTGGTCATTAGAAAATTCGAACAGCAATTCGGGTTTCCCGATTCAGTATCTGCCATTAGATTCAGATTCGGAAGTACGGTAATATTCAAGCTTACATGGCGCCATAAGGTCGTGACTTCAGAGGCGCAAGCCAGCTATCGTAGCGTCCGATAACGGACGATACAGTTGTTACTATTAAGCTGCAGTTGAGACACTGATGCTGACCGCAGTGTGTGCGAGTCCACCTGGTTGCCGGTCCAGGAATAGAGCGGATAAGCTTGTTATCGTCAAGCCATACAATAACCAGTCGAAACCGATATCTCTCGCCACCCGCCAGCCCTCTAACTTCATATCTATACGACGCAGCCTGCCGAATAACATACACGAATAGCCAGACGGAAGTCGACGGGAAGCCGTCGATGGGTATGCCTCCGCCTGTGCCCACAGTCCATTATTGAATATGTTACCCGGGGGTTCTGTTCAGGGAGAGGGAGTGTTTGTGTTGCGTCCGGCATATGCATGCACAAGAAAATTACCCGAAAGAGGGAGTTATTCGAGGAGGGGCGACCGAAGGGGGTTTGTCTGGAAGCCCGTTGCCCTCTGTATGCATACAAAATTTGAAGTCTCTAGCTTGAGCCGTTTCGGAGATACGAGGGGGTCCAAAAATCAAAAAGTAGATCACGTGACCCTGCCCCGACCCCCCTACGAGCTACTTTTGTATATTTTTCCGTACGTTACGGAGACATGAGAGTTACCACAGACAGAATCACAGACAGACAGAACCACAAATATCACAACCGCATTGCATATTGCCTCCGCATGTATAGGCAAGCGGAGGCATAAAAACAGTTACGAGCATGACAAGTCGCTAACGTGATTTAGTGATGGCCGCCTCGAACATGGCGCCGTCTGGTGAATGAGAACAGATCGGGATAGACGTATTTGTATAGGCCTACGACAGAGTGAGCAGCACTCCCTTTCTCTGCCTCGCGGTACGGCGATCGAGACCCCTTATTTATAGTTGTTAAAAACGTGTATTTTTGCGCGTGAAATATTTCACGAACTATTTCAGTATTTTAAAAGTTTTTTTAAATATAACTAACTACTTCATATTGCACTCAATAGCATGAAAATACGGCCACTTGTCAACAGCTGTCAGTGTCGATGGCTGTGATTAATAAGTGATGATGCATGATGAAGCCAGGACTAACAAATGGAAGCATGTTCACAAGTTGATAGACTGTTTGACGACGACAAAGTTTATACTCTCACACTTGGTACACGTCACTCACGAATCACGACTGGAGTCTAAATGATGAACTAGAACATCACAAACTGTCACAAAAAGCTCTTCAAATTATAAAAGCACACTAATACTGGATGTTGTTAACAGTCTTTTACTGCTAGTAGTGACTAATTCTGCGACAAATTGCCAAAGTATTTTTATAGGCGTTGAAGTATTTTAAAAGTGCAAAACGGTTTGATATATTTCACACTCAAATCTAACCCCTATCTAATACAATGTTCCTTAGGTCCTCAAGAGTCTTCATCCCAAACAGGACCTCGATCCGTTCAGCCGTTTTTGCAGAATTCAGGCGCGTTACAGATAGACTGACAGACAACCACGCTACGGGAACATCGGCCGCAATAGTCCGCGTTTCATGCATTTGTGGTGGTGCTCTTGAAATAAAAATTACTGTTTTTGCAAAAAACAATGTTACTTACATGTACACCAATATCCTTTGGTGTCCGGCTAGACACGTTGTCCACTACTGTCCAGCCGTGGTCATTTGTGGTCATCTCGACGTCGTAGGACGCCACCGTGACTCCCAGTGACCGGGAACCACCTGTGATGGACGGCGCTGGCGTGTACGGGGGCCAGCTGAGCGTTACCGTGGATACCGTTACCATGACTATCTTCAGAGCGTCGTCCTTCATGACTGGCTGAACTGAAACCGAAACACATCGTTCATCCGTCACTTTCCAAGTCTTCGAATATTAACATCACCCAGCAGTCGAGATGGACGCCTCGGGGTCAAAGAGGTGGGCGAAAACCGAAATACATGGAAGACAGGGTTCGTACAAACATTAAAACACTGTTTTCCAGGACTTTCCAGGACTTGCAAAGATTAAATTCCAGGGTTTTCCAGGACACAAAAAACTCGTTTTCAAGGACTTTCCATGATACATTTCTGTTCACAAACATGGTTGCATGAGGTCAAAAGGTGCACATACCAAATCAGTTTTCGACGTAACTGCATTACAGTAAACAAGCCCCAACGCAATAGGCCTACCTGTGGTTGTATTAACGTACTCCAATGAACCAAGAACAGTCCAGCAAGTTCAGTATCTGGATCTAGACTTATTAACAACTTGCACCAAATACATCTCTTCTCTAGCGAGCGATACTTGGACCAGAAAGTAAAATTTCCAGGACCACTACTTCAGAATTCCAGGACTTTTCCAGGGTTTTCCAGGACCTATGCCTTTTCCCAGGACTTTCCAGGCCTGGAAATCTAAACATTTTAATTTCAGGACTTTTTATGACTTTCCAGGGTCTGTACAAACCCTGGGAGGAGAACTGTTGAAGAAAGAGGCGTGAAGCTAAAGCCAACCTGGACAACATAGCTCGAGAATGCGAAATTTACGAATTTAAAAAAATTGAAATTCGTAAAAAATGTATTTGCCAATTTTTACGAATTTTACAAATGCATGAAAAAATGCGTAGAAAACTTGTGATGTTCCAATTTTTCGTCGTTGTTTTGAATGTAAATTATTTATATGCGCGTCGCACGTTCATTCATAAAGGAGACCACAGCAAACTATCTTCGTAGGCCTATTGTAGGTGTTAGCATGAAACAAGTTAAATAGTTATTGCTATTACCTTTCTGATTTTATAACCTAAGAATTGCACATTTCACAAACATTCAACGTTGCATCCCAATATTAAGAGATCATGTAAATTAACATGAAATTATGTTGTATTAAATTGAGCAGTGCGTTCAAGTTCACTTCAATGTAATTGTAATTGACACGCCCACTCAACGAGTTTTTAAAATGTGGTAGAATTCGAGAAGTTTTACGATTTTTTAGTACAGGTTACTTACTGTCGATCTATGCTGGACAGAAATGGAAAATAACGCTCACGATTGTGTGCTGCGGTGTTGTCGGCCCATGGACCTCCACGAGTTGCAAGACAAAGAACAAAGAGACCCGAAATAACTACAACCGGTCGGATATTAACAGAATAACCAGCTGGGAAAAGCGAATGAAAAGCGAAATAAACTCACGACGCCAGTGCGTAGGGCGGCATTTGCTATGGCGACGTGCCTGTCTGTGTGTCTGTCACGTTTATTGCTGCGTATCTGCCACGTTGCTGTACTGTGCCCAAACGACTGAGTCGATCGTAATGCGACTTTCAGAATATTGTAGCCTAGCCATTCTTGTTTTTCCATACCAATTACGAATCCGACAGCTCGACGGCATCCCCTAAACCTAATCATTGAGGGCATCAAATGGGAGATGGGTAGGTAAAACTCGGAAAATCAGGCCAATACGCTGTCAATAGCTGCCCTCTGATGAATGACTGCGAGTCGCAAAATCAGGCCAATAAATCGCAGTCATTCACAAGAGGGCAGCTCTTGACAGCACAACATCGGCGTGCACAAGCGTCGAGCGGTTTGTCAGCAACAGCTGTGCTTCTCGTTTAGACTGGCAGAATTAGAACGCACGTATCTGACAGCCTGGTCCAGTCCAGCCATAGGCACAAGTGTTTGTCGTACACATTCCATTGACTCTGCTGCAGCCGCCTGAGCCAGCCGGACAGTGACATGTCCAGCTGCAGTTTAGACCGAACGTTGACTGTGGACACTCTACAGAGCAAGCACATGACGATGAAACTTTCGATTTGCAGACATTTATTCTGAAGCAGTCTGTAAGTGTAAGCATCGCATTAGAGGTGTACAATATGTTGTACAGTATTCAACTTATGCGTTGTCACTCCCAGTGTATCGTAGGCCACGGACAACTTGTCTACACCCGCTCTGTCCTGTGCTGCCGTCCCCATCTTCCTCCAGCAGCTGAACCTGAAGCCGGCTGTCCACATGTTCCTCTCCAGATCTCTTTCCCAAGTGTTTCTTGGTTGTGTGGCATCCACTGTAGCACTTGTCTGGCTATCATCACTTCTTCTCAGTGTGTGTCCGATCCAATTCCATTTTCTTCTTCTTAGCTTCTTATTACATTTTTATTACTACACTACTGTTATTAGATTACATTTTACATTGCATTACCGGTCTGGCAGTATGGTGGATGGGTCCATCCAGGCTGACAGAGATCATCTGTACATCGGCCGTCTTCGGACCGACAGACGGCGGATCCACCGAGACAGTGACAAACGCCTCCACAGAGCGTACCGAACCGACCACGAGGGCACTGGTGAAGTAGCCCTACAAAGCATACACTACGGTAGGCCTATATTTCGTAGTAAACGCATTACAATATTGCTAAATGACATTAGTAGACAGTCAACTCGTCCCCAACGCTAACCTAACTTTGGCCCTATACCCTATGCTCTAACGCTAAACCTAACCCCAATCTTTACTCTAACCCTTGTCACAATCCTAACCCCAACACTAACCCTAACCTAAAGCCTTTTTGTGGTTGACTTGGGGACAAGTTGACAGTTCACTGCCCCCACCATGTGCTTGCCATACTGAAATATTGAACGTTTTAGGGCCGTATGGGGACTGCTAACATTCTACAGGGTGGGCCAAATTAAACAGGGCCACTCATTTCGCTAGCTTGTAGGCCTAACTATAGATATCGTGATCAGATCTAAACCACTTTTGGCAAACTTTAACGTCATTTCGTTCTTAATCAGAATCAGTTATTTTTAGCTATTAATTTTAAAAAATGCCGCGTCGCCATCTAGCGAACGAAAATGACCATGAAAACATTCTCTGCCCTTATTAAACCGTACAAAAAACCCAACGAACGTTTCACTCACTTAAAGTTTTAAACACCAGTGATGGTAGTAATTAGCTACCTCGAACCTATGTCAGTCATTGTTGTTATTTGTTAAATTAGCTGTGGCTTTTTTACTTTTTAGAGCTTTGAGCAACATAACGAGACGATGGCCGATCGTTATTACTATGCCTTTCATTTACCAGATGACGCCACGTTATTTTGCATAATCAATGTATGCAAATTACGTTGTCATGTTAAGAATTAAATGCCTTTGTAAATGCCTTTGTTTTCTGCCAAATCTCGTGAAGATCCGAGCAGCACTTCTGTAAGCTTAGTTATTAGCTGAAATGCATAGCCCCGTTTAATTTCGCCTACCAGGTACATACTTTTATACGTCCCGGCTTGCTCAAAGTACACAAGCTTGTGTATCGGTAGTGTGTGTTATATATATTATGAACAAGATGTGGATATTTTTGTTGAAACAAATGAAACGGCACAAAAGCCAACTACCTGCCGAGTAAGCAGCCATGCGAATTGTCACAAAAATAAGTACATTTACTTCGACTAGTCGCATTATTTTCACAGAACAATAGAACTACAATAGCAGAACTCCTATTATCAAACAGTTAATGTACAAAATAATATGTTCACTATAAAATTTCAGAAACGTCAAAGTAAACAATTCGTCGTCACGAGTGACGTCAGAACTGTCCAGTCCGAATAAATATTCTATGTGGAAATGTCGGTAACAGTAATTTTAACTAATGTATCACAAATTATCTTTCAAATAAATTTTTTTGTAAAAAAATAATGTGCGAATCCTATAATATAAAACTGATATAATAACACGGTTGTGATAACGCAGTAATAAATTTGTTACGGCGAGTCGGCGACGACGTGAACCGCATTACTTACTTACTTATTACTTAGTAGAGTACAGCGGTGTACCAGCTTTAGTGACGTCATTTTTGTTACGAACAGCTGAAAGATTTTTTGTTAACGTTTTTGTGAAAAAGATGGTAAATCGAAGTGTTTTGCAACTTTGTTGTCCGGTCAACTCACTGGTTTGATGTAGCTTAATCACGTTGGGGAAATGTTTGTGTGCAATGGAACAGGTTTATCGAAATATTTAATTTTGTGACTGCAAGTCCGATCTGCGTGATAGGTCCTGTGACAAGCGGATGTCAGTGAATTCGTCCCCAAGTCAACTCGTTAAAACTCGTTAGGGTTTAGGTTGCTAAGGTTAGTGTTAGGGTTAGGATTTGGGCATAGGGTTTGGGCCAGGGTTAGCTTAGCCTCGGGGGACGAGTTTACTGTAAACCTCACAAGCTGCGTGTGTGCTGGTTGTACTTTGTAGAAGTGAAAAGAACGTAATGAATATTATCTTAATACCGCTGGTATTCTACTGCTTGGTGTCACCAACAGGTATACCCTATAGATTCACAGAAAGTGTACGTTTATAGTGGTAGTAGTAGTAACTTTGTCAACTGCAAAGCTATATTAATTTTAAAGATTAAAAATCTACGAAATAAAATACAATATAAGCCTAAATGATGTACATACATAAGAATAATGAAATAGATTAAAAGGATAAACGTCTCTGAAACAGCAAACAACATAAGCACAATGGGTGATAACAGGGTGTAGCAGTAGGCTAATAACAGTTCTTGTACAGCATGCGCATGATATAGTCTCGGCCACTTAAGTAGGTTGTTTTAGATTGACTAAGATGATAGTGTTGATATAGGCGCAAAAATGGTTGACAATTGTAGGAAACTAGGAATATTTTACCATCACTCAACACTCATTAGGTTGGCGGGGTGACGTAGTGGTGAACAGCGTTGGTCTGATCAACAAAGTTAATTAACGTCGGGCCCGGTTTGTACTTGGATGGGTGACCATCTTCGGACAAGTAAACCCTCTAGGTATGTAACCGGCCAACTAGGTTGACTGAGCCTGCATCCCTCTGGGGTCGGCATGGTTCATAGTCAGTGGATAAACGTGTGGGTGTGCAGGAAAAACTGTGTAATTCCTTGTCAACACACCCTATCCGAACCAGGAGTACCTGGTGGTCTCATTCCCCACCCTCTCTGGAGCCCCTGTCCATATCCTGGGGACTCTGGTGCAAATTCTGTGCAATTGAAGGCACAAATACATGTTTTGTTACCATAAAGTTGCTCTGTGTAACTGGTGAAATAATTCACTTTTGTGAACGTAATGAATATTATATTTATACCGCTGGTATTCTACTGCTTCGTGTCACCGACAGGTATACCCTATAGATTTACAGAACGTGTGCGTTTATAGGCGCGAAAATGGTTGAAAATTGTAGAAAACTAGGAATATTTTGGGAACTTGACTGGCGCAGTGCCTAGAATAATCCCTGGTTTGAACGTTCTATGGTTCATGTCCCTTACCGTTTGCCAATTTGCCTTTACCTTTGCAATACAATATAGGCCTATCATTGAATGTGTCTGTAGCGTTGGTGGCTGCTAGCGAAGCTATTCCGGTGAGATTGAACGCTGGTAGAGCACAGACAGAGGGTAGACTTGAAGTATGGTACAACAACACGTGGGGAACGGTTTGTGACGACAAATTCAGTGATGCCGCATGTGTCGTCGTCTGTCGACAACTTGGACTCAGGTTTGCCAATGCCTGTATTGTTACCTCCTGCGCGCTAGCTATGCTGACAGCAGGTATTGTTTTTGGCGGCGTCTGTGTGTCCATCTGTGTGTGTGTGTGTGTGTTCTTGTCCGTGCAAAGTCTAGAAAACTACTGGGCCAATATTGATGTAACTTGGTAGGAATATGTCCCAGAGCTAACGCTAAAGGTGGTTGGAAGTTGGTGATATTTGACCTTGACGTTTGACCTTGACAGTTTTTTTTGTTATTTAAGTTGCTATGACTTTTGAATGTCCTCACTTAGCAACTTCGTTTTCGGTCTTTGGAATATCTAGGTCACGATCCCGTATCACAGTCAAGGTCATTGTTACAGCAGCTAATAATAATAATAATCCTCGGGATCTATACTACCGAGGGTATTAAAAAAAATAATAATAATAAAAGCAGCCGCGCAGGTTTGTGCTCCTCTCGGACACAGTTTAATTCTGTTTGTTACTATTATTACCCAAGACAAAGTTCCAGAGTTTTAAAAAAGCGTCCTGGAAACTCGTTCACCAAAACGGAATTTAGTCCACTGCACGATGATCGACAAACATTGAAACAATTTTCTCATTTCCGTAACGGCTGCCAAACTTCAATATACTTATTACTATGCTGCATCGAATGCATGAGATGCTGACCTGTCTGTCTGTCACGTGCAGTGTACGCCGCGTGCCGTGTGCGCGGGATTATTCGGTGAAGCCTTCGCCAAATGCCTTTAGCCTCTTGTTATGTAAACTTATCGTTTTTAGCTCAGCTGCATGGCTACAGCCTATCTGAGCTGATCATTAATCATTTGGGCTTCAAACCACACTACCCCTTCGTCGTGGGGTATTATGGGACCTGAACATTTCACCTCCCCCTTACCCCTGAAAGTCATTTTTGCCGCCCGACGCAGTGCGGTGGCGCGACATTTGCTATGGTGATGTGGCTCTCTGTGTGTCTGTCACGTTGATATATTGTGCCCAAACAACTGAGTCGGTCATCATGCGACCTTCGCCAGATTGTAGCCCAGCCATTCTAGTTTTCACATACCAAATATGAACCCTGTAGCTCGAGGGGACCCCCTCAGCGAGGGCGTCAAATAGGAGACGGTTAGGTAAAAATCGCAAAATCCGGCCAATCCAGCGTCGGACGGTTTGTCAGCGATAGCTGAGCTTCGATCTTGTCTGCGTAAAGCTTACTTCCCTGCTGTTGAGGCAGCTCGTGTTGCTTACAACGCTATGTAAGTTGTCTACTCTATGCAAAGGTATAGGTAGATGACACTTGACATAGCGCCTCTTTATGGGTCAACCCCATCACAGAAGCGCTCAGGTGTGGCACGCATTAGCAAGGGATCACACAGTTTTACTTGCCACTCACGCGTTTTTACAGAAATTGACTGAACTGTAATAATAATAATAATAATAATAATAAACAGATTTGTATAGCGCCGTAAGGTCGTAACTTCAGAGGCCTTTGCCTCCTTTGCTCGG
>Ga0126335_1002732_pt1 | contig 10706 bp, 7 predicted proteins | sample OlaspJWI45metaG_FD_108409 | JGI IMG/M metagenome (GOLD analysis project Ga0126335, IMG submission 108409) | Marine gutless worms symbiont microbial communities from Oahu, Hawaii - Olavius sp. 1 OAHU.JWI-45 metaG | ecosystem: Host-associated > Annelida > Digestive system > Unclassified | place... | reverse complement strand
GATTGCTGCGTAAGTCTCATCAGATATCCATTTCTTATTCTTTCGCGACTTGACGGATCCAATCGTTTCTCTGGCCACCTCTAGCAAGACTGTCTTGGTACCTGTCCAGAGATCTTCTGGGGTGACCTCATTCCGTGCAGCCTCCAGTGCCGTCAACCTGTTGGTCACCTCTGCTGCAAACTGTACTGCTTTGTCTTCGTTGAGTTCCTGGAGATTCAGAGGCGGAATGACGTGCTTCTCATACCATGTTTATGATAACCTAGCACACGTCTCTTTATGTTCTGCTGTAGTTTCCTTTCTTCATTCAATAAATAGGACAGGAATGGAAACTTCCACCCGGTAGAACAAGAGCCACCTGGTTGAGGACTCTGAAGAAGAACCTTGCTCCGCTGAACCTCGGCCTCCACATGACCTGGCGGAGTACTTAGAACCGCATCATCTAGAGCCGTATCGTGAACACGTCTACACTCCGTTACTGTGATGATAATGATTCAATAGGCCTACACAATGTAATAGCATTGATTGCACTGACGTGCGGTATCGGTGTGTTTATCGATGAAACTGTGATGAAATTGATAGGAAGTTGACATACGAGCGAACGCAGTGTCGTGCGGCGCTCAGTGACAAGGATGTGAAATTGGCTCAACTCAAACAAGATCTGACCACCGCCAACACTCACTCACAACACGCCGCCACACAGGTTCATTGTCCATTTTACTTACTTACTTATTTACTTACTTACTTACTTACTTGACATACGAGCGAACGCAGTGTCATGCGGCGCTCAGTGACAAGGATGTAAAATTAGCTCAACTCAAACAAAATCTGATCGAGATCTCAAGCGTCGACGCTAACCACGGAGTCACCATACCAGGAAGGAACTTTTCAGGTCAAGGATTTGCTGTATGCTATGCTGGATTCCAGAGGCTACTGCCTAACCTTGCAACTAAAACTGTTTCTTCTGCATTGCACTTAGCATGCCTACTTTGCAGATATATTTAAAATTATCGCATACGTTTGATTAATGATGAATTTGCCCAGCCCTAATCGTCATGTGTGTATGACGTCGTTACAAGGCTACGCAGTCTGCTGAGTTGACAGAGGTCGGTGCTCGTTGCCGTGGAAACCAGCACGATGACGTCATCCAGTGCCAGGCGTCGACCATTGCTGATATGAGACAGCGTATTAATGACCTCGAAGCCTGCGTCCGACAACTCAACAACAGTTTGTATTGCTTGGGCTTTCTCTGTGTATCGGCTTACACAGACTTTAGCGTCGGCTTTTTGGTGTTTTCAGTTAATGCCGGCAATACTCGGTAACCTTTCTAACCATCCATGTTTATTGACTTTTATTACTGCCGTGACCTTGACTTTGCCTCATGACCTTGATATCTGACCTTGACCTGGATATCACGAAGATGTTCCAGTTTGCCAAACTTTTAGTTTGTAGGTGAAGATATTCGAGATTTATAGCCACAACAGTTGACAGAGACATGCTGTTTTTGCTTGTGTGACCTTGGCCTTTACTCTATGAACTTTATACGACCTTGACCTGTAGTTTGTGAAGATAAGCACGATAAAGGCAAAGGTTTGGTCATACACTTGATACAGCGTTCCTTAGTGAAGGAACCTCACTGCAGAAGCGCTCAGGTATGGCACGCGTTGTCAAGCGCGTTTATTCACGAATGGAATGAACCATATCTGCCTTTGTCTGCCCAGCTAAAGCTGGTCCTCATTTACCGACCCCGGAGGGATAGAAGGCTGAGTTGGCTTAGACACCACCATGATGAGTAAACAGTCTGCTCAATACCACTACGCGACAGCTATCACAGTTGTTAGCTGTTCACGTCGTCACGCCTCATTGGGCAACTGGAGCACAGGGAAGCGTCGAACTCACGGCCTCTCGAGCCGCAGGCCGCGACACTGACCACTGAACCACCATACCAGAAAGAAACTTTCTAAGTCAAGGATTTCGATAGTTAGGCATATCATATGACAGACAGACGCCCGCAAAAATATTGGCTACGCCACGGCGCTACGCGGTGCTGAAATATATTTTTATGACTTTGGACCCGGCGTGACCCGTGGATATATCTGAAGCTGAAGACAGACGTTGGTTGTGTAGACGACGTAAGACCGGCGGCCGACTGTAACACTCTGGGAGCGTTCGACGCCGACATTGCGAGGGCCGTGGACGAGAGGACGACTGCCGTACAGCGTCCTGCTTGTACCGAGGACCACCCAGGAGATCAGTCGGGATGTGACGATGATGACGGTCAGGGCGAACTGACCGTAGGACAACTTGGCGGTGATAGCACTTCGGGCATGTCGAACGCTACAGGCGTCTCGTTCGTCAGCGCTCACGAGGTCCGATATACACGGTGCCCCATAACTAGAGGACCTCTTCAGTTATCACTGCGCAACGTTTGCAATGTTTGCGTTTTTTATGTCTTATTATATCCGCATAGTCTGAATCAGAAGACGGGTTTCTTAATCGACTGTGAAAGTAACCATCCCGGTCTACCTGGCTAAGTTTCGGAGATATTTGCATGTAACTCAGAGACCATTACTGTAGCTGGCTGCTATGCGCGGTGTGTAAGTGACGCTTGATATCGTCCAAGTATGGCACGTGTTGTCAACGGATCACAGATTTACCTGTCATCCACGCGTTTATCCACAAATAGAATGAATCATACCTGCCTTTCTAGCCGAAGCTGGTCCTCGTTTACCAACCCTGGAGGAATGAAGAACTGAGTTGGCCTAGGCAACGGCGAGTAAAGAATAGTCTGTCCAGGACTGCTACATACGTGACAAATATCGCAGTTGTTAGCTGTTCAAACCGTCACGCCTCACTGGGCAAGTGAGCGTACCCAGCTAGCCCACAGCTGCTACCCTGGGCGCGGGGGCCAAGCGTTGAACCCATGACCTATGGGTCGCGAGTCACGACGCGAACCACTGCGCCACCGCGTCACTGTTGTGCTATTAGGGGAGGACTGAAGAGCGCGGCAAGACTGACCAGCGAGGCGGCGGTATGGCAGCATCGACTCAGACACAGGCACAAGGTCAGAATGTGTCCGACGTGGTGGGTCTGTCCACCTCGGACAAGCCAGCCAAGAGTCGAGATGATCTGCTCAAACAGATCAAAGAACTCAACAGGGCGCTTTCCCTCAGCGAGGAAGCGGTCAGCACTACTCATTGTTAGGCCGCATCGAATGCATGAGATGCGAACTATTGCGATCGATGATCCTGTAGCGTGGGCGTCCGTCAGTCTGTCTTCTCGCGGGCAACTGTTCTTACTAATTCGCGAGATGGCGCTACTTCGATGCGGCCATTATTACTTTACTGTAGCCTGCATGTGTTTGAATCATCATCATCATCATCAGTTGTTGTTTGTGTATCTTTTTCGGCAACCTAGAAGCAGTGTTGTCAGAACCAGGCGGCTCAGTGTGGAAGAAAAGGTAAAGGTCTGGATTCAGGACAGTTGACATATCGCCTTTTGATGAGAAGTCCGTCTCAGAAGCGCTTAGTTATGACACGCGATGTCACAGTACCTGCAACGCACGCATCTATCCACGAACAGAATGAACCATACAGGTCTGCCTTTACCTTCCTGTTCGTGAGTAAACGCGGGGCTGGTATGCAGGTAACACTGTGAGATCCCTTAGCAATGCGTGCCATACCGGAGCGCTTCTGTGTCGAGATAATTCCCTCTCGAATTGACGCTGCATCAAGTCTCCCTCATGTGTCTGCAGTACGTGAACCTGGTGAAGACCGTCAGTGATGAACTGGAGATGGACCTGAGTGGCAAGCTGCTACAGCGACTGACAGATGCTCCGGTGGGCGCTGCTAGGGATGCGCTGAATCAACAACGTCGAGAGACGGTTAGACTCGTCAAAGAGTCGCTCGGAAAAGTCAAGGATGACGTGAGACGCAAGTCGGAGACGATTGAACGTTCTGACATCAGCCTCAACCAACTACGGTGTGTGTGCTTATGTTACAGTCGCTTGCTATTTACATTGTTCGTAGACACATTCTTTAGGTTCGTAAAACATTTATATGAAAAATTATATCAGTCAGCTTCAGCTGATAAAATAAATCAACCCTGACTGACCATGCAAGTCATGATAACCGCTTGATCAACTGACCAGCATCTACAATCTTAGACAGGGAGTCTGAAAGAAGTACCAGATGGATCAAGGAAGCGGCACACATCCGAAAGGAGGGACAACGTTCTCTGAACCGGGATGAGGGCAGCTACACACTGAGCTACACATACGACCCATTTCTTGCACGTCGCATCATACCGTGGCAAGAACAGGAAGAAGAACTGAGCAACCTCTTCTGACGAAGGCCTTTGAAAGGACCGAAACGTCGAAGGTGAAAAGTTTTGGTTGTGACTGGTGTAATTTTTCATAACAACTTCTACAGTAAACCGACGTCGATCTCTCATTTCAGCAACCGCAAACTATAGCAGTGTATTGTTGGCTTGATGTCTCTGCAGACCACAGTCAGACAGCGTAGCCGCGTGGTAATGGTTTAGTCGCGTCTGTCTGTGTGTCGGTGTGTTCGGGATGCGACCTTTGATTGTGATGTGTTGGTGCGTTTGTCTGTGACAGAAATGCAGATGTTTTGGCTGAAGAGAAAAGTCGACAAGTGGAGACGCTCACTGTAAGCTAACGTGTTTCTCACTGTCGTGTAGGAGTTAAGCTGTGTCCTGTGAAAGAGCACAAAGCTGCGCGCTCTTTGTCACGCGGCTTCGCTGTGCAAACACGGCTGAATGGATCGAGGTCCTGCTTGTAGAAACTCCTGGGAACCCAAGAAACATTTGGTTAGACGGGAGTCCCGATTTTCCATGGATTCGATGCGGCCTTCGCCCAGTTACTTTGACCCCTCGTTTGTGTTGTGGACGGTAGAACGAGCTGTGCTGTCGGGTCGAGGAAGCGATGTGTCTTCGAGCGATGGTGACGCAACTACGTGAACAGCTTGACGCCGAGAAACGCCTCAACGCTGCCATCAAGGAGAAAAAGGTCACGTTTGCTTCTCTTCATAGCAATTTGCTTTTAACTTTATAGCTTTCAAATCAGGCTATGAACAGTGTTCATAAATTATTTAAAACTAGTGAAAAACTAGTTTGAAGTTAACTTTGCGATTTTTACCAGCGCGCCACCTATGCTGCGAGCAGATATTGTTTCTGTTGACGTCTGTCTGTCTGTCTGTCTGTCTGTCTGTCTGTCTGTCTGTCTGTCTGTCTGTCTGTCTGTCTGCACAAATCTCGAAAACTACCGATCAGAAATTGATGTAACTTAAAGGTATATGTCTGATAGTGAACACTAGAAGTGGTTGGAAGTTGGAGACATTTGACCTCAAGAGCTATTTTAGTAGGCTTATTTTTCATTTACCACACATATCTCATCCACTGTTAGGAGTTCGAATACCTTAACCTAGCAACTTCATTTTACGTGTGAAGGTACATTTTCAGAATATTTAGGTCACCTTCGAGTTTCGAGGTTATGGGGTTAACTTCAAGGTCACAACGGCGAAAAAGCGGCCGCGCGCAGGTATGTGCTCCCGTCGGACACAGTTTAATTAATAGATTTATTTTATTTTAGTTCTTAAATCGTGACGATATAATGTCTGTTGTCTGCAGCCATGCACGTACAGTTGTGCATGGTATGTGCTGCCAGATAATGTGTCGTTTAACTCAAATGGCACACATAATATGTCGAGTCGATATCGTCTGTTTGTTTCGTTAGTCCAGAGCGAATATATTGTGGCTGGTGATGTGCCTGAACGTGATGTTGTGTAGGCGTGTGCCGAGAGTGCTCGTGTCCGTAACCTGACGACGTCCACCAGACACAAGTGTTTGCCCGAGGAGACCACGCCAAAGGTCAGCTCAGCTGGTTCTCGGTTGTCTCGTTTGTCTTCTTACGTTCTGTGTTCAGCAGCGCACTGCGTGAGTTTGTTGGTTACTCTGTGGTGGTAGTGGTGAGACATGCAGTCATTTGCCTGCTGAGATTCTTCTCCTGTCTGATCTGTTAAGTGCTGAGTGGTGCGTAAAACCTCACTTACTTGGGGTGACTCGGTGGCTCAGTGGTCAGCGTCGCGGCTTGTGGCCCGCGAGGCCGTGAGTTCGACGCTCCCCTGTACTCCAGTTGCCCAGTGAGGCATGACGACTTGAGCAGCTAACAGCTGTGATAGCTGTTACGTAGTGGTATTGGGCAGACTGTTTACTCACTGTGGTGGTTTCTAGGCCAGCTCAGTCTTCCATCCCTCCGGGGACGGTAAATGAGAACCAGCTTCGGCTGGGAAGGCAAAGGCATGGTTTATTCCATTTGTGGATAAACACGTAGGTGTACGTTTAAAATTGTAAAATCCCTCGACAACGCGTGCCATACCTGAGCGCTTCCGCTGTGAAGTTCTTTCACTATGGGTCGCTCTACAAAGTGTATGACCTTTACCTTTGTACCTTTTACCTTTTTACTTATTCTCATACTCACGGCTATAAATCTCTTTAGGCTGCAGACTATTGCGACTGGTGTTCCCGCAGCGTTTTGCGTCTGTCAGTCGTCTGTTTCTCTGTCACGCACCTGCGCCCTGCAATAACTGCTGAACGGATCGAGGTCCTGTTTGGGTTAAGACTTTTGGAGGCCAAAGTAACGTTATATTGATGGGGCTCCCGATTTCCCAGCGGATTCGACACGGCCTTCGCCAAATTACTTCGGCGACTCGATCATATTTGTTGTCGCCAAACCTCTCTAGTTTGAGGTGCTGCAATCAGTGAGTCAGTCGCAATGACTGCGGACTGTGTAGACAGCCAGTGGCCGGACGGTGGCTGGTGAGAGATTGAAGCGTAAGAATTACGAAATTTCAACACTGAAGCGTCAGTTGTGTGACCAACAGCGAGAGTTAGATGAAGCGAGGCGTCAGCTGAGACGACTGACTGGCAACGATGAACAACAATGCACGGTACATACAGCGGCTTACTATGAGTCGTGTTTTAGGCCGATCGATTGCATGTGATGCGGACTATTGTGAGCGATGATCCCGGCATTTGTCTGTCAGTCAGTCTGTCTGTAATGCACGCTCGCTGTCCAAACACATATGAACGCACTGACGTTTTGTTTGGGGTGGTTATGGGGACCCAAGAAATATGGCGTCCCCATCCCCCACGGCGAGGGATGGGAGTTCGATGCGGCCTTTGCCAAATTACTTTGGCCACTTGTTTACAGTACAGTTTAATTTATTTTATGCTGCTTCGGCGTAATAAAGATTAATTAATTAACTGAAACACGTTCGCAAGCAAATGCAAATGTAACTCTCTGAATGCTCGAATTATTGTACGTTACAATTTGCTCCCGTGACCTAGACCTTGACCCGATTACCTAGATAAACGACCTTTACTGATACTTTGTGATCCTGCATACTAAAACCGACCTTTCTAGGCCCGGCTGTCAAAAGTTAGCGTCTGATAAAGAACGCAGGATAATATGTAGTGGGGCCTATTCTGCTTTGCTATCGCTGTCACTTTCTCACTACTGGAGTGAGGGGCAGTGGAGTGGGGCACAAAATGTCAGAAAAATCCAATCAAAAGTTGTACAAAAAGTCGGGGTCATATAATTTCTGCTCACTCAGCTGGCAGACTTTTTGTGACGGTGTTTCAAAACTAACGTGTAGCATTGCTCTGCGGTTTCAGTTTATTTTTAGCTTTTGATTGTTTTGCAGGAAGACGAAGTTGATGAAAATTGAAGCATGTTTGCTTGCATCGTCTGCCAGTTCCGTGATAAGACTGTTATGGCACAATTACTATTATTTTGCAATATTATAACAGTGTATATTTTACGGAACAACTTTTCATTATAAGCCTACAAATGTAGGAGGTAAAATTTTTAGTGTTGTTTTATTCATGGTCCTATTTTACAACTTTTTGTTGTGTAATGTGTTGTAATTCTCTTAGGCATATGTTGTTGTATTTCAGTGGCAGTTGGCTGGCGGCGCACTGTGTTAAGCAACGCTTAGTCTCAGTTCTTTTACACCGTGTGGGTTCCGGGGCTTAGAATAGACCCACTCCGTCTCCTGGCCGGATGTCGTAAAAGGCAACTAAACCAGGCACCCCTCAACCTCCATGGCCTCATCTGATTACTGATGATGGTCTGGAGTAAAAAAGGGAACATTAACACAGCTGCTTTAGTTACTATAGCACAGTGCAATGCTCTTGTTGCACGATGTTCTAGGCAGCTTATAGGTCCAGCAGAGTGGGTTATTGTCACACTGGGACCCTTACACTGTGATTAGCCTAGAGGCTAAAGCCTACAGTTCATATTGTAACACAGTGGAGTGGTTTTGGTGGGATTGAAGCTATTTCAGTGGCCAACTGGCTTCCTTCAGTGCTTTTACACTGTTGGTTAGGTCATCTGGCCTGTAAAAATCGTCCCCAAAATGACCTATAAAGTGTCGAGTGGGATGTTAAACTTCTACTCAGTTTAGCCTACAACGCTTCTTAAGAAAGACGCCTGCAAACTCGCACAACTAAAACAGCAAATATCACTAATGATGATATTACTTCGCAGCACATTGACATTTTGGCAATGTGCTGCATAAGTGATATCTTCTTTTGTCATATTTGTTGTTTTAGTTCTGCGGGTGTGCCGCCGCCGCCGTCGTCCTTAAAAGCATTGTAAACTGTTAAGTTTTTTTTACATTTTTATTTGCTATTTTTCTGTCATTGCACTCACTACACAAACGTACACAAAATTGCGACGAAATACACGGCACATATAATAATACTGCCGATTTTAAAAAACAAACGGCCGCCATATTGGATTTTTAGGCTTACTTCCGGTTTCGATTTGGACCATTTATTCTACATCGGCATTTCATTCTGCATCCATGCACCAAATGTTATCCAAGTCGGCTAACCACGATCCGATTTATGGCGTTATATGCATTTTTCAAGATGGCGGCCGTACGCCATTTTGGATTTGGTATAACATATGATAGACCACCCACGAAGTGTCTGTGGTGGTTTTAACTTGAGGCGCTATAAGTACCGAGTCTAAAAGCCTTTAATTGATTCCAGGAAGACGAAATCCATGAATATTGAAGCACGTTTAGTTACGTTGTTTGTTAGGTTCCGTGATTAAACTGTTAGACTACTGCAAAACTTTAGGATCGGGATTTGCGGGTGTTTACGGGCACCCCTGGACAGTGCCGAGCCTACAGAAAGGGATATTGGTGAGTTTTTAACCCGTAAAGACCTTAGTTTTGCGGAAGGGAGAACAACTGGTGTGTTTCCAACCTCTAATAACCCGGAATTAACTATGGACGAGGACCAGCTGCTAATAGTGACTACTTATGAACAGGGACCCGTTACTACCAAGAATTACTTACTTGCTAATGATCTTCCCCACCTAACGAAAAGAACCTGGGGTCCTGTAGCATATACGGAAAATAACTCCGGAACCGACCCGGCTCGGACAAAGGTCTGGCGAGCCACGCACGGGGTAGGGTCTGCTGAAATCCCGGACCTAACCCACTCTAGGTGGGGGGTGGGGGTCTCTATGCCGACGTCTGCTAACTTTCTCATCCCTATGCTGCATGGGGTCCAACTAAAACCCTGTCAGCAGGCACAGTAATTTAGATGATATGGAAAAATAATTCTAATAGTGCTTTTAAGCAGTTTTAATGATGACTTACTGTAGTAATACTTAGCACAATTTGGTGCGGTGGCAGGATCTTACACTGCCCCCAATCGTTTTGAGACGCGTCTCGCGTCTAAAAGAAAAGCCAAGGGGTAAAACAGGACCAAAAAGGTCGCAGGGGATTTCCAAAAAAGTAAAGGGGAATTCCCAAAAGTAAAACTGTGCCTGACAGCAGGTTAGAACCAATGTTACGACAATAATCAGTAATATACAAACAATTGACGAGTTATAGGGGTATGTCTGTGGCCCTAGTGCCTAAGGCTAATAATGAAAAATACAAGTAAACATAAGTCAAATGTCAATTGTCTGATTATCGAAGGGGAGGTCACAGACACCATACTGTAGAGTCGCCGTGCATCTATCGTTTATAGAGTTCGTATCATATTCGGCTTTCAACATTCGTATTATGAATATGAACTATGTCCACTACATTCATTTAACAATTTGTGTTTGTGGTACTGTATGTCCGTCACAGAGCTTAATAGTAGTGTACAAGTAAACAATTAAATCACACGATGTTCAACAATAATAATGAGATGATTATGGTCCTTACGGGTTAAAAACTCACCATTATCCCTTCCTGTAGGCTCGGCACTGTACAGGGGTACCCGTAAACACCCGTAAATCACGATCTTAGTTTTGCAAATGCATAATGCACAGAAAGCATAGGCCTATGCTCTCAAATCCAATCCAATCACATGTGTTCTGACGGGCGCAGTCCTCTTTGTCCGCATCTTAACATCACTTTCACATACAAATTGGTAGACTTTCAGTTCCAATTAAGTCGGCGTTAAATTTTTTTTAAAAATCTTGATTAGACCAGTATTTATCAAGACGATTCTTAAAAGTGTTAATAGTATTAGCCTCAACCACGTCATTTGGCAAACTACTCCACATATTGAGTTATTGACTACTCTAGAACTAAAAGAATATTTTCGTCGGTTATAATGACATGAAGATTTCTGTAATTTATACTTATTTCCTCTAGTTGTTGCTGCTGCTGCTGAAG
>Ga0126335_1002731_pt1 | contig 10710 bp, 6 predicted proteins | sample OlaspJWI45metaG_FD_108409 | JGI IMG/M metagenome (GOLD analysis project Ga0126335, IMG submission 108409) | Marine gutless worms symbiont microbial communities from Oahu, Hawaii - Olavius sp. 1 OAHU.JWI-45 metaG | ecosystem: Host-associated > Annelida > Digestive system > Unclassified | place... | reverse complement strand
TATTTACAACTCTAGCAGTTACAGTTGTAGACAGTGTTGATGTGCATTTTTATTTAGCTGCAAAAATAAATAAACATATATCTCCAAAACTAACTATAATCTCCAGAACTAAGCGAGATAAGCCTGTGAGTACTATTAAACTCAAATATCAAATTGAGGTTCATGGTTCAGTTATCATTTTGTCCCATCAGGGACAATATCTTGTTTTGCACTTCAAATGGTTTCACACTAATAAAGCAGTCAGTATTGACGTGTATAAGTACACTTTGTGCTGTTATATTTTTGTATGTGACATGCTAATGTCTTCCTAATGATTTAATGGTTCATCATATGTAGGTATATTACTTACTTGAGTGACATAGTTAGTATTTGTATTTTGTTGATGTTTTACAGTGAGCGACATGCCAGAGCTTGCGCCAGCAATGCAGGAAGCCTACGGAATGCCAGCGTCAGTTGCGCCATGCATCGTTGATGACATGGGGCAACCGTTCGACCATGACTTGTCTTCTCGAGTCTCCTTTGACACCAGTGCGGCAGTCACGGCAACGCCAAGATCACGACTGAGTCATGCATCACCCGTTCACCAACGGACGCCATCACATTTGCCGCATGGGTCGCCAGTCTTATCACCAGATCAACAGTTCATTCCAGCGTTGGCTCCATATGGCGGCTCGGACGACGAAAATGACGATGCCATAGATTACAACGATGACGACGGTGATGTTTCATCTGCAGGTGCCGAAGATGTCACACTAGAACCGGTAAAACATGTTTTCCACTAAATATTCATTTGAATATGAGAGAAGGTAATGGTACAATTATGCATATGTTGAATTTTAAAAATGTTTTTCATTGTTCATTTTATGCTTTTTTTGCTTTGTTTAATAGAGATGTTGACATCAGAACTCCAGTGCTGTAAATCCTTGGAATGTTGAAGAAATGTTTGAGCACTTAGTCGTGGTAGCATGAAATTATGTGTAGTTTAAGTATTCACACGTGCGACATGTTACCATTTAACTGTAATTCTGTTTGCATTTCTGAACCTAGGCTGCTATTTAGTTCTTGCATTTGTTTGTTCAGTTTAGAATGCAAGTGTAGTTGGGAGTTTGGTAGTTCCTGTAATATTATTATCTTTTTAGGCCACATCGAGTGCGTGAGGTGCGGACTGTTGCGATGGATGTTCTCGGCATCTGTCTATCTGCTACATGGCTTCGCATGACTTTGCTATGCAAGCACAGCTGAATGGATGTAGACTCGGGGTCCAAAGGAACATTGTGTTAGATGGGGGTTCCGATTTCCTCCATTGATTTGCATGACATATGACTGCCCACCAGTAGTGATATTGACTATGTAGGTGTGGTTTTGTGATAGGGTTTCATAATATCTCCTGAATTTCTCAGCTTTGTGTCGTGCATTATAGCTGGCAAGTGCTATGCAGGTTGACGAGAGCACCGAGCCGGTGGAAGAAGGGAAGGAAGCCGAAGCAGAGGAGCAGCGATGGAACAAACGTTCACAACAGATGCTCGCGGCATTAAGTCGATGTTTACAACGCCACGAGTCCGTCTCATTTCGACAGATGGCCCCGCCATCCACAGCACATAGTCGAAAACAGGCGGCCGCAAAGTTTTACACATTTCTTGTGCTAAAGAAAATGGAGGCGGTCGATGTAGCGCAAGATATGGCATATGGTGACATTATGATATCGCGTGGAACAAAGTACGATCTGCTTACTGAGTAATGTTAGTCAGTGGCTATCGTTAAGAACAGTGTCAAAGTTTGTTAAATGCAGCGCAGTGTACATTTCTTGTGCAGTAGTTTACTTGTCGTCGACCATGTTGAAATATGCACCTTCTTGGCTCAAAATGACGAACAAGCTTGGGGCATGAAAATGCTAAATGTTTTGTAACGTGAAAATATATGATTGAAATTGTCTGGTAATGAATTTAGTTGTTAAGACATTTCTATGTTTTGTCTAAGTTATCTGCATATAGTGCATTTTATGTGATGGCGGCCTCAGTGATCTGTTGTGCTGTCGACAGGCTTGTTAGTATCGAGTATCGCTGCATCACCGCTATGTTTTGAGTATTGATAGTGTTATCGGCAATATTTTTGAAACAAAGTATCGTCGATACATGTTTTGGCTTAAAATATCGATAAAAGTTACTGATATACTTCTGGGCAGTGTGTGAACTTAGTTTGCTGAACAAGGTGGGTCGCTGTTTAAATGCTTTGAATTAAAAGAGTGACGCTCGAATTGATGTCTCATCAGCTGCCTCTGCATGCATCACACTGCAGCGGAGTAATGCTCTAATGACTATTGCCCTTTTAATGGGAGATCCAATGCCACAAAACGAATATAGGCTGTGAATGCAGATTACTGTTGAAAAATGTATCGGTAAAAATAGCGATAAAAATATCGCTGATACTTTTAGCAGAAAGTATTGGATATCGGCGATACATTTTGCGAATATCATTAATGAGCCTGGTTGTCGACACCTTCATGTGAGGCTTGGCATTCTAGAAAATATTCTTTGTTTTTTATGTGAACACTTACATGGAGACATAGCTGCTGTGATTGCTAGTAAGAATGGCAAAGTTTAGTTGATCAGGATGTGCTGTTGTCAGATTTAACCAGATATTTATTGGCAGAAATGTATAGCTGCTGAAAGAAAAAATGTTTTGATACAGGATGTGGTGAAATGAATTCATTCATGTTTATCTCGCTTAGTTTTGGAGATATTCATGTGTGACAGACAAAGATGGAAAGACAACGTGGAAGACGAGGTCCATTACTATAGCTGTGGTAGATTGAACCTGTCTGCGACCGGTTTTCGCAGACATTACTACTATGCTTATACTGCACCATTTGAAGTGGATGAAAATGGTTGCTTTGTGCAGTTGCTTTGGACTACATTTTCTTTGCATTCTGCAGAGCAGCAACAATAACTGAAGTCATCTGTCGGAGAATTGGATGGTAGCTGTTTTCTTAATTCTATTTTTTAGTTGCATGTTATTAAAGTTCCCAGTTTGATGGCTGTCCTGTGTTGTACAGTATTGAAAGTTTTATTATCATTTCCTATTTATTAAAAGTTATTTTTGTAGCATATGTTGTTTGTAATTATGTTTTATTGTCGTGTTTTAAACATCTGCCGTACTAACGAGTGTTACGTTGTTAGTGAAATCTGCCAAGTGTTTAAGGGGCAATGATTGAGAAGGTCTTTAGCTGAGTGTGCCCGAGAGTTTTTTTATTAACATTGTGTAGATAACTTTTATGTGGTTCTCATGGTTTTGGAAATACTGTTAAGAGTTTTGTTATATAATTAATATATGGCAGATCTGAAAATCATGTTTTAAGACTAGAAGATCTATATGTTTCAGGTTTAGTTGAAGACCTCAGTGCAACAATATATTCTCTCTGTTTGTGAGTTTTGAACTAAAAATCAAAAGACTTTTCTGTAGATGTGGTACGTATTCAGTTGTGTTTACTGCACAAGGGTTTACACCGTCGTCATCAATGTGATATGCAGATGCATGTTGGTGCGAGAAATGTTTGATTAATTTTAGATACATTGGCATTGAAATTTGTCATATTATTGTATGTGTAATTGTATTTTTGTCATTTATTGACCGATTTCAAGGGTGAAATGCATTGCATTTCTTAAACCCATTGCTAGTTTATAGGTCTTATAGGTCAGTACAACATTGATATGCTTTTCATTTTTGACCCCTGGTTTCTGCTGTGAAATACTGTAATGTTCTTTGCTTTACTAGTTTTCTGTTATGGAAGTGAGCTGTGCAAGTTACGATAGTATTTCCTTGAATTTCCACAGTGTGAAGAATATATGTCAATAGAATTTATAATCTGTATCCACCAGTTACTGCTATTTGCTTTACCACTGTGCTGCTATTTTGATAAGATTTGAATGTGATCATTAACACTGTTGAGCCTCTGACATGTTTGTAGTGGTTTTCTTGGTTGAAATTCTCAGCTTTGCAGAAAACTGATATCTGCACTTTCACTGTTTGGCTTTGCTTATGCTAATATTCTAGGCCACGTTGAATGCATAGGATGTAGACTATTGTGATCGACAGTCAGTCATGCAGCTTCACACAACCTCGCCATGCAAATATGGCTGAACAGATCGAGGTCCTGCTAGGGGTGGTGACTCTTGGGGACCTAAGGAACATTGTATTAGATGGGAGGTCCCGATTTTCCACAGAGTTGATATGGCCTTTGAAAAATCAGTGACTTAATACTTAATTATATTACTTATGTCACTTGTTAATAACACTTTTGAGATAAACCTGGTCACATAAGATAAATGGTTCAGAATGTGTTTGAGCAATTCTTTCATTCTACTTTTGAGTTGGTGTTTTCTTGCACTGAGGTCTTTGATTGGTGTGAACTGTGTGTGTGCGTGTGCATGACCAATGGCAGCATTGATATTGTGGTCGACGTCAGTTTGCCGACGTGTACATAGTGTACAGAAATTACAACCAGTCTCAGCGTAGATGCTGTTGTACCATTGATTGTTTTTGACGATGGCTGGACCTTAGAGCGTAGATCCCGAAGAACACCATGAACTGTGCAAACACTGTGTTCATGTTTGTTACTTGTTGTATAGAACTTACAGTAGAATGTTCTCTCAGAATTTATCAAGAGATTAATGTGACACTCTTCCAGTCAGTCGTCTGCTGCATTTACCAGTCATGTCTGTTAGCATCACTTTGTGAATGTCATTTATTAGAAACAAACTTTTGATAATCTTTATCACTTTCTTTAAGCTTCTTATGGCTTGAATGCAGTAAGACAAACCGGCAAACTTTCCTAACAGCAATTGGATTCCTTCAGTGCTTTGACGCTGTTGGTTGGGTCATCTGGTCTGTAAAAACCGTTCCCAAAAGGACCTGTAATGTCCAGTTGATTGTTACACATTTTCTCACTCACTCCTAGCTGCTAGCATAATCCGTTATCATAGTTTTCATAGTACTTCACAGAAATGCAGATAGACTGAACCGCTATAGCCAGCAAGTGAAATGAAACTAGTTGGTAACAAATGCTAGATGATGTGTTGCTTGCTAAGCAATAGCCTACTGCAGCCAAGCTGTCGTTTAATTCGAGAACAGTGCCACATTAAAGACTGGGGCTCTATTAACAAAAGGTCGTACTGGAACTGCTGCGCCAGGCATTAGACTCTGAAGTTGATTAATACATACTTGTACAGCCTGCTGAGTCTTGTATGGCGGTCAAAGATTAGTAACTTCTTCCTGTATGTCAGCGGGAAACATATCAGGCGATAGGCCTACATGTTATGTTGTTAGTGCAGCCATCTACTCTATAGCGTTAGCTAATAAGTGACCAGCCAATAAGTGGGCAACCCGTAAACTAGTTGTTGTAGGCTAATTTAGAAGAGGCGTAGTGTCAGAACTAAGGCCTTAAAGCCCTTAATCAAAAATGAAAAATAACCGCGCATCTCTTCCAGCGAAATGCAGCTGAGCTTTAGTGTTTAACGCGCATTACCCATTTTGGAGGGTTTTTGCCCATTTTCGTTGTTGCGAGGCAATGCAGGACCATTTTCTCCGACGGACTAGTAGACCTTTATGTGTCAGATTGCGTCCAAATCTGTCGCTCTGTTTCCGCTTGCAGATGGAAGAAAATTGGTGATCTATCGGGACAGAGGTGCTTCGCGGTGCGCTAACGAAATGCAGATCAGTGCGAAGTAAATAAATTGTTTGTATTTTTGGCGTCTGTGTGTAAAAGTCATTGTTCACGAAAGTGCGTCACTCATGACTGGATGATTGCATATCTGGATCGTGTCATTTGTGATCAACGCATATCTGTTTTCATTTGCCAATAATCTTGTTCCAGCCGTACCCGGCGCCTTCGCAGCTTGACGTGACGCTTAAGTGTATAGAGTGACAGTGTTTGCCGACGACGATAAAGATGATCTAGGGCAGAACAGCTACCAGATTCATGCGGTCCTCGACGACCTCAGACTGCGATGTGGCAGCAAGCATTTATAGATCAGCCCCTCGCCTCGCCAGCAGCGCCTTGCGCGACTGCTGTCAGTTACCCAACGTTTGATATAGGCTAGAGTTGCTGCGCTTGGTGCAGCTGCTGCTGCTGCAAACGCTAGCGAGTAGCATCTCCAGCAAAGATGGGTAGGGATCGTGCTAAGCTGGGCTCAAGCATAAGCTATACAGTGTAGGCTAATATTCTGTCTGCAGTTGTGAGTGTTGTGCTCAACGCTTTCTACCAATTGCTGCCCAGTGGTCTCTGCCGTTGTCAAACTGATTTGCCTTCTGTAACTTTTACGTCATTATTCATTTCACACGTTTTCTGGCTCAAGGTAAGGCAATTAATTCAGTGTATGTATATTTTCCTCTCTGTGGGCGTCGGTTGGATCGCTGCCATAGCAAGTTTGTTAAGATGCGTATTGGTTGCCTGGTCTACACCGGCTGCTGTACCGTAATATTTTGCGACTTTTTAATCAACCATCGCAAGTATCGGCGATTGCGTATGCTAAATTGTAACTAGGCCCTTCTGTAGAACCATGCTTGATAAAATCAATGGCTATTCAATAAGCCTAAGCGTGTGAAAGTCTGACATACGCTCAGTGACGATTTTAGCTTGACTGCAGTTGATGTGACAAACTTTGAACTGTACTCCTAGTGTAGCCACAATATTATATTTTTCTCCACAGTTTGAAAACAATTTCAATTAGGCCTACAAATTTATACAAAAACTTAGACCTATACGACTTTATTTATAAAATGTAATTTTGAGCAATGTTAATTTTAAACGAATTAGCATGTCAGTTGCTGTAAAAGATTCCTGTTTATATGCTTGCTATTTTCGGTTGTCTCTGTGTCTGTCTGCGCTCGGTGCATCTCGTAACGCATGACCGCTGCGGCAGCGTCGTCGAATTAAGCAAGTTAGTCGCTGACATCAGAAACGTTCGTTGGATGGCGTGAACATCAGTCTGTTTCGCTGCATGACTACAACTTTGATTGCGACTGGCTGTGACTTGGACGATGGGTGACATTGATGTACTCAAGGCACAGATAGTGCGTCGAGATGCCAATGAACCTTGGGGATTCCGACTTCAAGGTGGCTCTGACGTCGGACAGCCGCTTACTATTGCCAGGGTACGCACCTTACATGTACTTTATTTGTTCTTATTGTCGTTGATGGACTCGTATAAGCTGCAGCTTTTTAATTTGCCACGTTTCCGAGGAAATTATCTAGTCTGTTCTTGAAAGCATTCACGAAAAGCGCCTGCAGTTCTGCATACACCATAGTGCATTAAGAGAGATGATTCGATTGCAACGTCTTAGTAAAATGCTTCGCATCCGAATTGATGTCACGATCGTTGGCTACAATCCTGAATAAATTAGTTGAATAAGTGTTTTTACAATTTACAGTGATAAAATGACACAAAAAAATATATAAAAAAATCTAAGATTTCACAGATTTACAGTCAAGTATAGAATGCCCTGGTGCAGAAACAGTTGATAAGTCCGTGAACTTTATTGAGTGGGGTAAGCAGTGGCAAGGATTTGTGCGAAATGTGGGGGTTTTGGCTTGATGTACAAGGATGAAATATGATAACAGTGATATGACAATGAAGACAACGAAATAGTATGTGTGAAGTGAAATGAAAGTGAGAGTCTGCTTGCGAAACGCAACGAATACTTTCGTCATTGATGTTACAGACGCTTTGTACATACGTACATACATACATACATACATACATACATACATACGTAAGAAATTTTTAAAGTGGCCTAAGTAAAAACCTCAAGGACCACTCAAAAGAAAAATGTAGTCATGGAAATGATATAGAAAACAAAAAAGTTTTCAGTTTCCGGCAGAATGATGTCAGTGAAACACAGTCAGTAATGTCATGTGACAGACTGTTCCACAGCGTCGGACCGGCAGTAGCGAATGCTCATTCACCAATAGTACGACGATGAGTGCGCGGCACGTCGAGCTGCAGCAAAGACGCGGACCGCAGACGTCGCCGCGACGGGATATCCACCAAGCGATGAAGGTCGTCGGATAAGTACGGTGGAGCGAGACCATGCAGTGACTGAAACACCGTCGTCGCTAGCTTGTACTGGATGCGCTCAGAAGAACGCAGCCAGTGAAGACTGGTCAGCGTGTCAGTGATATGGTCAGAGCGCAGCAAGCCAGTGATCGATCTTGTTGCAGCGTTCAGCGACGGCGGGCAGTGGAACACCAGAGCAAGTCCATCTTGTTGGTGTTGAGTTGCAGTCGGTTTGTCCTCATCCGTGTAGCGACATCGTCGAGACAGGCTGACAGGCGCTGCTGGAAATCGTGAACTGCAGAGGGTCTGCAGGAGCCGTAAACTTGTGTATCGTCGGCATACAGGTGAGGGCAAAAACCGTGCCGTTCAGCGATGGCAACCAGATCTGCCGTGTAGATAATGAACAGAATAGGTCCAAGTACCGATCCTTGCGGGTACTCCACAAAGACGATGCTTGACTGCAGACCTCATCTGACCACGTCGGACGTACTGCGACCGAGAATGCAGATACGACTCGAACCATCGTAACACTGAACCGGACAAGCCGAATGACGGCTGCAGGCGCCGACACAAGATGGAGTGGTCGACAGTGTCGAATGCAGCGGAAAGGTCCAGGAGAACCAATGCCGCAACATCGCCACCGTCGATAGCCGTGAGAAGGTCGGACAGTACCCACTGCTCGCAGTGTGACCGTCTCGGTTGAGTGGTGCGGCCTAAACCCAGACTGGAGACGGGGCAACAAATCAGCTGACTTGTGACGCAACTACGCGTTCGAGAAGCTTCGAGGCGACGGATAGGTTCCAAATGTGTCGGTATGAACCGACCTCAGCGGCGTCTAGAGAAGGCTTTTTGATAGCTGGAGTTATGAACGCCTCTTTAAACGAGGATGGGAAATGACCGGATGCCATTGACCGGTTGAAAAGAGTCGTCAAAAAACGGCGCCAGCTCGACAGCGACAGCTTTCATCAGCGGAACTGTCAACGGGTCAGCTGCAGAACTCTTGTTCGGCAGGCGTGCGATGGGAGAAAGAACATCCGCAGCTGACGCTTCCGAGAAGGTCAGCAAAGAAGCACCAGGACGAACTGCTATGAAAATGGGCTCAGCTACTCCGTCAGCTTCAGCCCTAACAGGGGGCCCTAACTGTTTTATAGCCCATTAGAAGACGTCTTGCTTACTTCACAGTCTGACGCTCTGTTCAGTATCGTACGCTGGAGAGTGCGAATGTCTTCTGACGCGTCTTGCTGCAATGAGCGACGTATTGCAACATTCGCGACGGGTATTCAGTTCGTCTGGTTCGTAATGCCCGTCGGACTCGGACTGCGGGAACGCATGAAGGCTGTATCCATCTCATCGCGGACGGACAAATAGGCCGATACATTGAACGTATCGCGTTACTGCTGCTGCTGCTGCTGCTGCTGTACTGTGCTGTGTGTATAACGCTGAATCCTGGAACGTCGCACCGGGCATTTCCCCTTAAGACAAACATCGCCTGGGCACCCGCCTGTCTTTCACGCCTAAAGTGTCGTTTCCACACTGCGCGTTACTCTGCGTGGATAGCACTCACTCGCACTCGCTCATAAGTGCGAACGGTTACCACTGAAATGGCCATAGTGCATTAAGAGAGATGATTCCATTGCACCGTCTTAGTAAAATGCTTCTTCACATCCGATGGCCGATAGTGTTTCTATCTTTTGGTATCGCTCGTCACACAGCCTAACGCGCAGCACAGCGTATGCGGAAATGACGCCTGAGTCTGTTGTTGCAGCCCCATCTTGTCAGTCGTTGTATGGAGGACAGATGTCCCGATGGTGTTTGTCATAACGAGTACAGCTTCCTGTTCAATTAGACACAGGATTACCCACAAAGTTGCTACATTAACTTTCAAGGCACTGCTTCACCACTAACCCACTTACCTATGTCATTCAACACTACTCTCCAACAACTCGTCAGCTACGGTAGACAGGTGCTGGTCTACTGGTGAAGCCGGAAACGAAACATCGAACAAAACATCAGATCGTGCAATCGCCGTCGCAACAGCAACTACATGGAATCAGCTTCTCCAGAAAGTCAGAACGGCTACTACCGCTAAACAGTTCTCTCGTGTTTTAGACTCATCTGTTTAACCTTAACTGATCGTGTGGCTCACTTCCGGCGTCTCCGATTCGTTAGTCCAAATAATAACTACGGCGCCGTCATACAAGTGCAGTGATTAATTGATTGAGTAATAGGAGGAAATGTCCGGGGATTGTGTCAGAGGGACGAATGTCTGTTTGCGTATAATGATGCAGCTTACTCCTGGAAGTCCGGCGGCGCGCATTGGTCTACAGACGGGAGATGAGGTAGTCGAGATTGCATCAACGTCGACGTCGTCGTTGACCTATCAGCAGGTGCTCGAACTCATCAGCAGGCACAGCGACACGCTACTCATGACCGTCGAAAGGTACCTCTCGCTCTCATTCGCCATTATCACGTTTTCGGTAGAAAATAATAATAATAATAATAATAATAATAACGTCTCTTTATTACAATTGCAGACAAACGCTGCAAAGGACAATCAGCAACATCTGCCACGCAGGACAGTACATTATAATAGAATACACACAAAGAATACGCGTAGTTCAGCACGGTAATGTAAGCAGCCATACAGGGGCGCTAGGTT
>Ga0126335_1002730_pt1 | contig 10710 bp, 7 predicted proteins | sample OlaspJWI45metaG_FD_108409 | JGI IMG/M metagenome (GOLD analysis project Ga0126335, IMG submission 108409) | Marine gutless worms symbiont microbial communities from Oahu, Hawaii - Olavius sp. 1 OAHU.JWI-45 metaG | ecosystem: Host-associated > Annelida > Digestive system > Unclassified | place... | reverse complement strand
TAAAGGCGGGAAAGTCACCTCTGCCGGGTGGCAGGTAACACTGTGTGATCCCATATGGTAAGTGATTTCCCGTAGCGGTGTAGGTATTTATACAAACTGCTATACACTTACCTTTACCTTTGTATACATTTCTTTTCAAGATACCCAGGATAAACGTTTTTGTGTCTGTGGCAGAATTTCAAAGTAACAGATGCGATACAGAAAGTTGCAGAGTCCTACAAATGCAAGCCAGTTGAAGGTAATATTGCTTATATCATACGCTTGTACAGCAAATCTGCATACAAACCAGTTAGTAGTGCACTCTGCAAATCGTATTTTGAAATGTTCAGTTTTTAATAATGCTGTAGACTCTATACAAGTTATATTTCTGTTGTATAATGTTTGGCTATTGTGTTGAATTCAGTGTGTGGAGCATGCTATGCATACAACACATGATGCATAGCTCTCTGAGTGATTTTGCAGTGAAAGTTTTGTGTCTCTAGTAAAAAGAAGACTTGTGCTGTCTGTCAATCGGGAAGTGCTTTACTTTTATTGCTATACTGATACGCAGCAGCAGTAGCAACCGTGTGAAATAATTTGGATGTTGCATGTTGATTCTTTCATGGTGCATCGCATCGATCTGATAACGAAGTTAGTTGTAATCGGCCCTGGTTAGTATTGAGATGGGTGACCGTCTTCATGCAGGTAAACTAGTTCCATATGGAACTACTGGGTCAACTCAGCCTTCCATCCCTCTGGGGTCAGTGAATGAGGACCATGTTTGGCTGAGAAGTAAGCAGACATATCATGTGATGCATAAGCCATGTTTGTGATGTCACAGTATACGCTGGTGTATGGCAAGAGCTATGGAAACTGAGGTCTGTGCCACCCAGTGGTCCACGTGGCTTGGGAAGGGTTTACTGTTTTTGCTGTAGTGTGATTGTGATACAGACATGAATATGTTATGACGACGCTGTAGGTATGCTATCACACCAGTTGCTGCAGCATATTATTGATGGAAAGAAGGCGATCATTCAGAATCCCACCGAGGCACAGCGGTCTGTCTGTTCTCACTTTTGGCAAACGTGGCAAAGTTGTTCATCGTATTTGTGAAATTTGTCGTATAATTTATAGATGTTGATTGAACAGCATTAGGAGTTATCAGTTCATAGTTATGGTATAAGCATCGTAAAACCCCAAATTTGGACTGTTTTGTACATAGTATGGTGTAGTATATTCCGTTATTTAACCTGGCAGAATGCAGTTGCACAACAAAAGGTACATAAAAAACATCAATAGATATTGCAGTACAATGTCCACAAGACAGTAATATTCTAGTATTAATGGTAATCGTTTTTACTCGTAAATATTTAGAAAGGTGCTTTCAGACATTGTGCTGAATAGAAACATATTTTGCATCATATTTTTGGGGGTAATGTGTATATCTTTTTGCAGTCTACATTGGTTTATAAGTTAAAACCCACATTTGACAGGTATGGATTTTGTCAAGTTTCTTTGCATCTTATGACTTGCTACAACTGTCTGCCAGTAATTTTGTGGTTTTATTAATCGATTTTCAATTGATGTACATGCATGTAGGAAGGATCATGAAAAGTGTGAGTTTGAAGTACACGAAGTGTATGCCGTTGATGTGCTGGTGAGCACCGGTGAAGGAAAGGTACGAAGTCATTGCGTGACTACTTTACGCCATTAATGGCAGTAATGTGCATTACTGGTAGTCATGGCTTTATAGTCTAGGCCATATTGAATGTACGAGATGCAGACTTTGGCATTCAGTGATGCCAGGTCAGTCTGTCTTCACGCGGCTTTACTGTGCAAACATGGTTGAATGGATTGAGATCCTGCTTTGGGTGGAGACTCTTGAAGGTCTGAGCAACACTGTATTAGATGGGAGTCTGATTTCCCCGACGGATTCGATTCCGCCTTCACCAAATTACTTTGGCCAGTTGTTACACCTTATTTCTCATCGGCTGTGTATGAGACGATATAGTAACGTGGCTTGGCTTGTGGTGATATGATGTACTATATAGCTGTTATAGTACATAGTACATGCAGTAGTACAAGGTATCTCGTCATGTTTCAAACCCCTTTCACATACTGCGAAATGTGAAAATGCGTGTATCTGGACTAATAGAACACATGAAAATGTATTGAACATCAGTGTGCAGCAGTTCGCAGAAACTGAACATATCTTGAATATAGTAGACACTGGCATACGTTTTGCTAAAGTATTCGCTGTAGTCTATGCGGCTCCACATGAATTTGTGTATTTTACATGGATGTGGACACTTGCATATGGTCAGTGGATAGGCATGTGTCTGTGACGTTGTGCAGTACCATATGGTGACGTGCGAATGTAAGCGCTGCTGACATGGGCGGTACCGTGCGCAGTGTGAATGGGGATTCGGTCAGTCTGTTGTCCGTCTGTCCATCATCGCTGCAGCTGTGTATTTTGTGCAAGCCAGATTTTAACAAGTAGAGCATACTGCCAGCTCAGGCTGGTCTTTGTGTGTTCTTGTTGAATCATGCTATTTCAATGTTTTCAAACTTCTATGATGGTAACTAACTGCCGAGTGTAGTTATGTTGTAATTATTCACAGGGCCGAGAGATGGACACGCGGACCACAGTTTATAAGCTGAAGAAAGAGACAATCTACAACTTAAAAATGAAGGCCTCACGGCGTATGTAGTTTCTTGCTGAAATTTTTTTGTGGGTAATTTTATTGATAAGGTTTTGTGTGCTGTAATATGGATGGACTATGATTGAGTTTTGTTGAGGCCTGAAAGAACCTTCACCAAAATGACCTATAATGTGTTGAGTGGGACGTTAAGCTTTTACCCACTTACACACACTGTGTAAATCTCTTGTAGCATAATATTTGATTGTTTACCATGTCTGTTCTTTTGAATGAAGTGTAATAAACCAGCGTGCCATTTCTCACTGCAGTTAAGCTATTTAACTGTAAGCTGTTTACTTGGCATGTTGACACTAGTGTTGATACTTGTCCTATTTGGGGGTTCGGTCCGCCCCCCTCCCCCAAAAATATTCTACATGAAAACTTGCATGCAGGGTTGGCTTTATTTTTTTAAACATTTATTTAAATCAAAAATATTTCCTTATTTCTGACTAATTTGTAAATACAAAAATATAAAGCCTAACAACTGTCAACAATGTATGTTACCAGATTTCAGTAGTTTTTTACGAACAAACCTTATACGCTAACTGACTCGTAATCCTGGAAGAGCATTTATGCAACCGAATGTAAAGTAGCTGTCTGTTGATTACAGTTTCATAGTCAGTAAATTATACAAGACCAGTTTTGATGCTATGTCAGCTGCTGGACCAGTTGATATGACTAAAAATAAATTTTAAAGCTATTTAGCTGATGATAATGAAACTGATGTTAGCAGCTGCAAGATGAAAGATTGCCACCACTTAGTTGTAGTCACCAAAGACTCCAGGGTGAAACCAGACTGGAAGTCAAGAAATGGCTTTAAATGACTGAAATTACAATAAGAGTTGACTTAATATGAATATACTTAGTGTGCACACATGCTGATTAGTGAACTACCTTGATACTATAGATGCAACAGGTATTCTGGCATGCGAATATTGTAAAAAAATCTATTTAAATCAAAAAATCTGATTTTTTGGATTTTTTAAAATCATGATTTTTTCCAACCCTGCTTGCATGTTTGTACACTGCTGAAGTACTGATTGGGGAAGGGAGGGGGCTCATGCATGTCTATTTGGGGAACCCTCCAAAATATTACATAAAACTGGCACGACTATGATGAGCGGCTCACACCCATCAAATCTGAATTAACCCTTATACCGCCAAATACTCCGTGGGTTCTGCGTCGTTGGACGCCAAATACTTTTTTTTACATATATTGAGGTAAACGTCACAGGAAGCTTAGTGGAGGCACCTTTTCCATGCAGTGGCACTGAAATGGCTTTCTATGTGCTGATGTGCCGTTAACAAACTGCTCACTCACTCACTTTTCCATGCATATCACATTTATATTACAGCAAACAGTAGCTGTAACAGTCGTCAGTGAGGCACTTAGAACTATGGACTGTGCAGCTAGGCCTACTGCTGCCAGGAACAGTTGACAGCATTACTACAAAACGCAGACTTCGACGAGCAAAAGAATAAGCTTGGCAATCTACACAACTTGTAGGCTAAGTTCTAACTACACTCGTAGGCCTACTGTTGTCAGCACAGTGCCAACACTGTCACGTGCCAGCAGCTGCAACCCGATGCCTGACTCCACATCAAGGCCAGACTGTCAGTCAGACAGTCATTTGGTGTTGTGTCAGAGTTGCCGTTCATGGTAGTTTATGGCAATTATATCATCTGATTACATCTTCTCTTATTCACTGTCAACAGGAAACTGGCCATTAGCAGCACCCTGAGCACCGTCAGTCAACGCCTGTCAATGTAATGGCCTATCCGACTGTTGTCGGTAATGGCATTCTGCTACAGTACCTTGGGAACTGAACCCTTTCAGTAACAGCAGTATAAGGGTTAATTTCTTTAAAATCCTGCTGTTTCTTTAAACTTGGTGCATATGCATTACTATGTGAATCATCAGAGGTACCTGCTGTTTGCTGGAATCCAGTTTATCACTGAACTCACAGCTAAGCTCTGCTGAGGACCTTGGTGCTTATTACTTTTTTACTTGTTATTACTTTAGTAATTGAAATATGCAATTAATAATGTCGTGGGACATTTGCGTTTTAGAATTTTATAGTGAGGTTGATAAGAAGTTTGGCTGCATGGCATTTTCATTGCGGTTAGTACAGCTTTTTCTGATGACAAAGCTTGCATTGCTTTGATCACATTTCTTCTTTTGGTTGATGAAGTAGTTTATTGGCACAGCAGTGTGTGGTGGGACTGGTGGTAAGGTAAAGTGTGGATTTGTATAGCGCTATTATCACAAGGTCTCTAATGCACTGGTGTAATGATACATTCTGCCCGCCCAGTTGGGCATTGCACAGATGGCCACGTCCTCGCCTTTCGCCCGCCCAAGGTCCCGCTTTCCATCCCCATGTGTATGCGTGCCAGCCCGTCAGCTCAAAGCCTGCCTCTGTTGCATCTGCATACTCTGTGCATTGTCCGCGTGGCGGTTGGCCCCTACCTTACGTGCTGCTAAGTTACTAATAGTAAACAATTAAAACACTATCTATAGACTATAGTTCTATCTACAGATATTGCAAGTATGAATGTGGCACGTATGTGAATTTTTGAGGTTGCAGCATGCCTGACCTTAGACCTGCTGGGCAACGTGCACACATCTTGTAGTTGCAGGCCTGGCTCGTCACCACACGTCAATGACCATAATCGTTTGGCTACATGCCAACCCGACTGAAGGCAGCAAGGCACGCCAGGTCTTCCGCTACACCCACACCTATGTGCCCCCGCTTCCCCAAATGTGTTGCTTTTAAAATAATTCCCGGGGCACTTTGGAGCTACCTTGAAAATTTGGTGGCGATAGACGTACCCATTCTTGAGTTATAAGCGAACATACATGCACACAGACATACACACGAACAGAATTATATATATATATATATAGATAGGTTGCAAGTTTCCTTCTTGGTCTTTCATCTGTCGTATAATAGGCAAACTTTTAGGCTGCAGCGAATGCATGAGATGTGGACTGTTGTGACCTATGTACCTGTTGCATGTTGTGTCTGTCAGTTAGTCTGTAAAGTGCTTGCACCCTGTGAAAGCAACTGAATAGATTGAGGTCCTGTGTATGATGGTGACTTTTGGGGTGCTCGGAACATTGTGTTTGATGGCAGTCCCAATTTTCCTGATGAATTTGATATGGCCTTTGCCAAATTACTTTGGTCACTTGTTAGATTGCTGATATTTTGGTAGTAGAATCAAAGCAGTTCTGCATGAATTTTCAATGATTGAACCTAAACTACAATTGATGGTACTGTAATTTAGCTTGTGATGGTGGGTGTTAATAGGTCATTTGAGGATGAAAAGAAAGCCAAGATGGGAATTGTGGAGTGTGTTAAACATGCTTTGATCGAGCCGTTTACCGTTCTTTATGAACGAGAAGGTACAATAATTTTCTGACTAGTTACTGCAAAAATGCAATTAAAATCTTGTATTTCAGTACTGTGTAATGTTGCATTAAACTGGCTAATTTTGGCACTCTCCGCCAGCTGGACTTTTTTCTGAACATTTTTAAGGATTTGTATTACTGAAATGAGAGATTTGTTATATGCCAGACACATATTTTCATGCCTAACCAGCACTAAAGGAATCTGAGACATCGTTTACTGTTGCAGTTACAAAATTAAACAGATATATTTGGTGTTGTACTTCAAGAGATTGTTTGTTGTGGATGAATTTTCAGTTTCATAATCAGTTTTGTAATTACTGTTTATTTATTGTGTAAGTGTAATCAGATAATTGCCACCAATCTAGTATCATGTTTGTGCATTTGGAGGCATCTGTCTGTTTATATATATATACGTTTGTCTTATGATAACTTTTGGAAGTACATCAATGTTATACGTCAAGGTCAGAGTCTCACAAGCAAAAAATCGCTGCTGTGTAGTCGTGATACTAAGTCAAGGTCAAGTACCTAGGCCATTAGTTTAAGATCACAGTCACAGCAACAGAAAAGCCAAAAGTGCAGATTTGTGGTTTTTATTGACAGTCTTGCATTTAGTTTTGTGCATAGTGTGGTACAGTTCTTTGTATAGATTCAGCTGCTGTTTGATCGGTTGTTACAGGCGAACTAGTAGCACAGTTCAAATTCACGTTGCTGCTAATGCCGAACGGTCCGATGAAGATTACCGGCCTGTCACTGGACGAAAGTCTGTTGGAGTCGGAAAACAGCGTGACAGACGAGGAAATGAAGGTGAGTTGCAAGACATTTTTGATCTTAATAGAACAGTGTCTTTGTGCAGAATATTCAGTTTAGTGTAATGTAATTTTGGCATGGTTTATACTGATATTGTGCTCTGGGTTGAGACTTACATGCATGTACTTTGGTGCAAGGCTGTTTATGCATGCCTTGCATACTTTCATAGGCAGTATTCATATACCATTCTCACAACTATTGTTTTTATTGTTGGAAACAAAAACTTATTGATCTATAGTTGAGCAACCATCTCTAGATATTTCAAGCTAGTTTTGTGTTAGGTTTGAGTGTTACACAAGCGTATTGTGTTCTAAACTTTCAAAATCTTCAGTGTTTGCATATCAAGTGTTTTGCATAGTTCAGTAACAGCTGTAGACGATGACAGATTTACTAACTCATACCTTAGACAGTTTACTCATAAAACAGTACAAAATGGCTTGATTTTGTTCTGCAGTTCATAGCTGTGTGAGAACGTCGTTACTTTTTAGTCCACTGTTTGTTTCTATAGAAGGGTGAGGAATCGAACCATTATGATGAGTTGTTTGTCCATCTGTGATGTATCCAGAGTTTACTGGCGTCATCGACATCAAGGCGTGCAGCCAAGAAGAAGAAGAAGAAGGCAGAGAAAGCAACAGCCGATGCCGCTGTCGAAGACATGGATGACATGACAGCTGATGCTGAACCTTAGATAACCACTGTGTCAGCCAGATTACAGTGCCGGCATTATTGAAGCTAGAACGATGTCTGGGTGATCAATGAACTTTTGCTGATGGATTAGTGATGGTGGTGTATCTCCAACTGGTGTAGTTGAGATCAATTTGTGGTTTACATTTGCAGCACATTACTGCAGACAGTGGAGTTACGAACTAATGTGTAATGCCAGTAGTCGCATGGTTTATTTTTTGGCACTTCGTCTCGTTTGCAGCTCCTCTGTGTTTGGAACTTCGTTATAGAGATCAGTTACTCTTAACTTGAAAATTTGTTATCGTCGGGCCAGCTCCTTGGCGACTTAGCATATCGGCAGAAGTCTTCAGTTACTCGGCTTGATGTGTGTGCTAGACAATATGATGTGGTGTGAGCCGTAACTTTTATTTTCTCTGTTGATATTGGAGCCATCGTGTACATGTGGATTGCGTGACCAGTAGCTTCAACTGCTGTTGACTGCCGCCAGCTGTGTAGTCTGGTTATGTTTTACTATAAAAACTATTTTTATCACTTGTGTACATCAGTTGTTTATTTCCAGTGGCGATCGATGAAAGCATCGTGTTGGAGAAACAATCTTACACAGAGTTTTTGTTATTTTATTGCAGTGTTTTAACCTGAGGTTTTGCACCAACTTCTATTACTTCAGCCACAGGTTTAAAAGTTCTGTACTTGGCATTTGCAACAGCGTCTGTCATTCTTTCAGTCTATCATGCACGTTCACCCTGTAAGAATGGATTGAAGCCCTGTTTTGGGTGGAGACTCCTAAGGAACCAAGAAACGTTCTATTCCCGATACCCCTATGACAAGTGTGAGTGGGGTTATCTTGCCTTTTGTGGTGTATGCCTGTTCCAACTCGTACATATTCTCCAGATGCCACCACATTCAATGCAGCCGTCACTCATTACTTTAGCCACTTGCTTACACACTCCTGTTTCAAGTAGACACTGCTGTTTCTATATTAACAAGGCATGGAAGTGTAAACTTAACATTGTTAGTTTGTGTAGTTCATCCTAACAGCGTAGGTTCATGGGGTGTTCAGTTTTGCTGACGTCTTCTGTTCCCATGCTGCGGATATCTTAGATGTCTGAACGGAAAACAAAAATCGCAGAGAAACCCGATCGAATGGCATAAGTATGGCGAGTGTGTGCAGAGAGTGCGAAGATATGGGCCTCTACAATAACGTAAATAATAACGTTATAGCAGCGAAACAAACAGCTTCTGCTCTGCAGCTTCGTTGCGGCGTGAGGCTGAAATTGCTGAATTATGACATGAAGCGATCTTGTTGCATACATGGCGAAGCAGTATGCAAGACCATGGTCACAGTCACAAATATTTCATGAAGAATCTAATCTAGGGGCGCGACTTTTTATTTAGATTAGTTAACGTCTTTGTATTTCGGTACCAGCTTATTGCTAGAGCTGTAATATGATTGGTGGTATTTAGGTCAGGTCGTGCCACCGCGTTAGAAATTGTTTTGGCGGTCGCGCGAATTTCTGCGGTGGTCCATTCTTTGTGTGGAAGTTTTCTGAGAAGGTTGTTGGTTGTTTGCAAGTACTTTGTACGAATATTCTGAACATGTCTGGTCGCGGTAAAGGAGGAAAAGTCAAGGCGAAAGCGAAGAGCCGTTCAAGCCGTGCCGGTCTGCAGTTTCCGGTTGGAAGAATTCACCGTCTTCTAAGAAAAGGTTTGCATGGCAGCTGCTATGATAGTACCGCTGATGGTTCGGCATGAGTAAGTAGAAAAATGCGAAAATGACGAAGCGTAACATGCACATCAGGTCGATAAGTAGCGATAAGGTGAAACTGTCATTTTTGCATTTTGTTCATGCTCCATCATGCCCCAACGGGCGATGGTAAAATGCGGAAAAATCGGCAACGGGTAATTACCGTAATTTTTCTGCAGAATGAAGGGTAAGTGTGGAAAATTGGTAAAGGGTAATTTGCTTACTTTTTTGCGGAATCAAGGGTAAATTGCAGATTGCACCAATCCGAACATTAAATGCCATTTGTGTAGCCTGTTATTATTTTTACATTTCAGTTTGTTCATATCATGTAAAAGTAAGTAAGTACATTTATATGCAGCGCAAAGAAATCATAAATGTCACAAATGCCTCATGGCCTCACACGAGATGGGAAAATAAATGCGTCTTCAGATGTAGATGCAGTTACTAACAGTTGTTGGTTAACTAAGCCTAAAAGCAAACACTTAGGGTCGGTTGCACCATTGTCAGTTACATTTAATTGGATATTATAGCTGGTTTTGATCTCCAGTTAGCGAAAATTGCATTGCACCAACCTTACCTAGCAAATAATGGTTCAGTAAATAATAATCAACTTTATTCATCGAAAAATTAATTTCGATAGCAGCATAAACAAAGGAAAGATACAATAAAAAAAACAGACGCACACTATCAACATACAGAGACACGCATACAAGCAACAGAAGTTACAGTATTGTAAACATATAACAATAACGTAATACACTACAGTGACTGACAGACCTTACACAATATATTATCCAACAAATTCCACTTCAGCAGAAACCTATTTATACGTTGACCAACAAGTTCACGTACTGTAGGAAAACCGAAATGCGACATACAGCTCTTAATTATACCGCTGTCATAGGTGCGAAACAGCTTAATCATAGTGCGTTTCACAGTGAACTCTAAAGAACGCATAATATCTGAGACACTAACAGGTCACACTTCTAGTCCGTATAACAGCACAGGCAAACATTTCGCCTTAATTAAGTAGAGTACAACGTCTTCATTTACAAGACGACCAACACGGCCAAGAATAGCATTAAATGAACGGTAAAGAGATTTCTTTGCATATGCATAATTACATTTGAATTTGATACTACTAACCAGATAAACGCCTAAGTAGCGTAGTTCATTAACCCAGTTCGACACATTCCCATTTGTTGTTTTAATATTGGCACAATGTACCAAATGACGAGGTCCCATGCGCATGCAAACCGATTTATGATAATTCAGACTCAAACCCAGTGAGTTAATCGCAGTTTCACAAATAATTATAAACTGTTGTAGACATTCCACAGATGGTGACAGCAACAGAATATCATCAGCGTACAAAGTTATATGAATAC
>Ga0126335_1002729_pt1 | contig 10710 bp, 5 predicted proteins | sample OlaspJWI45metaG_FD_108409 | JGI IMG/M metagenome (GOLD analysis project Ga0126335, IMG submission 108409) | Marine gutless worms symbiont microbial communities from Oahu, Hawaii - Olavius sp. 1 OAHU.JWI-45 metaG | ecosystem: Host-associated > Annelida > Digestive system > Unclassified | place... | reverse complement strand
TCGCTTTGGGCTCTGGGCTACCTTCGCTGACGGAAGAATGCAGAAATTTGCATTTGAAATTAATTAAGTTTATTATAGTTCGATACACATACTCAGTGTGCTAGCCAACAGTCACGTCGATCTTTTTTCTAGTAACAAGCACGGCGAAAAACTGCAGACGCTTTGGTCATGTTACAAGAATGAAAGATGAGAGATTGCCAGCCAGAGCAGTTTATTGTCATATAGAAGGGAAAAGAAGTAGAGGGCACCAGTCAAAACATGGATAAAAAATGTAAAACAAAATATAGAACGCGAACACTAAAGCAGCAATCGACAAAGTACATGAAAAACAGCTGGGAGGAATCTGGTTAAAACCGCATCGTAAACTACTTAAAGGAAAAGAAAAGAACACAGAAAAAATCAGGAGACTGAATTTTTCTTGGGGACCCGGAAACATTTGCTGCGGCGTTAATTCGAAAAATATCGACCACAACAGAAATGGATTGCACGTGCCTTGAAGCGTCCTATTTTAGTCGTCATCGAATGACGTCTTAGACTGCGTGCACTTCCGGCTCTTCAACATCGTGTCATCCTGCAGCGGTGTTTATAATAGAATCGAGACGACCAGAGACGCGACCCACGTGATCTTCATTGACGTCATTCTTTGTAGTCATCAGCGCGTCGTCGTTGTCTTATTCTATTAGCTGAATGACGATACCCCATCCAGGAAACGTGAATCACCAACTCACGGCTACAACTTTGTCAAATCTTAACCGATTTTCACAGTTTTTTCACTGCTGGAAAGGTAAGAATGAATTTTCGGGCATTCTTACGCGTTGCTGCCGTTAACTGATGGTTTGTTTTTGAGACATGGAGTAGCTTCATTCATAAACAGTTCGTGATAACTGCATGCAGTGGCAATGTCACGATTAGGCTACTCGGTTTGACAGACGGAATAGACAGACAAACTGCAGTATAAATATGCAAGAGGAGTGGTCATACAAGACTTTGATAATGGATACAGTAACGCCGAATATGGAAGAAGAACAACATTGCTCATCAAAGTACAAGAATGTAAAATTCTTCGATGCAAATTTGATTCTCACGACATCATGTATACATTCGAACGTAAGCAGTGTGCAGTAGTCAAGTAGAACACTCACGTTGCCGTGGCAACGACAGACGCTGACAGCGCTGTATCCGGAGGCGGCAGCAGGCGAGATGCTGCAGTCAATGAAGACGTGATACTATATCTTCGCACAATGCTCTCGACCAGCATCCGGTCTGCAACTGAAAGACTTGAAACACCAGCACAATCAAATCGATATTCAGCAAACACGGTACGAACAAACACGCTTAGCAGCCTATAGCAGGTAAGCAATTTATTGCGTTTTATATAGCTAACGCAGAAGTTTGGCATAAATTGCACTAGCTGTGCTAACAGTGAAGATGCATATAACGTATCGTACGCATTAATGATTACAGGTAATGACTATGGTGTAAAAATGTTATGCATAGCATTGTTAGCATAGCCCACATTATAACCTAACTACAAAATATCGAATTTGAAAATTCACTTGTAATGTGTTCTGTATGGTAGACTACTGTACCGGTACAAAATCAGAACCGTAATCCCAAACTCAAACACACTTCTCAAATAAGCAAAAAGTGTCCAGCATTATATACAAACACAATAATTACATATAACTGCAATTCTAGTGCACGGGGAGCGTTTGACAAAAAAAAGTTTGCTCATCTCATGCAAACAGAAACGAACAAAGGTGCGCAATCACGTGATGCATGCAGCAAAATAGGATGTGACAAATGTCGACGTATTATTGATGACACGCCGCTAATGAAAGGTAGTGACAGGCAGTTTGCACATAGAACTAATGAAGCGTCTGCAACTATGGCTTGAGTGATGTGCATGCATGCTGATGATAAGCGTTCACGCGCAAATAACGGATATTCGATTATTCGGTGACATAGACTTAGTGACTGACGTGTATACCACTACTGTACTCTAGTACAACTCGAGTATAGCTCTGTGAAGCTCGTAATGTAAGTATACAGTAACTCGATCGTATTGGTCTTGTACTCAATATCTAAATGACAGTAGGCTAGGACCTACTGTGCGAGTATAGCGGAAACATTATGAGGCACAGTAATTTATAGTGATAGCGAATGCATTCGGTTAATAACCAATCGCCCAAGAATTTTTTTTAGAATTTATGTATAGCTTTGTTTAAGTAGGCCTACATGCAATATAGGAAATGATAGCCTACATCAGAATTGCACCGCAATAGCAAGAAAAATGCATTATTTTGATTTTCGAGATTGCAGTAACATCGTTTTCGATCAGGCCGAGACCCCGCTGAGTTAGCTTACGACGCTCCCCCAAACCCCCTAGTCGGCTTTCTCGACGCTTTCGTTCATTCCTTGTATGAAATATTGCATAAATTTCAATCAAAATAATACAAAGCAGGGGGCTTTGCTCTCTGACACCACCGGGCTCCGCTCCTGGACGCCACTGGAGGCATCTCCCAGCCCAATCACCTCCCAAACAAAAAATCCTTCTTACGTCATTGGGGTTAACCTGACATGAGAGCAGAGGACGAGACACACAAGCTGGAGACTGAGCCAAAGGCCTCTGCATAACAACTGTAAAACAAAAGTAAATCTACAATAAAATCATTTTTTTCTTTTAGACTATTGCAAGCTCTTATTTTAGCCGTCCGTACACATGCAAGTTGTATTTTAAGACAACACTTAACAAGTGCTTCTAAGACCTGACATATGTCTTGAAGACCCGGTCACTGCAGATAATCATGCCGCTATTTTGGCCATTAATTTGGTTAATGGTTATTAATCATCACTTGGAAAACTGTTGAGTAACATTCCACTACGCTAGTATGTCGGGAACCAGCTGTGAATATTTCTCTTGTCACTTTGAGATAGGTCGAACCTGCCTGATAGCATAATGGAATGTTACCCTTAACAGTCCACACTTTACGGTAATCTCAGTCATTATCTTTTCTTCGTCACTATTTGTAGAGCGTTCCGTCAACCCCGCAGTACTGGAAACTGCAGTGCAACGATGTCGAAAGACGCAGAAGATGGAAGTTCATCAATAGATACAGTCTACGTCATCGCCATGTCTTTGCTGTCAGCCGTCGCTACAGTCGGCAACCTCGTCGTCGTCGTCGCCGTTGTTCGAAGTCCGTCGCTGCGCACACAACTGACCAACTTCTTTGTCATCAATCTGTGTGTGGTTGACCTGGTTGCCGCCACTGTCGTCATGCCGATGTCGCTGCGTGTTAGCGCTCGGTCTTCAGCGGTGCCCAACGTCACGATGTCAGACATCATCACCGTGCGCTCCGCTCATTGCACTGCTTTCCGCGTTCTGTCGACTTTCGTTGTCTTTGCATCTGTTCTGTCCGTGGCACTTGCCAACGTCGAACGCTACGTCAGCATCCGTTATCCAATGCAGCATGCCGCACATCTGACTTGCGATCGAACGCTGATAGCAATAGCCAGTGTGTGGGTGACTGCACTCGCCGTGGCCGCAACGCCGGTGGTCGCTGAGTGGGACGTCCTAGACACTGGTAGTCAGTGCTGTGACGGAGTGGCTAGTTCAACACCGAGAGCGGCAGCCGCGTTCGTCGTCGTTGTTCTGGCGTTATTGTTTGTCAGCCCAACGCTCATGATGGCGGCGATGTGCTGCTCTATATACAGAGTAGCGCGACAGGCCAGTAGACGGGTGGCGCCAGGGATCGATGACGGTCATGGTGGTAACGCTGAACCGCCGCCAGAGCGAGCTCCTCATCTGTCGTCGTCCGCCAGCAGTTGCTCGGTGAAGTGTCCCACAGCAAACGATATCCGACGACACCGTGATGGAGCCAGGTGCCAACGTGGTAGTATGGATGCAGGCAAAGTCATTCAAGTACATCCTGCGACTCCATCCTTGCCCGCCGCCAGAAGCGCACCTGAATGCATCATACGTATCACATGTCACGAAGACGATGTGTCGAGAAGTGTCGCTCCTGCTAACAGACAGTCTGGTACACAGACGCCTACTCGTGTGGTAGAAGCTCAGTTGTCAGCAGGAGTGGCCGCTGACCGGCGCTGGAAAGCGGCCGCGACGCTCCTCTTCATCCTGATGACGTTCGTGCCGCTCTGGTCTTTCTACTTCGCCTACAGTTTGTACCACGCAGTTCAACGCACCCAGCAAACACCGGATTGTGGGTCGGTGGCGTCAACTGAATACTACGTTGAGAAAGCAGTAGTCTGGATAGGGTTTGCCACATTTGCCAGTAACGCATTCGTCTACGGCTGGATGAACCGCGCCATCCGTGACGCACTGCGAGATAACGTGGACGAACCGTGCGGCCACTGCAAACGAGGTAGGACGAGGCTTAGCGAGGTCATGGGAGCCGGCGATTCCGAGGACTTCTTTCAGTTCCTGGAGAGAACGTCAAACTTTGACAGAGGCCAGCTGTCGATGGCATCGATTGAACTGCCGGCTGTCAATCAGACACTACCGTGACATGTACATGTATTCTAGACATTTATGCTAGGCTTGCGAATTTATAAAATAATATTTTATAAATTTTCGCAAGCCTAGCCGTGAATATTATATCATTTTTCGCATTACCGCCACTTCTAAAATCCTCCATCTTCCAACGTTAATTTTGCATGTGAACATACTGTCAACATCCTAATAATTAGGACATCCGTTTGTTTTCATATTTGTAACGAATGATTCCCAAAAAGTATAAAATATGTTTCTTATTACGATACTGTTTATCAACAAAATTATCAGTTACTGATTTTTTTATAACAAATGTGAGATTAAAACTGCTTCATAATAAAAATGTGGTATGCGAATAAAATTTGTTACAAATTCTGTAGCAGCGGTACCCAGGACTTTCCATCCGAAAATTAATAAAAGCAACCCAAGCAAATGACTTAATAACACAGTGATCTTTTATTAACAAACAGCGATTGAATGTAACGAGTAAGCTATAACTTCATCAATTACGCGCAAGATCAGTTGCATCCAGGACTCAGCCTTTGTAATGAATGAAACATGCTGCTACTATTTCCGAGTTTAGGCTTTGTGTGCGTTCTGGGGTTTCAGAGCAACAGATCCACTCTTCATCCTGGCTGGATGTCGAAAAACGGGACTACGGTTTTGCAGCATGTTACTTTGATTTGTGCATTTGTCTGTGGCCAGTTATTAGTTTTAAATATTGTGAGTTTTTGGTGCATGTTTCATTTTTTTCAATTTTAGTTGCCAATATCAGTGCAATAAGCTGTTGCGACAGACTTGTCTCTGAAATAACATATTATGTGTCGAACAGTCATTCTTGTTTCTTACACTCTCTTCTGAGTTAGTTGCCAAAGTAATTGGCGAAGACTGCATCGAATCCGTGGGGGGAATCACGACTCCCATCTAATACAATGTTCCTTAGATCTCCAAGAGTCTCCACCTAAAGTAGGACCTTGATCCGTTCAGCCGTGTTTGTACAGCGAAGCCGCGTGACAGACTTAAGACGTCTGCGATCATCGATTGCAAGAGTCTGCACATCACCCATTCGATGCGGCCTGCTGCATTCTGAAAAGCAATTTATATTACGTAACTGAAATACCCGAAGATGAATTTACATATCACACACATCTGCAAACCTAGTCAACTGCCACTAAAGCAGAAAAATTGCCAAATTGTATTTATTTCAATAATGCTGTTTAACATATTAACACTGTCTATAATGTGAGCTTACATATGCCATGTCAAAACAGAATTTATATACACACAGAAACTTAAACAAACAGACAATACCTTTGACATGTAGCACTGGTTACAGTTCAAAACAACGTATTTCATACGGCCGATAATACACACACCGCTGCATCAACATAATGTGATAAAGTTGTTAAACTGCAGCGAATGCAACAAAGCAGAAATGTCATAATAATGAGCCACACGATTTACACAAACAAATTTACATAACAACTGTCATAATTAACAATCACCACTAACTCACTACTACAGCATGCACAAAAATGACTGCTTTATTGCAATTACACATAGCAGTTATTCTGAAAAAGCCATCTTGGAACTATGTGTATCATTAACATTACACAGCAAATACAGGTGAGATAATTCAGTTAACCTACAGTGGTTAACAATGTCGTGTACTGTATATGACAACAAGTACAGAAGCGAAAGTCGAGTTAGTGAGGTTTACATCCCACGACAGGTAACAGGTCATTTCAGAAACAGCCTTGTCAGCAGTCAACTGAACTTGTGCTCATAAAGTACCGTAACAAAATTCACACATTAATGCACAGCACTAAAAATAAATACAAAAACTGGCCGTAGCTACAACAAACACACAAAACAAAACCCAAGTTTAGCCATCTTTCTTGTACTTAGCTATTCGGCTGTATAGCTGCCAGGTCCTTAACAAAATCTTCTTCATCTGACAAGGAAATGGAGTGGGTCTATTGTCATTACCCTTGATCAGCACAAGGCTATGTACAGAAGGTGGCCAAACACTGAAGTTACAGCGAGTAGAGTATAAAGTTCTACTTGACACACAAAAATGCTATTTTGAATACGAGTGTTTTTACGCAATCAATTCCAACAGTATTGACAAACCAACAGCAGAGAGAGCACAAGCACAACTCAGCAACATATTATTACTACTGCACTGAAACTCTGTAAATGCAATGCTACAAAGACATGCAGACTTGTTGCAGTAAATAACACAACACAAGCTAATACACAGTCAGTATGGAGTTCACTATCCCAACAACAAATCCCAAACATGAACAGACTACTGACTTCTGTGTAATGGGTCTACTGGTGCTTTCTGTGCTTACCGAAAGATAGGCTGCAGGAAACTAGAGGGATTGCTGTAATAAAATGACAACCAGACCGATGTCATACGAGCAACAGCATCAGAAAACTGATTTCACTAACAATAAATCATATCATCAGTAAACATCTGTGTATCTCTTGTCATCCAAGTGACATACACAGCGATGTGAATGCTGTACATCTGGAAATTCATCGGTACACAACCAAATCTACCAAGTACAAGACCACTTCTAGACTTTCCAACAACATGCATGTACACGTCAGTAGACAAATTATGCACTGAATACCACAAGATACATAAACTGAACACAGAGATGCACAAATACAACTTGTGACTACCTGTCACTACCACACCACAACACGCACTAGCAATCACATGCCAAACAGTACAGGTCCACCACAGCTGTACAAACATGTAGCAAAAATTAAAATTAAACAAAAACTTCAATGTTGTCAGATATTGGCTATAATCACAGCTCCACAGAAACCACAAACTACAAGAGCTGATGGATACATCGATACACGTGGCTGTACATGAACAAAACCACAAAACCACATCAAAACATATTTTTTAACTGTCTGCTAGTGATAATGATGAGCAGTGGCAGCATTAAGTAGAAAGGCCAACATGCTACTGGCCAACCACAGCGCATACACCAGACATGTAGTAACTGCTAATAAATCGTTGTTAACCACGGAGTCAACATTTATGCAAGGAATGCAACATACAAACTGGCAGGTAGCCTACAGTCATAGCAATTACCAAAGAGCATGTGGTGCTTTTAGCACTATTAACACTTTGTTTCATTCTATCCAGTTCTAATGATAAATGAGTATTGTTAAAACAGTGTAAATTAAAAAAATTATGGCAATAAAGAGCAGTGGTGTCATGATCAAACTGCTTTACTATTAACATGCCACACAAATGCTGACTTACCACCCACATAGCCTTACGTACATATTTTTGGGGCATCTGTCTGTTTGTTATACCATAAGTTTCGAGATCTTTGACCTGGAAAATTCATTTTTGGTGTGAGGGTACGTCTTCATAACAGAAGACATGAGTTCGTATATCAAGATCATTTGATCAAGGCCAAGCTCACATAAACAAAACATGTGCCTATGATTATTGTTTGGGCAATAAATATCAACTTCATGTTTGGCACAGGTCACGGTCAGATATCAAGGTCATGGCAGTAATAAGCAAAAAATGTGGACAGTGCCACCATTGGGGTGAGCAGAGGCTTAACATCCCATCTGACACTTTATAGGTCATTTCAGGGACAATTTTTACAGGTCAGATGACCCAACCAACAGCGTCAAAGCACTGAAGGAAGCCAGTAGGCCACTGAGAGGCTTCAATCCCACTAGAACCACTCCACTGTGTTACAATATGAACTGTAGACAACCGCCTCTAGGCTAATCACAGTGTAAGAATCCTAGTGTGACAAAAACCCAATCTGCTGGACCTATAAGCTGCCTAGAACATCACGCAACAAGAGTAAGTAAAGTAAAACGTGAATTTATATAGCGCATATCATTTAGAAAACCTCTAATGCGCTCTACTGTATTGCACTGTACTATAGTAACTATTGGTCAAATGGCAATCTTGCTGGTTGCATAAGTTCACAGATAGAGGTACTCAACAGTAACATCCTGCAAACCTGCTACAATTAATATCTCCACTTCTCCAGATGTCATCACTTTACCAAATGAAGAGAAAAATATACAGCTTAGCCATCGAACAGTAAAAAAACTAATACGACACACTGCAATAACTAAACAAAATAACAAAAAATAAATGTTGTTTTATCAATCATAAAAATTACACACTCATCACTGCAGTTCCTAACACACTTTCTAGAGAATCTCTGAGATTTGTGTCTATGACTATGCTCCAATATTGTCAAAGTGGTTAATGCCATTCAATGCAAGGTATGATAAATAATACTTGCATTCTAAACTTTCACACATCACAAACATAAAACACACATTCAGCCATAAGTGGGCTACTACCAAAGCATTAGATCTGTTCACATAACATCCTTCATTTCCTATGATTACTCTGGTATAAATGAGATATTTGATACATGTGACTGACCAGGCTATCATTCCATACACATACCACAAACAATGCCTACCCACAACAGAGTGGTCCAAAAAAACTGAGAACCAGTCACCTTTTTGCTTTTGACTTCATCAAATCTTATACAATTTTCAAAATCCTTTCACCGTTGTTACGAGTAAAACAATGTCCAACAAGAATCATGCAACACGTACCGCCACACATTAAATATGTTGCTGCATTACCTTGGGAAATGTTAGAAATCCACTTTCATGCTGTATTAAAAAGATGCTACCTAAAAGCATATCATGTCTGTTAAGAAATTATGTTTCATACGATATGGCTGAATAGATATTGATACTGTCACTACAGTTGTTCACAGTGTCTATTATATGCCGCAGACATGCTTAAAGATGCCAATGCCACTCAGTAATAGCACTGTCAATAATGCTTTAGTCAGTGCTACTGTGCCATGCCATAGGCGCACTTCGGTTCATTGACGTTATACAACTGTGGCTAATAAACTTGCTGCCGAATGACACCCCGTATATTGCAGTGGACCAGACTGACTTCTGAAAAGTTAGATTTGGCAGAGTGAAAAGGGCGTTGCCTGCTCGAAAAGTTGTACAGTAAAGCACACTCAGTCAGCAGGGGGACAGCTGTCAACATTTAGGCCTGTTTAAATAAAATATTTGCTATTTCAAAGAATATTGAACAGGAACCAGAAAATGAAGTAAGTTGACAATAAGTAACTAAGCTGGATAAATTCTATTCTGCACAGGCAAAATTAGTGCATTTTGTTTTCATTTTTTTCCAGATTTGCAGCACACTTGAACACATCAGTAATTTCACAAAGTAGTGCAGCAACATGTTTAAGGTGTGGCAAATTATATTATGCGACTTGCATTGGAAATTTCTTTCTCTTTCATATAGTGAAAGAATTTGGCAAATTGGTCAAGATTTGACAAAGCTAGAGGCAAAAACGAGACCGGCTCTTACTTTTTCTGACCACTCTATAGGTACCAGTAGGCAATAACTATTCACAATACACACAGCCAGCTTCTCCTTTGTGTGTGACTGTGCCACTGTGGCATCAGCTGAATATTTCAAAGCTGAATGCAGCAATAAGATAGGCTTAATGCATCACAGAATTAGCTAGTAATTTGCCAGTGTATAAGAGATCCCTCAGTTGCTGCTGCTAGCTGCCACAAAAAACTTTTGGAAAAGAGCAGAATTTCTTTTTTTGACTAGTTGCCAATTAAACAGAAAAGTGGCTAGCCTTATCTGTACTGGCTAGTTTAAATGAAAATGGCCATCTGTATTTTTATTACATACGAGGCAAAATTCAAACTACACCTAGCACATAGCAATATTTATATAATGGTGTTACTGTACAACAAAAACAAACATGTACATGCAAACAATATCTATGGTCACAAGCACGCCTTTAACATACAACACAAAATGACCCACAATTTTCTGCAGCAGAAGCATTTTCCACACTGTAGTATGACTGTATGCAACACAACTCACTGAAAATCATTAAGTCTCACAAAACCAATTCAAAATAACTTAAGCATCATTCAGTTTACAGCAGTGGTTCTTAACCTGGGGTCCCGGGACCCCCTGGGGGTCCCAAACGCCAATCTTGGGGGTATCAAACGCAAATCTGGAATATCAACAAATTTCCCCCAATATAAGTAATATGAAGAGTATTCGATATTAAGGCAGTGAAGTATTACGACTTACGTTCTAATAAAATTGTGTTATTGAATTTGCT
>Ga0126335_1002728_pt1 | contig 10711 bp, 5 predicted proteins | sample OlaspJWI45metaG_FD_108409 | JGI IMG/M metagenome (GOLD analysis project Ga0126335, IMG submission 108409) | Marine gutless worms symbiont microbial communities from Oahu, Hawaii - Olavius sp. 1 OAHU.JWI-45 metaG | ecosystem: Host-associated > Annelida > Digestive system > Unclassified | place... | reverse complement strand
GAAATCATTTTTTGGGTATAGAAAATATAGCAGCGTCACTGGTATGTTGTTGGATTTAAGCTTGCCTAGCTTCAACACGGTTATATGCAATGCTAGAACAAAGTTTAACCTGTGTGCTGCTAATGTCATAAATAGGGTTATTCAGGCAGTCATTGTATTAATTTCTGCGTAGTTTGTGTTCGTTGTTTCTGTCTGTCTGTCTCTCTCGTAGTTATGTAGTTATGGACCTTGTTGTCTGAAATAAATATATTGATTGATTGATTGATTGATTGAAAAGCCGGAAAGGGCAAACTTACTGCAGTGTTTTTGCTATTATTGGTACTATAGGAGAGAAGTACGGCGGAGAGATTGCAGTCCGCATGTCCAGTACATGACACTTATGACCATACGACGTCGGCATATCATGACGTCACTTGTCAATCACTGGACTACGTCAAGTCACGCCCACTCGGCACTTCAAGAATCCTATTTGCCACACATAACCAACAAACAGTCAACTACGTCATACAGCAGTAAGTGCCGTTAAAAATAACAACTCAAATTTCTAAAGCTCCACAATGAATAGTTTTGAATATCTGTAGCAAAACTGCGATAAAACTGCATGCCCTCTCCCAGCAGAGTTTGTGCTGGCACCGTTTGGACTACATTCTTATTTTCACTGGTGTCAAATTTTAATTTTATATTCACTTGGTACAGTTTGGTTGGTTGCTTGCAAGGCAGTGCCCAGGAGTTCATTATCTTGCTTTACTGACGACAAACGTTTAATTTGCAATTGCAATCTGAACCAAAAATTTGTATGTAACTACACCGTGGGTCATAAAAACGTGCCACTTTTATTATGGCTGTAACTTTCCCTAGTGTTAACCGATATTCAAAATTTTTTACTGTTGGGGTGCATGAAATTTACTTCAAAATCCATGCAGTATTTTCCACCGCACCTTAACATGCTGCCGCGCTACCTTGGGAAATATGAGGTCCAAATTTGCCGCTAATATTGAAAAAAATTGTGAAGAAAAAGCACTGATTCAACATGCACAAATTTTAATATGACCAGCTTACTTTCTTATTATTTTTTACTTCTCGGTTTTTGCCTACTATTAAATATTATTTGAAATAGCAAACGTATTTGTCCTAAACTTTTAGTGCCTTTACACACCTGGCACGCGACACAGTACGACTTCTGAAGTTCTGATACAGATAACACTTTTTCAATGGACCTGACCTGTGGCCACTGAACAGCTCCGACCTCAATGTAGTCTACCACAAGATAGAGGGCGTCATTCAGAAGCAAGTTTATCAGTTACGGGTGCATAACATTTACGAACTGTAGCAGCGCTTGCTGAATGTTTGGTGTGGCATGGACCAGAGCGTCATTGAAAGTGCAATTGATGAGTGGTGTGGGCATTTTCAAACATGTGAGTCGGCAAATGTCCACCTTTTAGCAACTGCTGAACAGTATCAACATGTATTTAGCTGTATAATACGAATTATTCCGCTTTTATGGTCTGTGTGACGTTTTAAGTCGTAACATTAGTATTTTTTTAAACAAATTTAGGCTTTATATTTCCCAAGGTAGTGCGGTAATGTACTTAAGGGACAGTGGGAGTTATTACGCGGTTTCGTAGCAAGTTTTATACGCTTTCCAGCGGTTAAAGAATTAAAGTGGATGTCGACGAACTTGCGATTCATAGGTAGCGGGTTCCAAACATGTGAGCGGGCAAATGTAAGCAAACGTACACGTATACCGGTACGCAGGCACATAGTTTTATATTAAAAATATGTATCGGTATAAATGTAATTATTTTGGTGCTGGCCATATGGCTGGGGAGTGCACTGAGAGTTTGACGCACCAAGCAGTGCACTAGCCCCGTATCCGTGGTCTTGCATTGTAAGCTGATGTGTGTCAGAGGGCTACTGAAACTGAGATCAGCGCCGCCTGGTGTGACTGGACCAGGCGGCGCGGTTTGCAAACTATTTGCAAACCAATTGCAAATAGTTTCTCCACAAGGGTTTGAAAAGGAAGAACTTAAATTTATACAGTCCAGGTTAAGTAGCGGTATTAAATAGCAACAGATCGAGTACGTTACGTCAGCGTCATACCAAGAAGAACGATATATCAAGTGTCTGATTATTGTGGTGGACATGGACGTAGATGTGTGGAGTTCCGGGGTCACAATATGACATCGAAAAGGTTTTGCTGTTTTACGCTAACACAAAAAATAACTGCATTAAATAGGCCTAGGTATTTGTGACTTGTATGTCACAATGTGTTAATATTCTTCGCCTAACCAGTGTCCTTCAACGAAACAATCTGGTTGCTTATGTATGGCGATGTGTGTGAGACAGACTGAAGGCAAGAGAGTTGAATCCGAACAAAGCAAACGTCATGTTTGTACAGCTGCTTGGAACTCGCGACTTCATTTCATATGCTCTCGGTCAGTTCACGAAGCACTCGAATACTGCGCCGCTTATAGACCTATGGCCAAAACGGTGCTGAGATCATTTAAATAGAGTTATACTGGTCACGTTTTAATAAATCAATTGCAAATGGTGTCTCCACAAAACGCCTATTATAAGGAAGTGACAATGCAATTCAACAGTGATACTTTGAATTGATTTAAGTACAATTAGCAGTATTTTTTATAAACGTGTACAAGAAAGCACTGCACAGGTTAACGTAGGAGCACAAAGTCGTTTGGTCATACTTCAGTGACTACTTTTGTAATCATCAGTCAGGAATGATTGACACAGCCTACTACAGCTGCTGCACTATTTATCATAACATGCATAATGATAGGATCAGTCAACTTGTCCCCAAGTCAACTCGTTAGGGTTAGGCTTAGTGTTGGGGTTAGGTTTCCTTGGCCCAAGTTGACCGGAAGCCTATTGATGTGGTGTTTCAGGAGCGGCAGACTATCCAGCTGCAAAGTTGATTCATTTCGGCGACGTGTTGGAAGGCGTGGCCTACCTCTCTCGGCGTTTGCTGGAGAACCGTAGTGGCTTTTCCGGCCCCACTGTTGAGCGCCGACTCCTGGCCACTGAACTCGCTAACAGACTACTACGACGTTATTCACGATGACTTCTGCTATACTTTCACGATTTCAATGTTTAATCATTCCGTCGAATACTTTGCACCCCATTCCGCATTGACGAATACGAACAATTTAGTCAAGAGCTTAGGCTCCTAGCTCACACGTGCTTCACCTACAAGGAAGATAGCGCCATAAAGCCTAAAAAGCAACGCAAAGAACAAACACCCCTGTAACATCGTTATTCACGACGAAAAATACAACAATAGAAATACGACGTTACTTTACTAGCCAAATAGCTACGCCGACTACTGAGAAATTAGCCACGAGCACACATTCTTTGCCACAAATTCCACGATACTGTTAACAAAATAATCTCGATTTTCTTCCAAAATGTCGCGATATCACTAGCCCGATAGAAGTAACGTAATAATTGCTCACAGTTGTTAAATGAGTCATTAAGGCGTTTTGGCTGTTTAATAGAAACAGGTAAAACATCAAACAGGCCTACATTTAGAAGCCATAACGATATGTTTATCGACAAAATGTGGAACAGCTGCTGTTTGTGATTGATGATGCTGTCATCTGCAGCACCGCATCATCATGCTGCTGCCGACGCCACCATCGCGGACAGCTTCAGCAGCTTCAGAGCTCAACTTATTATTCTAATCAGAGTCGTCGTATCGCCGTCGCTGCTACAGTGACGGCGGCGCACACCTGCTGATAATAACTGCGCATCGCGCCGCTGGCGCGCAGCTGATTGAGGCAAGCAACAGAAGCTGTTGCAGCGGCAAATCGCAGTTGACACAATCTGACGTACACAGCTGGCGTTCCGTCGCTGCCGCTGAGTGCTACTCGCTCTACGCGCAGCTATTCGCAGAGTCCTTGCGATTGGTGCTACTGCGTTGTGGCTAAGACTTAACTGTGAGAGCTACACGTCTTGCCATATCTTACTATTCAGCCGACGGCGATGTAGCGTCTAAGTCTGGTCTCATCGGATTAGATGACCGACATGGAAACGATCGAAGCGATGCGTAGCTCAACACATCATGAGCGCACTCCGTCCAAACGTCGCCATCAGTTTCCATGGTTTCGCAAGTCCAAGTCGGAGACCGACAAAGAGCTGTGTCCCCGTAGATGTCCGACGTTTATCACAGAAACAACGACGGCGTCGAGCCAGGCTGAGCAGCACAGTTCGCTTTCGTCGTCGACGTCGTCTACGGCCGCCAGCGGCGCCCTCCATCACCGTAGAGACACCGTGAGCAGTTTGTCGTCGCACGACATTGGCACCGTTGCACGCGCCACAGCGTCACGCCCCGTCAAACACGTGGCCGTTCAGTGTACACTGCTCACAGGCGAACCCGCGATGACATCACAGACTGGATGTGATGTCACAACGAGCGAGAAAGTAAGTAGCGGTGTGTGCGGCGAAGAAATGGACGCCGTGTACCGAGGGACGTCACATCAGCGTCGTAAAGCGATTGCCATTGCAGCAAATGATGAGGAAAGTTTATTGACGCAGCATCCGATTAACTACAGGTGAGTGACATGACTCATCTTATACACCTGTCTACAAGACTGCTGAGCTTTGTCAAAGTCGGTTAGAATTTGGGAAAAGGCGATTCCGTGTGGCTGACTGATATTGATTATTTTGGTTAATATTGCGCTAGAGATCGATAACCGCATTTAGTTTCAGTCCGATTTTACAAATCATCAATAGTAGTTGAAGTTACACGCGTCATGCTTTTGTAAAATCGTAGCGTTCTTCGAAAATTAAACAGATATTAAAGAAAATGTTAATGAGTTCGTTACTTGGAATGTTGCACTCTAGTATTTTGGATTATAAACGCTGTAAACGCTGACAATGACGAAAACATCACGACTATAGGCAGATAGAAAATACGTACTAACAATGAATTTAAACTGAATACATAACGTGAAAAAATAATAAGTTCTATGAGGTTGATAACAGTCACGTAAATGTTGTTCTCTCACGCTTGGTCAAACAGCTGCCCCTATATTACAGCCTTAAGATGCGTTAATACTTTCAAGTGCTAATTGAAACAAACGTGTACTTCACAGTGACATTTTCTCCCCTCTGGTCACTAGATGTGTAAACCCGGCAGTAGGCTGCCATTAGGCCCTACTTTCAGCCAAGTCTGAGGTTACCATCCCATCTGCAATATATATACCTGGTACCTGGAAAACCTGTACATGTGCGTCGCGTCGTCGTCGTTCCATGTCCTGGATACCCGGACTGCAGTTATAACGCTGCGTCACTGGCATCGTTTAGATAGTAGCCAGCAATTCCGTTAATGTTCTGGGATTTCGGTTAAATTACGACTAACTAACTATAGTTACTGCAACAACCCTGGCTGAAGGCTGGCTGTGCATTAGTGGGCAGCGTGTTCGACGCTTGTTTGGGGCCGTGATTTAGCGCCGACGATGCAGTTTGACACTGGTGGTGTGCATCTGTACGACATCTCATGTGTATACCGCAGTTGCTCAGTTGCTCAGTTGCTGGTGCCTGGTTATCGAAGCTGTTTTCATGTCAGTTGCTGTAGCAATGACGTCACGTCGCATGTCTTCAGCTAACCGCAGCAGCAGCATCTGGATGCCGCAGTGATGTCACGTACGACGTCATTGCGTGCACTTTACCGTGATGATGATGATGATATTGCTAGCTGTAATTCAGCCAATAGCCTTCATTGACTGCTGCAGTATAGAGGATAATTGAGACTAGACCTCTTTTACTGCGTATTTTACGTAGTGTTGTCATTAACGATTTCTCAATATACGTCCACAGTTTATAAAAAATATGGCAAGCAGCGTATTTATTTGTCTGTAGAAAGTTATTTTTAGTGCCAGGTGTTTGGATATTGCCGACGGTGTATGACTGTTTAGTCGACTTTCCTGATGGTTCATGTTTTCGACATGTCTTTCATGTAGACGCTTCCTCAACGGTGTTGCTCGTATAGATGGCCTGCATACAGCACAGAATAATGAGGTTAAATGGCACAGTGCCGTACGGCGTACGTTGCCATTCTGTAGACAATCGCTGTTTTGTTATGTGTGCTTGGAACATTAAGCAGAAAATGCGAATAATTTAAGTGTAATAAATGAGTTTCGGTTGATATAAGAACTAAGAAGAAGATGTCGATCGTAGTGACAGGATGTCACTGCTTATAGCGTGAAGAAATGCGATCTCGTTGACGACGTTAAAATTGGCCGCCGGTATGTTGTACGTGTGGTATACATGGCCGCAGTCCGCTAAAATGATTTTCGAAGGAATCGTATTTGGACCATTCCACACATTTGGGAAGCCCATTACCTACATACGCGCTAAATTTCGTGAAAATATTTTGATTTGGGGCAGACATACGCTCCAAAAACGCCGATAAGTTGCATATATGGTACATTGCCGCCGTCTGCCAAATTGGATTTTTGAAGGAATGGTGTTAGACCATTCCACATTTTGAGGAAGATCATTATCTACATACCCACCAAATTTAGTGACAATATCTTGATCGGGGGCAGAGATATGCCCCGACAACGAAATTCAAAACGGGCCCTCTGGCGGCGGAATTTTACTTTCGGTTGCAATTGTAAAAAGTGTTATCTTTCGGTGATCTTCCTGCGTATGATCCCACAAAATTTCAAGAAAATCGCTCAACGCGCGGCTGAGTTATATGCGATTTAACTTTTTCTATACCTACCTTTAAACCTACATTGCCAACGGCACAACGGCACGGTGCCGTCATGCAGGCCGTCTATATAATCATATAATCATTGGCATTCACCCAGGAGTGGTAAGATAAACATGAAAAGTAAAACATGATAACTTATCCATACTTAACTCAACAAACTAAATTGTACATCAAAGTACCACTCTCTCACAAGATTGTCAAGAAAGTTGATTAGTTATTAGCTATAGCGTTAAATTCTTTCTTTTTATTTTCCAAACAATTTATAGCGATGATAACGCGCAGAGACGGAAGACCATTGCAGAAGCATGCATGCATGCAGTGATGGACTAGGCCGTTCATTGAAGATTGAAATTGCTGATGTGTCTGTCGCACGCCGATCGATCGATCGTGGTCGATTACTGCAGATCTATCTTTTCTTCGACCACCCAAGTTGCGACCGAGCTTCGACTAGCCCACCATTACTGAGTGAAAGCAGGCCGCCTTTAGTAGCAGAAAATTTATTATCGACGGCTATTTGTCGCTTCAGAATCGAATTAAACACATTCAGACTTGCTAAGTGAGTCAGCACAGTAGCGAATTAAACGTCTGACCCTGACAGCTGACGCAGAGAATTATCAGGTAACAAAAAAATTAACGATTGCATTTCAGTTTCCGTGTAATATGTTATATATTATTGTACGACATGCAAGTAAAACTTGCTGTTTGCTCATACTTATCACAATATTCTGTAGTTCTTAAAAGCAGCTGTTTACTTTTGATGACATCTCTTTCAAATCTTAACCGATTTGACCTTGGTTATCATCGATATGGCAATGGGATTTACCCGTGGCAACGCTGCTTAGTTGGGTGAGATCACCTATGCAGAAAGCGTGCATGGCCTTTATGTGATTGTTGTCAACAAAACTTATCAGCTCATGACATCGTACAAATGAATGCGCAAAACAATACTATTTGCAGTTTCGTTATGTTTCAAACTGGGAAAATCCATGTAGCAATAATGTGGTTATTACTATATGAGCGTCTCTGCATGTTAATTCACACAGTCACTGCTTTACATGCAGTCAAAAATGGCTAATAGCCAGCTTAGTTTACCATATGACAAGGATTTTGAAAAAAGTCACCGGCAGGTAAATGCTAGAACGTTCTTCGCCATGGCTGAAATTCGATCGCAGTTGCGTTGCTACAGTTGCAAGTAAACGACATTAGGCAACCGCAAAAAATAATTCACAAAGTGGCAGGTAAATTCCAGGAGTGATAAATTATAAAGTGTCATGCAAATCGCTAATCGCTGTATTAAAAATTTACATTGGAGACACGATACTATACGACATCATATACAGTGGCAGGTGTGAAATGAGATGAAAGTGAAAAAGACTGGGTCTCAAGAGACTGACTAAACAAGGCCGGGAGGTTTCATTTGTTTATTTTGGTTTTTACTGTGTTGTCTTTATTTTTATTCGTGCCGTTGACTAAACAGCTACTAGTTTTTGATCGTACGTTCAGTGCCCGTATATGATGTCGTATAGTATCGTGTCTCCAATGTAAATGCAATTTTTAATAACTTTTAAGTTTACCTGCATAGGTCTATTGCATAATCATTATACAATGATTGCTGAATCATATATGCCATGCAGTTTTGTTAAAGTCGCCGTAATCATATCGCTCTTGCGCGGAGACCTTGTAATGCTGCCGGTAGTTCTGCACACGTCTCCTGTCGCCAACTATAGATACAGGCGGCATTTGTTACATACTGCTCGGGCTCAAGCTTGGTCAAAATATTGGGGGCAAACGGCGAAATTGATTGGCCAAAAGCCAGGTAAAAGGTAGGGTGTGGGAAAGGGGTTAGGATCTGGAGGAGTACCCTTCCCAAACTTGTTAAAAATATTGTCTGTGGAGAGTACATTCTTAAACTATATATGCTTATTTTAAGCAGAGTTAAAAAGGCTGATAGCCTAAATGAAAGGCGCATTCACTTGCTGACGCACATTCAATACCCCGGCGTGAGAAAAATGACCACTCTTGACCTACTGGCTGTGGAGTTCTTAAGAATGAAAGCGCCTCCCGCTAATTCTAACGAAAACCGGCCAACGGTCAGCTAATTATTGGGGGGTCCAAGTCAAGTCGTGACCCAACTTAACGCTGGCCCTAACGATATGCCCTTATCGATCCTAACCCTAACACTAACTCTGACCTTAACCTAAACCCTAACAAGTTGACGTAGGGACGAGTTGACTGACGGTCACCGTCACCGGTAATTTTATTGTGGGGGACAAGTTGTCGCCTCTGACATATTGTGTTTATTTATCGATCGCCAGCGCTCACGGCACGGCTTGTTATGCGTCCATTTGTGCTGGAGGGTGACGGAGATATGAGTTACGTCATTAGACGTGTCGACGATGTAGGTCGACGTCTGCCACCAGTATGCTGCTGCTGCTGCAGCTGAGATGATGATGATGATGATGAGCGGCGTCGCCCAGTCTACGCTAACGATGCTCATTAACTGCCACTATAAAGCGCTTAAACTGTGCCTAACGACATTCGTAAATCTCGCTGTCTGCTGCCACTCTTGTCACCGTGTCATTAAGACAAGCCAGTCTTAGCTATCAGTGTAGCTGCGTCAACATGTCAACGCTCACTCTTCCGTTTTTACACATCGCCTCTGCTACTTTTCCCAGTACAGCCATAGCCTTTATATCTCCGTTTACGGAAGTTAATCAGTAACATAACAACAAACAGCGACGACTAGTACAAACTCGAAATTCGGCCTGCAAACACTCTGCATACGTGATCTCACCCAATAGGCTGATGCGACTGTAGGCATAATCACGCCGCTATTTACCTTTTTCTGCGCAACAGCTGTCGAACAATTTATGCGTCATATAAAAATTCTTATTTTAAGAAGCGTTTAACTTAGCCAACTATTTTATGTTTTATCGCTTCATTTTTTGGTTTCACATTCTTTTTAATACTCTTTAAAAGTTTTCCCCTTAATTTGTTTAGACGTCACTGTTTCTCAATTTTTGGAACCACGGACGTGTAGCCTGGTGTAGCCTAAATGGTTCGGTCATATGTAATAATTCGCGGGTGGTAATTACGTTACCTTTGCTGAATGCTGATGTCGATGCAGTGGATCGCGATCGCCGACAGCGGCCGTGAGATCATCAGCGACGGGTACTGGGTCGTCTGACAGTGCCGGAAGTAGTTGGTTAACGCCGAGTGACCTGGGCATGCGCAGTGACACACTCGTGTCTCCACGTGTGTCGCCGCTGATGCAGCATCGACGAGTCCCGTCTCTGGTTGTCACGTCGTCCGTCGACAAGTCAGGTAACTCATCCTTTCATCTGCTTTGTATCCGGTACACTTAGCCTCGTGTCTGTATTTGATTGCTGTTGCTAGTAAGTAAGTAAGTATGTAACGTGTCTGAAAAATGACGTTGTCGCTTTTCAGCTACAGCCAAAAAGCAAGTGGTAACAGTAATGTAGTAATAGTAGCATCGAAGTGGGACCATCTAGCGAATAAGTAAGAAGAGTCGCCCCCCTGACAGACAGAGAGATTGCAGACTGACAGACTGACAGACGTCAACGCTACGGGATCATCAGTTACAATAGTCTGCATCTCACGTATTCGATGGGGCCTAATAATGGCACTGGAATCAGCATTTGAATAAATGTGACTTCGAAAGGCGGAAAGTGAGATTGGGCTGGAGGCAAACTGTCCGTGCTAAGTATACGGCGTCCTTTTTTTACAACTTTAAACGGCTATTTGGCAGCCATTGGTCGTACTTGATCAACCGTTAGTAGTTAATAATGAATGGAAGTTGTTTTTTCGCTGAAAACGTTTGGTCTACTTTGCGTCTGTGCAGGTCAGACGTGCCTGCTGCCAGAAATCGGTGAACGTCAGTGGCTCAGTGTGCCTTCGTCATCGGTGATTACTTTCACGTTTAAGCGTCGTTTCCATATGCGCTTCTTGTACTTT
>Ga0126335_1002727_pt1 | contig 10715 bp, 7 predicted proteins | sample OlaspJWI45metaG_FD_108409 | JGI IMG/M metagenome (GOLD analysis project Ga0126335, IMG submission 108409) | Marine gutless worms symbiont microbial communities from Oahu, Hawaii - Olavius sp. 1 OAHU.JWI-45 metaG | ecosystem: Host-associated > Annelida > Digestive system > Unclassified | place... | reverse complement strand
GTGGTCACTTCGATCTAAGACCTATGTGCACATTCACTTCGGCCCTCTGCCACTTTGGTCTTAGTCAAGGACTGGAGTGACTTAGCAGTGTTGTAGCAAGTACCAGGATGTACAAGTACAAGTACGAGTCCATGACTTAGCCTTATTAGTCCAAGACTCGGCCGCTTCGGTCTTCTGGCAACTATAGGCCTATGGGAGTAACTGAAACAGGAGAAGTTGTGAAAAAGTTGCAAAAAATCCATCTTTATGAGCTGCTGTAGGTTTTGCAAAATTTATTATATATAAATAAATATAATATTTAATGAGTATAATTAATGGTATGTCCCATATCTTAATGGTGAATGAAGGTGTGTAATAATACAGGCCTAAACGTCTTGTTCTGTTATTTGAGGTAAGAGAAACACGCATGAATTCGCCATCATCATCTTATTATGATCGTTCCTCACACCCAAGCAATAGATACATTTATAGAACTGTATTGCTCTATGCAGGTTACCTATCCATGTAGGCGCATATTTGCGACAATTAGCGACAGTTATCCAACAGAAGCACGTTTTTCTTTTGCACATGTGGCAATGGAATGCTGCGGCAGTGTAGATGAGCAAACTTCAAAGCACAGGTGTATAATATATAACGAGTAGGCTTACATGCCCAGTGCACAAAACTGAACAAAAAATCACATCTAAAACACAAAAGTGTGTGCCGAATGACGTTCGGGAATTTGAATCATTCTGGGCTATTATTCGAAGATCATTTGAGTATGTTACGTTAGCAGTGACAGCGATGATAAAACACCACAGTTAAGTTAGGCTTACATATGTTGTCAGTAATAATTAAATAAAAATATTCGTAAAATATGTGTAGAGGTGCAGATTGGCCCTTGAGATGTTCAGATTGGTCCTTGTGATGGTCAGATTGGTCCTAAGGACAGATGTGCACATCCACTTCGGTCCTTAGTTCACTTCGGTCTTCGGACCAAAGTGGATGTAATTCTGTACAATGTGCAGCAGGCCGGTGGTCTTGTACAGACTTGGCAAAGAGTCTGTAGAAGTACTGCAGAATTTCATAATACTTAATGCTTAGTGATATGGACAGTGCGCACGCATGGTCCACAAGTGCCACTTTCTCATTGTATACCATGTGCAGTCACATGGTAGACCTACCTAAGGCATGGCTATCGCTAACGCATTGGCTAAAGTACCATCTGGACCGTACCTTAGCCACAAAATTAAGGTATTGTCAATAGACGGCACTGCAACTTTATACCTGCAGTACTGTTCAGATGGCACCAAAGGCTGAGTTTAAACTACCATCATGTTTTTAGTCCCACTTGACGGTTTACAGTCAACTGGTCCTAAAGTCAACTCATCCACAATGCTAAACTAACCCTTGCCCTAACCCTATGCACTAACCATAATCCTTACTTTAACCCTGATCCTAATCCTAACCCTAACCTAAACTATAATGCGTTCTAACTGAGCGACCTGATGTGTTCACACCACGGACCAAGACTCAGCTCAGCCAATGGAGTTTTCACGTCGCAGCTCTAGCTGTCTGGGAACTCGATTCTGACACATCTGCGCTCAGCCTCCGTCAGTTGTGGACAGTTCAGGGATGGGTTAAAAGCCATCTTTTCATGCTTTTGACGCCTCTGAGAACATAACGTGTGATTGATTACATTTTCTGCTTTGCAAATTTCACCTCAACTAATGCCAACTCATGGCCATCACACACAAAGAGTGTAGGCCTAACTGAAAGCGGGACATAAAAACGTGATGGTACTTTTGACTCAGAATTATGGTGCCATCTGCATGGTACTGCAGATATAAAGTAGCAATGCCGTCTTGACAGTAGTTTAATGTCAAGGCTAAATTATCGTCTGGATGGTACTTAATCCAGTGTGTAATTAGTACTAATTGCATACATAATTGCATACAGTTTGAGACTGAAGCTGATAGTAATTATATCACTGAGCATTCACATGATGACAAGCTAAGACCATATTTCTGTACACTGCGTGAACACTTTACACAGAAGTAAGTAAGTTTATTTGTGTGGCTCAGCTGGCTTTTTGGTGCACTTTGATATAGTGATACTTACTTACCATTTGCACAGTATTTTTCTGAATGCAGTTTTATGTATTTATTTATTTATTATAAAAATCGTACATGTAGTACATGACAGACAGACATACAGTAACAGCAATGAAAATGATAAGAGCAGCACTAAATACAAACACTAGCTAAAACATCGTCAATAAAATCGCATGAAACCCATGTCAGCAATGATAACACACCGTCTCGAACCATTATGATCTCAAACAACAGATTTGCCAATGCAGCTTGCATACAGTTGGTATAACTAAACTGATGGCTTTATGACTTTGGTGAATCATTGAATATGATGTAAATATTAGTGGTACATCCATAATAGATTTCTGCCCAGTGTGATAAGAGTGCACAGAACTATATTACAATACACTGTCTCCAGAAAAAGCGAGCCCCTAAAGATTTTGCAATACCGTGAGTAAAATTTCACTTTGAAATGTTAGTTTCTCTTGCGATCTGGCGCACCATTCTGTGAGTTCCCGGCGCATCTTAATATAGAAGAATAGATTTATTAATGAGCCAAGAATTATTATAATTAGTACTGTGTTGGATATATTTCTTAATGATTTTATAACTAAAAATTTAGGAACAAAACCAGTTAGTGGTTTAATGACTTAATGCAAGCTCTTTAACAAGTTCAACGTTTGTGCCGGAGCATGCAGTGCGATGTCTGCAGACAGATCCAGCCGTATCAATCTGGTGCAGCAGACGTTTCACAGAACAAACGACCAGTTTCTTCCTGGAAATTCAGTCATTATTTTTTCGACTCTGAGAGCTTTAATTAAAACTCTAGCTTTTTTTGATAGTGTTTTGTTTATCAACAAAATGACATAATGCGTGATGTAAGTGCCGTGCGTAGTAAACAAGTCATGTCGGTAACTGAAATCTGTGACAACAGTATGCAAAATATGAAAATCTATTAAGTGGTATGATGGAATTGTATGAAATTTGACGACAGTAACTCAAATACTTCTGGGCAACTGCATGCTTAATTTAGTTTAATGCGGGGCATGTTTGCACTTGTCTGTGCAAAATGTTTGGAGGGGTTGGGGCTTACTTTTTAGTGGACACTGTAGTTTATTTAATTAGATGCATTGCAAATAATACTGTGTAATTCATTATTTGCTGCAGGAGCTAGATAACTAAATCCCACGTTACTGATCAGCTGGACAATGTTGTCTTCACACAGTGTCCGCATTTCACATATATTCTCTCGTGCGTTGGTTCGTAGTTTTGCTTCTGCTCCGGCTGTAAAACCATTTCACTATCAACAGCTTCTCGAACACGAGAAAAAGACTGATACTCCATACAAGAAGCTGACAGGTATCTGCTTTTGTTTTTGTAAGTAAGTATGAGTTTTTTGTGGTGTGTCATATCAGGAAATGGTCACGGAACAGCTAAATGTATGCATTGTTCTCAGCATCTATGGTCACTTTGTTTTGATATATGCAGTTTGATTGAACATATTCATCCATTTTGAAGGTTTTTGTGTTATGGATTTTGGGCACAAACTGTTAGTGTTAATTCTGGTAGTTTTTAAGTGATTGTGGTCGATTGACTGGCATTGATTGCTTCATTAATTAATATAATTATTGCTCCATTGACATGTGGATGTGTTCTGTATTGGTAGATATATTGTACTTTCTGGCTCTTTGCTGCTTACTCAGTTTGCATATTGTGCAGGTGATTTTGTGTCGACTCTTGATATCAAAAGCAAAAAGATCTTATCAGTTGATCCACGGGCACTTAGTTTATTGGCTGAGCAGGCTTTTGTTGATGTTTCGCATTTGCTGAGACCTGCACACTTACAGGTGAGACTGTCATTTGCTATTTGAAGGATGGTAGTTATTCACATTTACAGACATAGGTAGTCTGTTCTGTGTGCTGTATTGATATGTCATGTCTGAGATATACTGTGTGACGTTTGTTTGTGGCAGCAACTGTCAAACATCTTGAAGGACCCAGAAGCTTCAAGCAACGATCGATTTGTAGCGCTGGAGTTGCTGAAGAATGCCAGTATTGCTGCAGACATGATACTGCCCAGCTGTCAGGACACCGGCACAGCCATATGCATGGGTAGGTTCATAACATTAATATCAGAATGTGCAGTTTTAAAGATATTATACAAGAATACTGTAGCATAAGTTAGTCATAACACGATCTATAGAATAGTTCCATTACCACTTTACCAGTGACCTTAAATTATTTGCTGTTTGGCGTTAATTAATCATCATGCCAGAGCATCTTTCCAAACACTTGGAGCAGTACAGCATTTCCATTCGTCGTGCTTGTAGCTTATTCCTCTACATCTGTTTGAGATACTTAACATTTATTTGGTAAACATAAAAAAGGAGAATGTTTAATGGGAAGTGTATAACAATGGTTTATAAATGTGTAAAAAGAGAAGTGTTTAGTTTTGTGTTCTGTGTTATGTGTTATGGTTTTCCTATGGACTGGACTATTGTACATTTTATTTACAACAGCTGAACAGCTTGTGCATTGTTATAGGCAAGAAAGGACAGTATGTATGGACTGAAGGACAGGATGAAGAGGCGTTGTCTCGAGGCATCTACAATACATACACGTCACAAAGTCTTCGCTATTCGCAGGTCACTGCTGATGTGTTATTTCAGACTTGGGACATGCATTCTGACTGTTATACTGTAGTATGGGCCAGATTATTATGTTTTGGGGTTGTTTGTGCCGTCTGTGCGCATGTTCGTCTGTGGCAACTTTTGTTAATGTGATAACTCATGAATGCCTGGAAGCAAATCAACATGACTCGGCCAGACTGTGATGTAGGACCCTTAGATATCGGTTGAAAAGGTCCAGGTTACAGAAGGTCACAATAAGTCAGAAAGTAAGAACTAGCCCAACTGAAATTGCTGTTCTGCATAAGCATTCGTCTAGTGACTTCTGTAAGGCTTAGTTACTGTCTGGTTTTAAGATGTAACAGGTTTAGTTGTTTGTTACTGTGATCTATTTATCATCCTCTGTCTCAAAGTTTGTGAGGTGTGGATGCTTTTTGGTTGTCAGTACCAGTAGGGAATGCCAAGAGTCTAGCTGTTCAGCAGCTTTAATGATGTTGCGTTGTTGATTACTGTAAATCATGCTAGCAGTGATGACACTGTCAAACATCAAATTTGGCACAAAGGTGGCATTTAGTATGAGGATGATACGCGCACTTAGATTTCTGGAAAAAAGTTTTTCGATTGTGGAATAATTAATGTTTTTGACCTATTTTTGGTGTTTTTTGCAAAATGCCAATTTTTCCATTCCACTCGCACGGTGGCACCATGTATATGCAGAAACAGTGTATACACTGTGTGAGTGGATTCTCCACATCCTACCTTAGTCAGTGCACCGAGGACCCTGTGACGATAGTCGCCTTACTTGTATTACAAGACTGCATATGCATTGTCTCTCCTAGGTGGCAGCTCTGGACATGTATAGTGAAAAGAACACTGGAACTAACCTTCCGGCACAGATTGAAATCTATGCGACTCCTGGAAATGAGTATCACTTCTTGTTCATTGCCAAGGGTGGTGGGTCGGCCAACAAGTCGTACTTGTTCCAACAGACGAAGGCTCTTCTTACTCCCGAAACGCTGTTGAAGTTCCTTGGTGATAAGATTAAGGTCGGGATATGTTTAGAACTTCTGTCAGACTTATATTGTGGTTCTTATGACATTAATGCTGTGTTTGGTTCATTGTATGAGTTTCATGTTAGTACAGTTGAGTGTTTACGTTTTCTGATTTTCACATAGCTGTTGATGATGCCTTCGATGCTGGGACAGAGGCAGCAGCATCTAAGTGACCTACCTATTAAAGAGGTCGCACTCCAGTAAATTAGTTTGCTTCGAGACTTTTCAGGATATATCTTAACTTTGATGTCTAAAGATGTGCCAGTTGAACAAAAGCCAAATTATTTGAAATGATGTAGCTATAAACAGCTGCTATGCATAATTAGGTTAAGATTTTCTGTTATTCACAGTCAAATGTGACTATACTTTTGCAGCTGCCACTGTTGTATATGTGGTGAATGTAGAATGCAGTTTGTTTCACATGCTGATAGTTGTGGGTAACTATTAGCTATGAATGTGTCTTCATGTGTAGACATTAGGTACGGCTGCCTGTCCCCCGTACCATTTGGCTGTAGTCATTGGTGGAACTTCAGCAGAATTTACCTTGAAAACAGTCAAGCTTGCTTCAACAAAATACCTCGATGACTTGCCGACCACAGGTGCATTTTTGTGCTTTTGAAATATGCTGCAGTACGATCAATTGGTTTACAGTCAACTTATCGCCAAGTCTAGTCATCCCCAAGTTAGCTCAGCCCCAACCCTGATCCTAACTCTAACCCTTGTGCGAATTCTAACCCTAACCTAGGCTTAACCTAATTGTTGGGGATGAGTTGTATGCCACCCAGTTAATTGATACAGAAGTACAAAAATGTTAGCACTGATACCTCAATACAGGATTTGAACATAACCAAAATAATTAGGTCCTTTCAAGCACTGTATTCGATTTCAGGTAATGAACATGGCCGTGGCTTCCGAGACATAGAGCTAGAACAGAAGGTACTGGAGCTGACCAGGAATCTTGGCATTGGAGCACAGTTTGGTGGCAAGTACTTCTGTCACGATGTGAGAGTAGTTCGTTTGCCGCGGCACGGTGCATCATGCCCTGTTGGCATCGGAGTTTCTTGTTCTGCTGACAGACAGGTCTCACAGGCTATTTCATTTTTGTCTTATTCTGTCAGTGCAGCGTGACGTGTGTACACAGATTGTGGTGTTTAGTTTAGCTATTTTATGATATTTATCTGTAAATATGAAAAATTACATATAAAATATGTGGACTGTGGAAACTTTGCTGTTTTTTGCATTTGGCAGCGGCGCTCTGTTCATTACCATGTCTAATACACATGTCAGAGTACGATATTCAAGTGTGACTGTGATATGTGTTGTACATACTTTGCAATTGTTTTTTAGGACACATAAGAAGGCTGATGTTTTTTGTAAACTGTGAGTTTTCTGGTGTTATTTGATAATTAGGCCTACTGGCAGTGGCAGTTAAAGTTATGTGAGGTTGATTGTAATAGCGAGATTGAAAACATGAGCTTTGTGGCTGTTTTTTGTTTACCGTTATTAGGCTGCATCGATTGAATGAGATGCAGACTATTGTTACCGATGATCACGGTGTCTGTCTGTCATTCTGTTAGTCTGTCTCTGTCATGTGGCTCAACTCGGCGGCGCGTGCAGCGTGTACAGTGTATTTGTTGCGCCTTTGCCAAAGTACTTGGCCTCTTGTTTGGGTTGCTGATGTTGCTGTGGTGTACCTCGCAGTCATCACATATTGATTTACTTGATTGAATGAGAGCGCTTGGCTTTAGGCTATAGTGGCTAAGTCGATTAGACTGTGTTGTAGTGGTTGAATGTACACAATGTCTCAAAAAAACTGTGCAAAGTTGTTTTTGTCAGTTTTGTCAAATTTCCACCAATTTTGATAACTTTTGGTAGAAAGATGAAAAAGAGACTAAAATTAATGCAAGGTGCACTCATTTTCCACCTCACCTAATTCACTCCACCACAATACCATGTTAAACACAGATGTTCCAAATTGTTATGCAACGGTGAAATTATTAGTATTAGATTGCTCATATTTTGCTTCATCACTTTGATAGAGACAGCCATGTGATTCAATTTTTAAGCAATTCGTACATATTTGATAAATATTCTTTATGTCCCTTCGGATACCAGAAAGAAGGATGTCAATGAAAACTGACTGTTTTGAACGAGACCGACCTTTAGCAAGTCAGTAATGGTGTCGGTCGGTGTCTCGAAGCTCGGCTGCACTGCTTTGTCGAGCTGGGAGTCAAAGTGAATGGAGAATACCATTGCAACAACCTACTTGGACAGAAGTTACTGACAGACATATGCCGGTTATCCCAGGATGAGTTTTTTGTGTTTCAACAAGATGGCGCATCCTCACTTTGAGCACACGACACCATCACTTTCGTGTGATAACAGACTTCACACCTCTGACACTGTGGCCACCGAATTTGCCAGACCTCAGTTTGGTGGACTACAGTGTCTGGAGTTTCTGCAGGAGAAAGTTTACCACTCCAAAGTAGCTGATGTCGATGAACTCAAAACTTGTCTCATCGATGAGTGGGCATAGTTTGACCAGTCGATCATTGATGCCGCTATCAGCCAGTGGTGTTGTTGTCTAAGCACTTGTGTCAGTGTATGCAGGGCACACTTCGAGCATAAATTCTGACAGTTTAGAAACGAACTGTTATATGAACGTATTGTAACTTATAATTTCGCTAAATTAACCACATTGTAGGTTATTGTGTGCTAATTAAGTCATTAAAAAGTTTATTGCAGATAACTTTCGGCATTGTGTAACAATTTGGAACATCTGTGTTTTTTGTATTTGTGGTGACGCGAATTAGGTGAGGTCGAAAGTGAGTGCACCTCGCGTAATTGTAGCCTCTTTGTCATCTTTCTGTCAAAAATTATTAAAATTTATGGACATTTACAGAAGTTCTGACAAAAAATTTTTGCACAGTTTTTAGACACAGTGTATGATGATATGAACTTGTGAGCAGATTCTTGGGAAGATCACAGAGGGTGGAGTTTACCTGGAACAACTGGAAACAGACCCACAGAAGTACATGCCTGAAGTCACTGACAAAAGCCTCGGTGGAGATGTCGTCAAGGTAAATATATTTGTAGCAGAGTATCGGACTATACTGAGACAGCTTATACAGTTTTGGGTTTCGTAAGTGTTTAATTTGGTTTTGCTTTGCTACAACGTCAATGTAATGCTGTATATTTCACAGCATATGCTTTAATTGTGTGGTCATCAGTGCTGTCTCGTTCACATTGCAGACAGCATGCTACTACATGGAACATTTCATTTATGTTTCATTTATGTATGTATCATTTATGTAGCCAGTAACCTGTACTTTAGTTACAATATTGTACTAGTATTTCTTCCCATTTTTATCAGTGCTTTGACACTGCTGGTGCTGGTTGAACAACAGGAATGCAATCTGGCCTGTGAAATCCCATTCTAGCAATCCCAGAAGGTTCAGCCTGTGGGCATTATAGTGATGACCACAGAACGTTGTGTAATTTACTAGCAATTCTGCCCGCCCAGTCGCCCCCAACCTTTTCCCCAGCTCCCAACCTCCTCCAGTACCCCACACTCTCTCAATCCTCCCCACCTCCTGCTCCTTCTAAAGTGTTAATTTTCTATTCACCCCCAATTTTTTGTAGCTAAAACCACCCCGTTTCCCGAGTTATGAGTGGACATACAGACACACAAAGCACCTTATGTATATAGAAGCAAATTTGACAACTGGTATTAACTGTAGTAATTTTTTTGCTGTGGACAGCTTTTGTCTATTGAATTGTGTGTGCAGACTGTATTACGCAGTACCGGGAAAGTTGGTCAACGAGATGTGAAATAAGAACACTTAAATGGCACCTAGTTGATTGTTGAGGAGTTTAATTGTAAATGTCAGCAATACGTGATAACAGAATGTTGGCATGGTGTCAGGTGGATCTGAATCGTCCAATGAAAGAAGTTTTGAGTGAGTTGACCAAGTATCCTATCAAGACTCGACTAAGTCTGTCGGGAACGCTGGTTGTTGCTCGTGATATTGCACATGCAAAGATAAAAGAGAGGCTGGACAGTGGACAGGGAATGCCAGATTACCTCAAGAATCATCCTGTGTATTATGCTGGACCAGCCAAGACACCAGATGTATGAGTTGTCTTGGTTCTCGTTTTGTCAAATTTTAGCTGTATTTTGTTATAGCAAGTAAGTTAGTAAGTTTTCTTTCACACTCTCGTGGATGCAGCAGTATGATAGACTGAGAGATTCATTAGCTATGCAGCAATAGCAGCGTAGTACGATCTTCAAGAGCACAGTAATATGGGGTGACACACGTCATCATGAACGATTTTAAAAACGAAAACTTGTATGTTGTAAGCTTCAAAAACAGACACACGTTATGTCATTTGATAGGTATGATCAGTAAAATTATGAGAGGAAAATATTATACAGATGGCTGCTCAGCAACAGTTATAATGCTCAATAATGTTGCAACACCCCAAAATCCAAAAATTGCACAGTTTAAACCGACACCAGTGTTACTTCTAGAGAGTGCATAAATGTTAATATGGAACAGTGTCTCCTTTGTTGCTGATGACTATCTTCAGTCTGTCAGGCATTGTATCGATGAGATTTTGCACAGTGATCAAAGAAATTGATCTTTAAGATTTCCGAAGATGACATTTGAGTGCTGTCAGTGTTTGCGGCTCTGGGGCGGCATGCGGCAGCCATAATGCTCCAAACGTTTTCAATTGGAGACTAAACTGGCAAATTTGGAGGCCAATCTTCCAGTGGAATGTTATGTCCAGTATTGTATTTCAACCAGGTAACTGTGGCCTTTGATGTAATTAACAGTAATTTTTTTATGTGGTTAGATTCAGTTTGTTACTCAGTTGCCACAACTTTGACTTTGCAAAAATTCTGGCAGATTCATCTTCCGGTGCCTTGTCCGTTTACTGGCCCAAGCCTTACTGTGACCTAG
>Ga0126335_1002726_pt1 | contig 10716 bp, 8 predicted proteins | sample OlaspJWI45metaG_FD_108409 | JGI IMG/M metagenome (GOLD analysis project Ga0126335, IMG submission 108409) | Marine gutless worms symbiont microbial communities from Oahu, Hawaii - Olavius sp. 1 OAHU.JWI-45 metaG | ecosystem: Host-associated > Annelida > Digestive system > Unclassified | place... | reverse complement strand
TTGGATGTTTAATAAAGAATGCACTTCACAACGTCTGTGTCAGATAGTGTAGTTTTGCTGCAAAACTTGAAGGAAAATTGGATCCAAACTGTTTTTTATTTGAAAATCACTTCATTTATGACACGCTTATCTCTGATGTGCTAGCGGCATTTGGCATTGGTAGCACACTGCACCTACCGGTATATGTCACAATTTGTGATCAGCTGAAAATCTAAATTGACTAGTTTTTTTACTGAAAATAGCAAAAGGACATATATACACTTTGGTATTTTTATTGATCTCACATGGAATAATATAATATTGTCTTAAATGTCATGATGTGCTGTCTGTGGCAGATCAGACATAGCAATGTATAGGTTGAATTTGAAGCTGCATCCTCTCAGGCTTTGCTTCCTCCTGCTATGTAGTCAAACTTTGCACCTGTGGCTTTATGTTATGTTGAAATATTTATGAACTGTTGTATTTGCTTTGCTCTGTAGTGCAGAGTAAAACTTTGCTGTCGTATTGTGGTGCAGTACACTGTGATATTTGTCTAATGTAGGCGTACCATCGCTACCAGTTATAATGGAATACTGGATGTACAACTGGAGGAAGTTTATCTTTACTTGGAAGCATGACAGAAATGACCCAAACTTTACTACAGACTATGTTGCTTGGCATCGAAACAGGTACGTTTAGGCTGCATCAAGTGCATGAGTTGCGGACTATGTTTATCACTGATCCCAGCATCTGTCAGTCACGCAGCTTTGCTGTGCAACACGGCTGAACGGATCGAGGTCCTGTTTGGCGTGGACACTCTTGGGGACCCACGGAACATGAGACGATTATACCGATTTTCCGCATGGATTTGATGCGTCCTTTGCTAAATTACTTTGACTGCTTGTTATGCATTAGCTTGTCTGCAGATGCAAATGTCTTGCTGCTGAAAGTGACTTGATCATATCCATTACTAACAGTTAATGGGTACTTCTTTGCTGGAATTTATTGTCTACAGAGTTTAGGTCATCTGTTGCTATTTTTAAACGATGTTAGAAATTTAAAATGTAAATATTTATGCCATGATGACTGATGAATTTTAGACTTGGTTTACGGCTTTAATTTTAAAACAACTCAAAATCAACTATTGTATTTATGAAAGACATAAGTCACTGCTTACCACTGTCCATCTTTTTGTTTCATATTAAATCAGTTCGTCTTAGTATATTTTATTTTCTGCTGCTAATATAGTGTCGGCAGCGTTATTAAGTTACAACGTGTGCATATGTGCTGATATATTATATTTTTACCACATCTTAAAGCAGGTAAAATATGAGCTATTAATGGCATGTTTGTAGTACTTCTCCTGAATGGGTTCGATGTGTCAAGCAGCCGATTCATCCACGCCAGTGTGAAGTTTCAGATGCTCTTCAGTTTACTCATCCATCCAGTCTGATGTTCTTTAAAGTGAATGCTTCTAATATCTTTGGTGTTGCTTCATCAGACGTATTGTATGTCAATTTGTTCAGCATCAGTAAGTTCACTGCACTTTGATATAACTTCAGTTAGAAGTAAAAAGTCGGTAAAATATATGCTAATGTCAAAATGAAGCTTTAAAATGCATGCTAAAAGTGCAATGGTAAGATGCTGTGTTCTATGTTCCTATAGTCTGGACAATTATTAATTACATTCTGACATTCTGTGACTGTACTATCTGCCTTGTACTATGCATGTAGAATTGATACTTCAGTCTGAGATTAGTTTTGATGTCTTTTATTATCATTGATATCTGGCTTTGTTTAAACGTTTATAACTCTAGAAATATGTTCTAAAATTACTTATAATTACAATTTGTCTCAAATAAAGCCTGCTATATTTTTTAAACTTAATCAGTCTAAGATGTCAGTTGGTTTATGACACTTAGCACTTGTTTTAATGACAATGTGGTTTTCTATTTTTATTACAGTGTCCATTTTATTTTAAAAATGCTCAATAGATACATTAATGAATTTAATGGTGAACTTTAAATTCCTTGGGTATCTGTTTACCTGTGCACCAGCTAAGCTTATGCTGCGAGCAGGTATTGTTTTCGGCAGTGTCTGTCATCAGTCTGTGCATCTGTCTGCAGAAAATCTTGAATACTACTGGTTATAAGTTGATGTTACTTGGTAGGAATATGTCCCGTGGTAAACGCTAGAAGTGGTTAAAAGTTGGTGACATTTGACCTTGCCTTTGACCTTTAGAGCTATTTTTATGTATTTTTTTCAGCTCATGTTATAGCTTTCGAATGGCTTTACCTAGAAGCTTCGTTTTTGGTATGATGATACATCTTCAGAATATCTAGGTCACGGGTCATTTTCAAGATCATGGGTCCAAGGTTAAGGTCATGGCAGCGAAAACTGGTAGCGTGCAACTAAAAAACTACTGGTCGGAAATTCCTGGGGTTTGACCGGAATATCTGCTGCGATAATACTCGAAGTAATTTGGAGCTTTTGGCATTCTGACCTTGACTTTTGACCTTCAGACATATTTCTGTATTTTTTAATTCAAGCTCTAAGTTTTGAATGCCTTAGGCTAGCAGCTTCATTTTCTGTGTGAATGTACATTTTTAGAGTATCTGGGTAACCTTTGAGTTTCAGGGTCATGGGATTAATCTCAAGGTCATGGTCGCAAAACAGCGGCATCACGCAGGTTTGTGTTCCCCTCGGACACTGTTTAATTCAAATTGAAAATGAAAAGTGGTGTAGCATAGTGTACTCACATTAACCCTTGACTGCTCAACATGTAGCTGTGTTCATATCTTGCTGCTGGTTTATCTTTTGTGCTGTTGACAGATAAGCCAAGTGAAGGTAAAAACTTAAGTGTTAATTTCTCAGCACCAGACATGTCTGGTTTCTCTGCATCAACTCTGCGATTTGTTCCAGTAAAACCTTCAAAATTTGACAGCATCAGCTATCAGTTTTACGTGAATGTGAACTGTGACGATTGGTACAATGAGGTAATGTATTTTCCGCTTTATAATGATCAACTGTTGAATAATTGCAGTGAATCTTACAAAAAGTGATTTGCAGCAGTCAGTTGCTTAGTTGTTTAACCAGCCAGTTGATCTAAACAAATATAGTTACATAAGGGTTATGAATGCAGATACATAACATTAGTTTAACAAAGTGCCTTGGCAGCGTTCTTGGATTACTTTAATCCGTGTATGTTTTACTGAGAATAAGAGGCCAAAGGCATTTGCTGAAAGCTGTACCGAATGACCCCGCGCACACGGCACGCGGCGTACACTGCACGCGCTGCCGCCGACAGTGAAGCCACGCCGGGGTCATTTGGTGCATTCGTGACTGACAGACAGACACTGCGAACATCGGTAAGTATCATCTGCATCTCATGCATTCACTGCAGCCTAATAATTGGTCTGTGGTACATCATATGTCAAAGACACATCAACGCCAGTCAACGCAGCACTGTAATACCAACATACCAATTTATTTTAAATTTAGTTTTATGGTGTCAATCCAGTTCTTTCTTGGTCTTCCCAGCCCTATTCGACTCCCAGTGCATAACTAATTATAGTGTTGTGGTTAAGTGTTATAATACCGGCAATAACTATGATGATTTCCATTACACTCTAAGGTCATAACTTCAGAGGGTTTGCAGTACCAAGTTAAGAAATCCAACAGATGTCACATAGCCAGTGTACATAAAGTATTCTGCCTTTGACTGCATTCTGCATAATTAGGGTTATTTTTATAACGGTGTGTACATCTGTAGCAGCTACAGTTTAGAAGTACTTTGTCTCGTCGCCAAGAGTTTGTTGCTAGTCCAGAATTCAGTGTACCACCGTACAGTTCGTGTGTTGTTAACGTTCGTTACCGTCATGTAAACCACTCAAACCGGCTGCAAGGACAATGGAGTGAACCTTGTCAACTGCAGTTTCAGTCACCCGAGACAGGTCAGGGCAGAATGGAACTGAATTTGTTACTGTTGACTTTTTACACTGTTGCAATAAACTTAATTGTTACTTCTATATCTTTCAGTGCATCTTTACATATTCTTTAAGCTAAATGCTGCGGTACTGGCATTTTAATGTTTTTTGTCTTCTTCCGGTCTTATGTTCGTAGTCTGTATTTGCTGAAAACTTACCATTTCAGCGTGGCTTTAAGTATTTACTGACTTTCTGTTTCTATTGCCGTTATTTTTGTGTGGGATTGTAGTGTTTTCAGTTGTAATTAACTGTGTTTCTCTCTTTGTTTGAATGCTTCAACCCAAGGCATTAATTCTTGGTATGACAATATGTCTTCATAAAGTTAAGGATTAAGTTTAAATTTTAGGACAGTTGGATCAAGCTTAAGATCACATGGGCGGTAAAACGAAAAATATCTGAGAAATGGCGAGGTTAGAATGAAGAAAATTAGAAAAATGACTATGAAAAAATCAATAAAGGCGAAGTGGAAGAATTGGCACTTAACACGCTCGTGATTTGCCTTCCGTCATTGTTTTACTGTTTTACTGAGTTATAGGTAATTTAGTGTAAACAAGTGACCATTGCAATTTTCCAATTTGAATCCCTTTCTCTTGGCTGTTTGGGAATCGGGTTCCCCATCTTAAAGAATGTGCCTTGGGTTTCCAAGATTGTAAAGCATAAACAGGATTGTGATCGTGTACAATGCAATGGGGGAAATTTCTTCTCTCACTCCCCTTTTGCTTACCATTGGGGAGTTCGGAACCCTGTCTAATACAGTGTTTCTTGAGCCCCAAGATTTTTTTGCCAAACAGAACTTTGATCCATTTGGCTGTGTTTCCATATTGAAGTCATATGACAGACAGACTTACAGATGCTTGGAACATCAGTTGCATTTGATGCTGCCCACTAATACTGGTATTTAACATGTATGCATCATTTGACTGATAAATTTGTCTGTGCAGTACCATCCGCAGCTATAGCAACATGTTCCAGTTGTTATAGCATCCACATGTTGAACAGTGCATGGAGAGAAGTGCTTATATATTTTCAGGTACAGTTTGTACCATTTTTAAAAGTTCTTTATTGCATGTGTTAATTTAGGCTATTGTTGAATTTGTCACACTCCAGTAAGTTCAATATTATGAAAGTATGTTTTAATCATTTATTAGTGAACGAAGTACTTTCAGTTTTATAATTCTATACTGTGTTCAAATAAAGATGTTCACATTTTTTATTTTCTGTAGTTTCTACCAACTTTTTACCAATTTCTATAAAATCTGGTACACAATATACTGAGACAGTCTGCAACACAACATTTATTGATTTGCCCACCGCGCCTACATAATGTTGCCACACTACCTTTTGAAATTTACATTTTGTAATGATAACTCTGTCAACCAAATTTACATATTACCATTGTGCAAACCCAAATTGTCCTGCTGAGCTTAAGTATTAGCCTCTTCTTTCAACCACACAGGCCTGAAGTATCGGATTTTGTTTTAAAATTGTTTGTCAGCGTTTTGATTGATCAGATCAGCCAAAATGTCTTAAAGCCATGAATTAATTTTTCCCAAGGTTGTGTAGCAACAGTACGCAGGTGAGGTGGACGTGTCAATAATTGTTGTGTTGCAAATTTCTTCAGTATACTGTGTGCCAAATATTATTGAAATCGGTCAACGTTTGTAGAAACTACACGTGGATAATTTTTGGTACACGGTGTACACACTCACTGTACATTTATGCTTGCAGTGTGTGATGGTTTTTGTTGCACGGGTCTAGATTTTAGGTCATAGTAGCAATATTGCAGTAGATTTGTTTTGATTTTTCTTAGATCTTACTTTAACCTTTTATAGCATGTAATTTTTTGTTGTAGCCTTTGTCACCTCGACAAGCTCGTGGAGTAGTGACTGGTTACAGAATTGTAAGCAAAGTTCAAGAGATCAATCCAGCTGCTGACTGTCCACACAGAGAAATGCATGTAATGAATCCGACAAGGAACTATCTAATATCTAACATATCACTAAGTCACAGATTGAACTTCAGTACCTGCACCTCATATATTGTTACGGTCAATGCGCAAACGACAGTCGGGTTTAATGAAACACTGACACTTAATGAAATTGTCATTCCCCGAGGAGATGAAGGTTTGTTCATTATGATCAGTCTGTTTTATTATTCATATGTGTATTAATTAATGGCATTGAACAAGCAACTAAAATTGTGAATATGCATCGACTTTTAATTTTGAATTGCAGCAAAAATGGTTTTTGAAATTTTGTTTTTTTGTGGGGTATTATGCCATTGGCCACCCTTTCTTGTCTCCGCCTATTTTTGTGCATTTTCCCCTTGATTTTATGTAATATTTAGTAGAATTTTTTGTTCCAGTTAGGGAACACTTTGATCTTACCAGTGCATATGAGCGGACCTTCACAGAACAATGTTTGCTGCATTTATGTCAAAATTGGCACATTCTGTCAACATGATTTTAACAGCATTTTACAACATTTTTACTCTACTCAGGAGCTTATTACTTATTAATTGACTACTTTGCATGAACCTAAAAAGATATCACCACATTACATAGCATTACAGGGACAGTTTTATTTATGTTATAAGTCAATATTTGGCAGCTTTTACTTGCTGCTGTTAAAATGCATTTGTGGATTTTCGTTTTGGGTGTATGGTTTTATTCTTTACCTGAATACTTACAGTTATATTGTGATTGTAAACATGGCAGTAGCATGGTATAGTACAGTATTCATTGTTATGGACTGTGCCTGTTTGCCTGCAGTTCCTCATCCACCAACAAACATCACCTCTCTTCTCCTCCACAACTCTGCACTGGTCAGGCTATCATGGAATCCATCTTACAGTGTCAAGAGCAGCCATTACACTGTGTTCTGGTGCCCAACCAGAGATCCCCGTCATGGCTGCATGGTATCGTAGCTTCGTTGTTTTGTTCTCAACATTGACAATTGCTAATGTGTAAAATTTGATTTGCATACATGCAATCACATTGATGTCATTTACTAATTAACTCTGTCGTCAGTGTTGTTGATGCCATCTTGTGTAACCTGCATTTGTGCCCTACAAGGTGGTGCACATATTTGTGACTGTTGATTTTTTGAAGTTGATGACGTCACTCCAAATGCATTAGGCACACTAATACTGTCTAGACACAGATCATAATTCCTCATACTGCAGTCAGTCTGTGAAAGGGAATTAGATAGCACCAGAATGGTGCAAGAATTAAAGTGAGTTAGTGTTCTCTTCTGTTGTAACTTATATGTTAATCAGTACAGTTTATTTCAGGAATGCTGATGTTGCAGTTTCACCATTTAATCTAATATTGAGTTTCTGCTGCTAATGTTTTGTAATTGTTAATTTGTCAACATTGACGGCATTTGGCTTTTGAAAATATTATTTCCTAAAAAGCTAAAGGCTGTCGAAATACGGCTTTGGCCGTTTTCAGAAGTACAACGTATTTCTTCAAATTTTCTTGGTTTGTTGAGTGCTATTTGTTAATCCATGTTCACTGCACGCATCATAATGGTTCTATGCATATGTGTGTGTTACAGGGACAGATACAATGGACTGAAGTGGACAAGTTGGCAGTTCAGTATGATGTGAATGTCAGCAGTGCTGCAGGCCACATGTATGGTACAGCTGTGAAACTGGCTGATGGCCGAAGTGGCCCCATTCATTGGACAGATTGCCTTTACGACAGCTCTCAACGTGTGTACATGTATTTGAACTTTGTTTTACCTTCAGAACTTTGATATTGTAAGATGGGTCTTAGAGAAGGCCAGCAGCGTAACATTGGGGTGGCTCCCAGGGGTAGGACAGTGATTACATGCAGCTGAGAAGTGGGATGTTGGAAGGATGATTTTAACATTTAAAAAAATTGCATTCTGAGTACTTAACAATTTTATTAAATTCCAAACAGAAGACTGTTTGGGATCTGCTCTGTGAACTTATGAAACTTTAGTGTAGAGAAGTAATTACCTGCATGCATGCTGCAAGCAGGTATTGTTTTTGGCGGCGTGTGTATGTCTGTTTGTGTGTCTGTCCGCACGAAATCTCATAAACTACTGGTCGGAAATTTACGTAACTGGGTACGAATATGCTCCATGGTGAACACTAGAAGTGATTGGAAGTTGGTGACATTTGACCTTGACCTTTGACCTTGAGCTATTTTCGTATTTTTTCAATTCAGGCTATATGTTTTGAATGGCTTGACTTAGTAACTTCATTTTTGGTACGGAGATACGTCTTCAGAATATCTAGATCACGGTTCAACGGCATGGGTCTTAGGTCAAGGTCATGGCAATGAAAAAGCGGTAGTGTGCAACTCAAAATCTGCTGGTGGGAAATTGCTGGGGCTTGATCGGAATTTCTGTTACAGCAATGCTCGAAGTAATTCAGACATTTTGACATTTTGACCTCGACCTTTGACCTTGAAACATTATTATTTTTTTAATCCAAGCTGCAAGTTTTGAATGTCTTAAGCTAGAACTTCATTTTCATTTTCAGTGTGAGGATACATCTTTATCTAGGTCACCCTTGAGTTTCAAGGTCATGCGGTTAATCTTAAGGTCAAATTTGCATTGCAGCGGCAGCGCGCAGGTTTGTGCTCCCCTTGGACACAGTTTAATTGTAATTATACTAATATGCAGAACAGTGTATAAACTGTTGTCCTGATGTGGTCATTGCGGGAGTTCCGCTGCTGTTGGTGGCTGCTGACCCTCAGATCAAGTAGTTGACTTTGGCTGTCAGTTTGTGGCTACTATTATCCTCACTGTCACTTAATGATATTTTTGGAGAGGGCAGAAGATTGAGGTGATATAGAACTATTTTGACGAGCGCTGACAGTAACTGAAGATGATGTTGCAGGTCCACTGTCTCCGGGTGTAAACATTAAGTCAACAACTCAGAAGTCTGTGACATTGTCAATATACAAGCCATCATGCTCTCGCAAGCCTCAAGGATTCACGTACAAGTTCAACATTTCTTATATCTCAGGTATGACTTTCTGTAGTAGATTGTGCCACTGTTCAGTATGTTTTTTGTTTCATCTTTAAATGTGTATATTTTTATGGTATCTAATTTTTTGTGCAGCATTATTTGTGTGATATGGTGTTACTGTTACTTAGTGAGGATTTTGACAATTAGTGATGATAGATTATTGTCAAATGCTTTTTTGTATCTTATGTTACCATTTTGCCAGTTTGGTTAATTGATCTTTCGCCGCCAGTGGTCCCCATTTGTCGAACAACCTACCATCTGCATGACTCTGAACTTATGCTTCCAAAGTTGCACATTTGTTTGGCTGATGACTGTGGCGCCTGGTGACAATTGCTTTCAGAGCACCTGCAAGGAATGCAACAGGCAACCACTGATCTGTGTCCCTGTGTTGAGGTCCAAACAATGTCCCACATCGTAGACTCTTGTCCTTTGACGAAGTTAGATGGAGGCTTGTCTCAAGTACACTCTGCAGACGATGAAGCTGTTGCTTTTCTGACCAGTTATGGCTCTTAAGTCTCAATGCGCATTTGTACATGCAAGAAGAACAACACAACAAATGTACTTGCAACACAACAATGTAATATATCTGTTATCAGGTGACACAAATGTGTCTATGGAAGTGCTGGACACTGACATTGCTGATGGCATGGTGACAGTATCAGGTCTCTTTGCCAACACCACGTACATACTGTCTGTGGTGGCGATCAGTGTCGGCGGACAGTCAGACAGTACTGTCATCACTGCTGTAACAAGTGCTTCTGGTTGGCTTGTATTATCATCTAGACTCATTGTGGTCATCGCAACTGTTGCACCAGTGCTTGCTGTGTTGGCATCGATTGGTGTTTACACCTGCGTCAGGTATGGCTAAACATACACTTGATATGGTGCTGCTTAATGAATCTCATCTCAGAAGCGCTTAGGTATGGCACGCGTTGTCAAGGGATCTCACAGAGTTACCGGCACACACACACTAGTTTATCCGGGAATGGAATGCACTGTACTTGTTTTTGCATTCACAGCTGAATTATTCATAGCTGGTCATCATGTATTGACCCCGGAAAAGTTCAGTTGGTGTAATGGTGCATATGATGTTCTGCTCCTTTAGTCATTTTTAGAACAAGTTAAAACTGTTGGTTTAACATTTGAGCCTTTTCTCCCTATAGTCGTTTTTTGCTTTTTTGTTGGTGTTTGACAGTGTTGGCTTAGTATTATGTAAGGTACGATATTTGGCTTTCAAAAAACAATATAGCAGTAGTTTATGGTTAATGAATCAGTTTATTTATCCAGAAACACTTGTTGATGTGACACCAAGGAAGGATGAGCTTCCTTTTCTGACTATTAAGGTCATTGGCTCAAGGTCAGCATCACACAGAGAAACAGGATTGAAAATCCTGGAGAGAATGCAAGGAATGAGAAACTCATTATGTTTACATGTTGCCCAGACAGACGTACGGACAGACAGAAACACAGACACACAGATGGTATGACCTGATTGAATGATGTGTCTTTTTCTCCTATACAGGTGGCTGAGTCATAAACAAGTAGCTCAGCTGTAGTTGATATGCCACTTGTATGCTTGTGCATGTCACATTCGCAACATTGCATCCCACTAGTCGCGATTTATTCGCCATATTGTCCAACTAGTGATTCTGCCTGCCCAGTCGGGCCCTCTCGCTACCCACTCTCTCCCAACTCTCTCCCTTACCCTCCCTCCAACCCCTGCCCCCAACCCTTCAACCGCTTACCCC
>Ga0126335_1002725_pt1 | contig 10720 bp, 11 predicted proteins | sample OlaspJWI45metaG_FD_108409 | JGI IMG/M metagenome (GOLD analysis project Ga0126335, IMG submission 108409) | Marine gutless worms symbiont microbial communities from Oahu, Hawaii - Olavius sp. 1 OAHU.JWI-45 metaG | ecosystem: Host-associated > Annelida > Digestive system > Unclassified | place... | reverse complement strand
GAACTACTTCAAGGTTAATTATAAAGTTAACACATGATGATGTCCGGGTATGATTTCCTGAAAAGCCAGGTTTTTAGTTGATGATGGAAAGTAGGGAGTGACTGCGATGTCGTTATCTCCTCCAACTTTGAGCTGCATGCTAAGTGTCATTTTTTTCACCTATGCACTATGCTTCCAGTGTGTGTATATATTTAAGTTAAAGTGGGGGCGCCGTTAGTCTGGGTGGGGTGGTGCCCACCCGGACTGTCGGTACCTTTGCCTCCATTATCTTCCCCTGCTCCATAAAAATCCAGAAGGCAGGAGGTGGGGAAACCCAGCCTGAATGCAGCACAGCCCTATGCTGAGGCAGAAGGCAGAGTGTTTCTTCTGGTATCGGCCTACCCGGGTTGTCCCGGAACAAAGGCCGTTAAACGGTTGTTGTTGTTGTAGTTGTATAATGGGTCAAATGTGGAAGTTACTGTTAATTTTGTTGGATGTTTCAGCCTTCCAGACCATGCAGAATTTACAGTATTAAATCATCAGAAGTAGAGTATGTCTATGGAGTGCGTCGATGAGAATGATGGTGACACACGATGTCCACTCGGTGTGGCTACTCGGTCTGCTGATTGGCGTTGCGGTTCTGTTTCACCAGTAAACTTACCACATACAAAACAAGAAGGCATAAAGTCGTCGTCAACAGAACCGTTGCTTTCTTCTCCCCGTGTGGAACCATCTCGGGATAGGAATGCTCGGTATGCAGAATTTATTTGCCAGGTGTCAGATCTGCATTTGCAGTTTATGTACCTGTCCTGTAGTCATTCTGTATGCTTCTCAGGTTCTCACCTCAGTGTTTGTCAGAATGGCTGACAGACCGAGCAGGTTTTTTGAAGTTTAAGATACTTTTAGTATATTTATGTTAACATTTTTGGTTACAGAGCTGTGACCAAGTTAAGTTGTGGTTATAGTGTGAGAAATAATCCAATTTGAAAAATATTAGATATTTCTTAAATATCTAGACATTGTTGCTTTAAGTTAAAGTTAGTTCCAGCTGTTGTTAAGGTTTATGGTTTTTGTGGATTTTTGTTCTATTCTGTATGTATTGTCAGTATTGTCCATTATGACAACTATGTTATGATGTGTTTGCAGTACAGTCATTTGCCGATAATTCTGCAGTTTGTAACAACACATGCAATGCTCATATATCTTCTGTTTGATGAATTCAGTTCTGCAGGTTTGTTGAAAACTTATCCACCTGGGGCAACAAGAAACAACCGAGGGCATGATGGAATGGCAGTGGAAACTACGTCAAGTCCACTGATCTCGCTACAGAATTCACCGTTGAGTGCAGCTCAGGCAACACTAGACAAGGTGCTTCGGCGCAATGGAGCCGACTCTAATTCTGCAACTGCTGAAGGCTCTCGCAACTCTTCCAACATTAGTATTCGTTTCTCCAAGAAAGCTGCTGATGATTCTGAGGATGAATTGGCAGCAGTTCTAGCTATAAAGAAGCTGCCACCAGCTGAGCCGATGTCCATGGATGTCGAAGTCAATGAAACGGTGTAAGTTGGTCTTAAATATTTTTGTTATACATGAACTAGCGCATTTTGCCGATCTAGCCGGGCATTATACAAATTTCTATAGTTTAAGCCCCGCCCCATACCTCGTTCTTCCAAGGCCGCCCACTTCCCATTCCTGTGTGTATGCATGCAATCCTGTCAGCACCAACGCCTTCTAGGCTCAGCTATGCATGCATGCCCTACAGTGCCCAGTTTCGCCTACAGTGGCACATGACTAGCTGGTGCCATGAGATACGGAAAATGCCAGTATTCTGGCTCCTTACCCATGACCCCCCAAACTTTTTGCACCTAAACCACCCCTTGGGCAAAGAAACAACCTGGAGCTACCCTGAAAATTTCAACGCTATCGTGAAGCCCTTTCCCAAGTTATAAGCCAATATACAGACATACAGACACACAAACAGAACTATATATATAGAAGTAGACAGTATCTGTCCTCAACTCATCATGGTATTGTCACAAGCAGTGCCTGTCTATCTGTCTGTCTGGAGCACCTTGTTTGTGCATTAACTCTTGAATGAATAAACTTACTTTCACCAAATTTGGACCAAATATATATTATGTTGGGGAAAGAATCCTGTTGAATATAGTTGATGTTGATGATAACCTTGACTTTCATTGTCTTGTAGTGTAACTGATTGAGCAGTGCAGAAGAGCACAGCACTTACTGCTGTGTATGCTGTATGGCATATTCAATCCATCTGTCACACAAGGGAATTTCAAGTCATTGTAGAATGCATCACAGCTCTTACTTGTTAGTGGGATTATTTGTGGTCATGATGGGAATTAGGGATGAGACAAGTCTCAAAAAATTCTTGGGCTCGAGAAAAAAATTTATTGAGAAATTTCTCGACCCGAAATTTTAAATTCATATTTTTATGTGACAAAAAGTAAAGCGTCCACACACAGTAGAGCTGCGCAACGACGCCAGCGACAAGCACTACAGAGCCTAGGCAGGGTGCTGTATGTTACGTAATTACCTAAGAGGGAGGGAGGTGTTGGCGGTGAGATCAAAGGCATCAGGTAGACAGACGGCAACACTAGAGGTATGGGGCAGGGCGGGAGGGGTAATCAGGCACCAACAGCGTCGCCGGAGGCCATGGCAATCAGCTGGTGAAGCGGCTGGCATCAACCGCCGGCAAAGAACAAAGACATCGCGTCTCGTTCGCAGACACTTCAGTGCTCACATCTGTCCTAGTGCAAATTTGACTCGAATATCGAAGGTTAAAATTCCGAATTCGAATTCCAATATAAATTTCGAAGTTCGTTTAACATCAGTAATCGAAGTTTCACGTTCTTTGTGTATTCTCTGCTCAAAGCTATACAATGTACATCAAAGGCCCGCTGTTGCAGCTGTGCATAGTGGCGTTTGATGTTGAATCTGCTTGCCGCAAATTTACACGACGGCAATGCGCACGACCTCACAAGTAGCCTAGGCCTCATCGGTAATTCTGGGTCACGGGTGTGACATCATCATCACATGGTCGAGAATTCTCTTCGAATCCCGGGAAAAAAATTTCTTGTATCGAGAAAAAAAATTCTCGACTTTCAACGTCCCTAGTGGGAATTAATAGTAGCAAACTAACTGCCACATTTGTGTCATTCTGCAAGCTGGCTGCCAGTTAGTATCAGCGCCAGCCATAATGCTCATTTCGAGACTGGAGTGTATGACAAGTTGCAGCTTTAATGTGGGTGCAGTGATGAGTTGCCTCGAGAGAGTGACAATGTTGAGCTGTCTGAACCACAAGTCTCCGATGACAGTCGACGTGCTAGCCAAATTCTCCCATTTGTTTCCGAGTCCACACCTCCGCCAAAGTCTGATGATGCAGCGGAAGTCAACGGCTCCACCAAACAGTCCAAGAAAAGCAAACGAACACAGTGGTTTAGCGTATGTATTTAGTTTCTGTGTCTTAATCGCTGTTTCTGCATGAGAGCATGTTGTGTTATCACATGCTTGCTGTAATTCTATTAATGTTTTTACTCTGAGCTTTGTGTATGCTGGTAAGTTATTTTTTGTATATTAACACGTAATTATGCCAATGACATCAGTTATTTTGTGCAGTCAATATAAATCTTCTCCAGACTCCTGACAGTAATATGCAGAGCTTTGTAGTTTGTGAAGAAGATAAGAAAGAGGGCTGTTGGTGGCCTAGTTTGTACTATGCTGGCTAACCAATGAACCAGTGTGATGCACCAATACCGTGCTAATATAAGTAAGTAAGTATGCGGTATGTGCCATATGAAGCAGTATGCTGTTCATAGGCTAAGGGCTGAATAAACAGATCAGCAGTGTCTTATGGGCCATTTGATTGACAATTATTTTACATTTTGCTTTGCTTTTTATGCCATTATGTTATGCAGCTGGTTTAAGTTGTTGATGACACTGTGGTTGTCGTTAGTGTATGAGTGAAGAAATATGCCTGCTGTTGTATAGTGAAGGTAGGATTAGACAGTTTGTGCTGATGCAAATTGTTTTACACATTCTTTTTATTTGTAATTTCTACGTGGCATTTGATTGACTGAATGTCTGTTTTGTGTTTGCATTTCCATGTTGTCAATGCATGATGTCGAATCATTCTTCTCTTATTGTGAGCCTAGCTAGCAAAGGCAAAGGTGACATATTTACTGAGAATATGGCTCAGTTTCGTACGCTTTTATGCTTTTGCTTCATAACCATGGCATTTATTGTCCTACCTATCGTGTCTACTGGCAGCAGTCTCTCGCTAATTTAGATCCAAATCCAGTGTGAAGGTCTGTTTGCTAGCTGAGGACTACTATGTGTAATGCAAAACCTGTGGCACCATCAGAATCAGTACATCACAGAGGTGGTCATTGACAATAAGTAGTGCATTCATTTCGTGAATGTTTTGGCCAAGATGAGAAGCCTGTTCAACAGTCATCACACACCAATAGCCCTGTTGCCTGTCATGCTACTAGCCTGCATGCGTTGATGGTTCCCTTAGCCTATGCAGGTTCCTGATTATGCAAAAAGTGAATTTTCTGCCCCCACTTCTGATTTCTTTTTACCTGAAATCATCCCTGGGGCATCATGGACTACCCTGAAAATTCTGACGTGATCATGCTGCCTGTTCCTGAGTCACAAGTGATCAAACTCACAAAGCCCTTTTTATATATAGATTGGGCATTGGTATAATACTACACCATGTTCCAAAAACACTACCTTTTTTATTCCACTGTAGTTTCTACAAATGTTAACCAATTTCCGTAATATTTTGTACACAGTATAGTGAAGTAATTTGCAGCGAAACAATTATTGACATGTCTACCTCCCCTGTATACTATTGTTACACTACCTTGGGAAATAATTTTTTTTTGGCTTTTGGAGCATTTTGGCTGATTTGTTCCATCAACAAAGCTGTTTAAATGACTTTGAAATGTGACGATGAAATCTGACTAATGAAAGATCTTTACTGTTGCATACTACCATGATGTTGAGCTGAATGCTTGTGCAAGAGATGCTTCGTCAACTTGTGCCATTGCTGTGATGCGGACATCTTCCAGCAAGGCAGTATGTCAGCACTCTGATGTGTGCATCAGACAGTTGAGTTACTGCAGTGTGAAACTCCCAAGTTAACTGGTCCAGGCTTATGACCTCCAGTTAGGCCTGTGTGGATGAAAGAGAGGGTTATTGTAATATCTGAGCTCTGTTGGACAATAGTTGTGTGAAAAACATTGATATTTTTCAGTATGTACAAACACAATATTTAACATTTGTTAATAAAGTCATTATTATTATTCAATTCAAGTTTTTCTGAGGTAATGTAACAACAGTATGCAGGTGAAGTGGGCAAATGAACAACTGCTGTGTTGCAACTTGCCTCAGTATACTGTGTGCCAAAAATTACGAAGATTGGTTAATATTTTTAAAAACTACAGCAAAATAAAAAAGGTAAGCATTTTTGGAACACTGCACTACTAATACTGCTAATTAATAATGATAGCGAAAACAGCGATAATAATACTAATGCTATTACACATAGACTGAACTTGTGAATAGTGACAGTCTCTGATACATACAGCTGCCTTAGCATGAACCTCATCACATGCAGCACTCCGCCACCAACCCACTTGAGAAGTAGATTGGTGGCTTGAGTGCTGTGTCTGATGATGTTTGTGCTAAGGCAGCTGTATGTATTAAAGATCGTCATTATCCAATGTCGCTAATATGTTGATTGACACATGAGAGTTGTACTGCTCTTTCATGAGTTGGAGATCCAGCCATTTCTTTTAATGTTTACTTTGTTTTTAGTTCAATACTTTACACTAGAGGGATAAAGTAATAGTCATTCGTAATGATATCGTCATCTGGGATAGACTAGTTTAGGAATAGTAAGTAATACAAGTGGTTGAATACAAGTGCGCTAAGTTAAGCTTATCCTGAGCTATGGAAATGCATGTCGGGTAACATGTTGTTACCAACTTTTGTTACGTGTCGATGTGTATATGTACCACATCATTGTTGCTGTTGTGTTTGCTTTATTTAACCAGTTTTACATCTTGTATTTTGACGTTTGGTTTGATATTTTTGGCCTGTTTACATTTTTTGTTTTTTTTGTTATGTTTTCGGTTGTCAATACCAGTGCAAGACTCGTGTTCATCGTGACCTCTTGTAGTTGCTCCATCAGCCATTGACCATCATGGTATGTTCTGTGTGGCAGATGCTGAATCCAACTTACAAGTCTCGTAATGTCGAGTTTAAGAGGCTCTTCAAGGACATTCCAGTTTCTGAAAGGCTTATTGTTGGTCAGTTTTTGCATATCCGATTTCATGTCATTGGCTCATGATCAACATTTGCAGAAGAACTTGTGCAAAAACCTGTATTCAGTTTAACAGTACAATGTTACGCTGTGCAGAAGGAAACAAAAAAGTGATGTGGTAATCACTTGTATGGAATAATGTAGGCATTAGGAATATTAAGTAATAGAAGTAAGTAATATTGGTAATAGGGATTGAAACCCGGGTTTTAGGTTAACCCGGTCATTTTGGCAAACCCTAAACCTGGATTTTAGTCTCATCAAAACCTGGTTTTCAGGTTTGTGTTTTTTTGTGCCACATTTAATAGCAGATCGTGAAACTATTTATGCAATTTTGACTCATTGTCTGTTCAGACTGACTCAGTCTTTCAGTGTCTCATATGAACACGGCGTGTTCTTAGTTTATCACACTGCAATCAAACCCAAAAGTTCTGAATCCAAGCCTATTATAGTAGCAGATAGAAGTTGTGATAGGCCTGCGTAGAGTCCACAGCACTGGCAAAGTGTTCTGGATTCAGCAATGACAAGTCAGTAACGACTGCTAGAAAATTGGAAATGTGGGGGCCAGCTGTAGTAATGGTCCACATTGTCTGTCCGTCTGTTTTTTCGTCTGTCTGTCTGTCACATGCGAATTACTCCAAAACTTGTTTTGAATCCAATGGAATGAGAGTTTGTTGTTTTCATCTTATTTCTGAATATCCGTTCTCACTTCTGTATTCACTGGCATCCTATATGGCTGCAACGGGCCATTGTACCAAGTCAGCTTTGCTGACAAATCTTTAATCATCATGTTTTTTGCGTTCATTGATTTCATTCTGACACGAGTTCGTGACCACAGCTAAGTCATGCCATCTCATTTCACTGAATTCAACGAGTCGGCTATAGACTATAGGGGCCTAGTTGTGTTTGCAACGAATCAGGCATTAAGAAATAAAAGTACAGTCACGGTTCATATACTATAGTTTCTCCAGAAAAGTCGTGTAGATCTGTTCGTGGAGTTTTCTTTACTCGGTCGTCTGCTTCCCTGCTCTGCTGTATAGCATTGCTGAACCCAAAACCAGGCGTTAATGATTGCCATACCCAAAACCCGCATTTGGAATATGTCTGTTGGGTTTGGAGTCCCTAATTGGTAAAACTGATTCTGTGTGTGCTCAATATTACACTGGATGGATGAAATAATAAACATTCTAAGTAAGACCATCAAGTACTGACTGACTGTTATTATTACTGAACAATGTCTGAAGACTGCTCTTTATTGCCGTTTGTTTCACAGATTACTCGTGTGCAATGCAGAAAGAGATTTTGGCACACGGACGTCTTTATGTCAGTCGTCAGTATATCTGCTTCTATGCAAACATCTTCCGCTGGGAAACAGCTGTACGTTCTAGCTTTGTTTCTATGTGTCAGATGTATAAGTTTGCAACAGTCTACTAAGCTAGCAATCTGTAGCATAGTGTCTAAATCTGGAAATTTTCTGTAATATGAAATCCATCCTGTAATGACAGATATTCTGGCATTTGTTGGTCCTTGTGGAAGTTTTGGTCTGAAGTTGTACGGACATGACAATCAATCACAATTGTAAATTTGTGATAATTGGCAGCTGAAACTAAATAAAGCAGTGTGCCCGTAAGATGCACTGCTTGACTATGATGTCATGGTTGGCAACTTTGTCAGTGTGACATTTGATTAAAAATTAATTGGAAATTGTTAAAATGTACTGAAAGTCTAGTGGAAATCTACCTAGTTGAGTTTATAGAAACCCCGCAAATGCTACTGGATTTTGATTTTACTGAATTATTCTCACATAGTTATATTTGAAGATAGTTAAAGCTGTTGTTTTTGTCAACTTGCAGGTAATGATTCCATGCAAAGACATAGTTAAGATAACGAAGGAAAAGACGGCACTTGTGATACCGAATGCCATTCAGATATGCACGCGAGATGAGAAGTACAACTTGACGTCATTTGCCGCTCGAGACAAGACATTCCTGGTGCTGGATCGGGTTCGAAAGTGCGCTGCTGAAGATCAGGTTGATTGCTTTGGACAGTCAGAATTTGTGATATTTAACTTATCATGTTACAATTCTGACCACGTCACATACAGCTATGAAGTAAACCCAGAATGACTACTGCATTACAAATTAGCATTTTATGTCATTGGCTTATAATGATTTTTGCTTACTATATGTACCACATAGTGCACATTACCTTAGGAGTTTCACCTTCAGTAGCATTAAAAGAAATTGTTAAGGAATTTTGAACTACAGATGCATTTGAATGACAGTAATATGAGATTAATGCTTAAATTTGCAATGCAATAAAGGTCAAGCACAAGTGATAGAGTGAATTGGCTATACACAGTTTGCCATTGGAATGCTATGTGTTTTAGCATGTTCTTTTATAAATTGAGTCAGTTTTTCTTTCAGGTTTGTATGTGTGTGTGTGTGTTTTGTGTATTTTTCTTGGTCACTACCAGCACAGTTGATTGCTTGGTAAAACTTTTCTCCAAAATGCTCTGTAATATGTCGAGTGGGATGTAAAACTCACTTATTCACTTGCTTCGGTGACTGACATGTACAGATCATGTCCGACCTGGAGCAGTGGCAGTGGGTTCACTGCAGCTACGGTGAAGATCTCGGTCTTACATCTGATGATGACGACTACATCGCACCATCTCCAGAAGACAAAGTGCAGTTTCAGAAACAACTTCAGGTGGAGGAGAGGATTGCACAGCAGTCATCTGACACCAGTCTTATCTCGGACACCAGCGCTAACAAGGTATGGAGGAAAATTCTCTCATAAGGTGGACACCCAACGTCTTTTCTGTGAGGTAAAGATTCTCACTTGATATGTTTCTTAATGAGGGAAACCTTGCTGCAGAAGCACTCAGGTATGGCATTCATTGTGGAGGGATTTCACAGTTTGCTGGTTTAGCAGAGACCATATGTAATTATGTAAATTTAGACCTAGCAGTCAGGTTGTAGGTTTGGTTATAATGGTGTGGTTACATATTATATTTAGCAGCCAACAGTCGGCTTTCTTTTAGAAGTTATGATACACAAGCCAGTTTGAGTTGGCGCCAGTGTTATGCAACATATTATCTGTTATCAGTTTTTAGCATAGAAGAGAAAGGTAAGTAAGTAAAGTAGACCCCTTATATAGCACTATAAACAACACAATGTGTCATCGTGCATGCTTCTGTGAACAAGTGAAATTTTGAATAGGTGTGATTTCACATGTTATTAAAAGACGATAGTTTATGTAGTGGGTCAGTAGAGAGGCTGTATTGGCGAGCTGCCTATTAAAAATGTTGCATCAGGCAGAGAATTAACTACAGATGGAGAGTCAGCAAAGTGGTTTTAGTTTACTTGGTTCCTGTTGGCAGGTTAAATGTTAAAACATGTAATCTAGTAATTGAATTTGTTGTCTGATGTGATTTTGCTGCATGTTAGCTGGGTGGTTTCAGGAGACACTTGACGTCTCAGCTGCAGATCTCGACACGTCTGCTGGGGAGACGGGGTCGGTTGCTAGTGGTGACGATGTCAGTGAATCAGTGTCGAGTTCAGTTCTTGCTCCACTGGGGCGTATTGCAGACCACCTCGAAGACAGTGACTCGTCTGATGTTGACCAGAAAAATAAAGAAAACAAAGAAGGTTCAGTGACTCACTGTCTTTACAAATGCTTATTAAGTTGCATGTTGAAGACGTTTAGTGAGTGTGTATTTTATGAACAAAAGATAACATCAACTGGAGAAAATTCGTGGCTAGCCTTGCTGAATGTGGGATTAGTCAAGAAGTAACATTTTGACCTTGTGTGTGTGTGTATTGTTTTGTCAATTGTGCTGTACTTGTGCATAGAGAAATAATTAAAAATACTAATTATTGATGGTAATGATCCAGATTGGAGATTTTAGCCAGTTTTTGCTGTTTCCGTGTTGTTAGCGTCATGCTGTTATTGATATACGTGTAAAGAATGTTGGTTTATCGACACAGGGCATGCTGATAGAACGTGTTCTGGTCACTCTCATTTTGAGATTCCAGTCATTGATGAACTGCTTAACATTCCGATTGACACACTGTTTCACCACTGTTTCACTGACTCTCCTGTCTTCCGTAAATTTCTCGATGCTCGGAAAACATTCGGTGAGTCGACGTGATCTTTTCCAGTCAACTGTAATGTAATACAGTGCATTAGCTTGGTATGTACAGTGTAATGCAGCACTACTCACCATTTCAGTACCCCTCAACCTCCGTGGCCTCATATGCTTACTGATGATGGTCTGGAGTAAAAGAGAGATCATTAACACAGCTGCTCTAGTTATTATAGCACAGTGCAATACTCTTGTTGCACGATGTTCTAGGCAGCTTATAGGTCCAGCAGATTGGGTTT
>Ga0126335_1002724_pt1 | contig 10720 bp, 3 predicted proteins | sample OlaspJWI45metaG_FD_108409 | JGI IMG/M metagenome (GOLD analysis project Ga0126335, IMG submission 108409) | Marine gutless worms symbiont microbial communities from Oahu, Hawaii - Olavius sp. 1 OAHU.JWI-45 metaG | ecosystem: Host-associated > Annelida > Digestive system > Unclassified | place... | reverse complement strand
GCCTCTAGGCTAATCACAGCGTAAGGGTCCCAGTGTGACAAAAACCCAATCTGCTGGACCTATAAGCTGCCTAGAACATCGTGCAACAAGAGTACTGCACTGTGCTATAGTAACTAGAGCAGCGGTGTTAATGTTCCCTCTTTTACTCCAGACCATCATCAGTAATGATAACTGATAACTGTACAGGTCAAACCTTTACAAGTGCTGTATCCCCATCAATGTCTTTAGCATCGACGTATGCACCGCATGACAACAGCAGTCGCAAAACATCCAACCGTTGCTGTCATACACGTACACATATTAGCGAGTATCAGTTAGTAAGGTTTTACTTCCCACTCACACAGTAGGTATAGGTAATTGTAGACAATCAACTGCACTGTTACTAACACTACTAGCTGTTACTAACACTAATAGTGCAGTGTACTGTAGACATAAGCATTGTAGTTGCAGTAATTCAGCTCTTGTAGTAATTAAGCTCTCTCTCTCCCCTAAAAACAAATTTCTTGTTTAAACCATTACTGGAGCACCAGTTGGCTACCTGAAGATCTGGGTGGGACTGTGCCATTGATTCCTAAACACGCAGACACAACCGACACAAAACTGTTTGCTATATATGAAGGCTACTTTAGAGAAGTACCTCAATTGCAGCAAGCATGACGGCAGTTTGTCGAGAGCTGGCCTGGCTGAAATTCACGTCAGCTCCGCCATAAATGAGAATATTCAACATGTCCACATAACCTACAGAATAGGGCTGGTACTGGTTAAAAATTAACTAACACTGTAGAAGCAGCATATAATACAAATCTATGCGAAATTGCGAACATCTTCTCACCTCAGATGCTCAGTCTGAAATGTGCAGATTTGTGACGTAAAAAAGCCAAAAATTTTAGTCAACCAAAATTAAATTATTCAAATAATTTTATTAACGATTAACTGATTAATTAACTGTCTATTTCCACAGCCCTACCACAGAAATAAATCAGTCATACCACATGTCAGTCAACAACAACATTTCATATGAGAATTACTATGCAACAATGATGCCAGTTTTCAGAGGCAAATCAAAACTTCAGTTTTCAAAGGCAATAACCATTTAAGAGACACTACTACTATTAAGCAAAGCTGTACAATCATTAGAAAAAGACACATAATTTGACATTAAACTTGGTCCTTGCTCCATCCCAAGTCAAAGACACACAAGGCCACACATTGATGTCAGTCTTCTCTGCCAACACAGCTCTCTAATGCTTCCTCCCACAGAATTAAGTACCAAAAAACATACACAGTGTTGGTAGTAAATCAAGGTTCATGTAACCAGAAAATGGTGTATTTGTTGTTCCCATAACTTAATATACAGAAGTTAGAAGTTGTGATGCAACACAAACAACAAAACTACGAAGCACCTGAATGGGCAGCAATCATTAACGGACTGAATCCAGTCTTGTTCTCTGGCACATTCAGCAGACTGTTACACCCATCTGCTTCCAGTTTCAGCAACTGCTTAACACCTTCGACATCATTTCTGCGAATCGCCAGCAAGAACTCAGCAACTACAACAAATGTAACCTTCGAACTTCAAGTGTTATACCATTAACGTTAACAAGCGGCTGAAGTTATCTGGTGGAGGCTGCACTAAATGTGGCGCCATCTGGCAAATGACTTGGAAAAGCCATTTTATGAAATATTGTACAACGGGCAATTTTTTTTACACCTATCCTTCCCCCCTCACAGTATGGGTATCAGGACCCATCTAACACAATATGCCTCAGACCTCAAAAAGTCCCCCAAACAAGACCTCGATCCATTATCCATTATCAAATGCATTTGATGCAGTCTACTAATTGGAGCTGCTAAAACTTTAAATGTTTTTCATCACGTTAACAGATGCACTAATTTTTTAAAATCGCACATTAATGCACTTTGAACACACATCGTATTTGTGTAGATCTGTGTCACTCCTGTTGTTATATAATCAGTGGTTACTGGGCGACATTAGTGCGAGTGGCCGACACATAGATGGCCGACACTGACAGATGATAGTCTCACTTAGTTCTGCAATTAACTGCCCGGTGTCTGTCTATGTGTCCCGGCATATTATAGTCAGGTCAGTGTAGTTCGCTTTCGCAACGTCTGTAGTAAATCTTCACCGTTTTTTGTCGGTGTGTTAATGTTTTAACAGCGTTGATTTTTAAATTGTAATTAATTCTTTAACGCATTAATACGACAGCCCTACTAATAATAAATGTAATGCTGATGCTGATAAAACAGTTATTGTGCTGTTTCAGTGTATCAGTGTGAGAATTTAGCTAGTTCATACTATGAATGTCAAACAGCATGCAACGGCTGCCAACCCTTAAAACGATGACAATACGGTTAGTGCAGCTTATAGTTATTCTTCCTCGAAAGTCGAATATCATCTTCAATACTATTCCAATGTTATCTGATGCTAGCGAACAACATACAGCAACAACTTTAGTTCTCAAACGTCATTAAATACTGCCTGAAAGATTACTCACTCAAATTAGGCATCACTGACAGACCTATTATAGTACACAAGTTATTGCCTCACAATGCTTTAGACATTATAATTGCTTACACAAGTTACACACCAGCAGCCATTTTCAGAGACAGGGTGCCACAATAAAGTATACCCAGTCTTTCATCTCTTACAGTATTATATACACTGTGATTCAGAGAAAAGTGAGCCAAAATGTTTTTGTCGCATCTATAAAACTCATCCAAATTTCATAAAACTTGGTAGGTAGTATCCTGAATAAATGTGCTACATACACAGCAGCATATACGTTTTCCACCTCACCTAAATAGTGTCTTTACATAACATTATTTAGGCGACGGAAAAAAAAGTGTAACTACTGTATTGCAAATTTATTCAGGATATTATGTACCAAATTTTATTAGGATAGAATGGGATATGTAGAAGATATGGCCAAAACATTTCGGCTCATTTTTTCTAAACCATAGGGTAGTTTTATCTATGTAAACAACAACGTGATAAACTAAGGAAAATACACACAAATACCTAGAGACGTGGTGTCCACAGATTGTACTTTTTCTGCACTTGGTTCGTTTGTTTCCAACTGAACGCTGTTTGAAGTATCATAATCATGTACAGTACCTGCATTATCACAATTCTGTTCCATGACTTCCAGCGGCTGCGTCTGTACTTCTGATGTATCTTTGCGACACACAACTGGTTCATCCTTAGCAGCGTCGTTACTCAAATACATTTCGGATTCTGTAGCGTGTTTGTCCATTCCTACTGCTAACATGCTGTCTACATTTGTTATGTGCACAGAGGCAGAAATCGTGAGTACAGACTCAGTCTGACCTACATTCATGGGAAATTCAGCAGATACATCTTTCTGACTGCCAGATGCAAGATGTGATTTATCATAAACACTCACATCTAAATCCTCTGTCTGCAAAACCAGCGGATTATGTGCAATAACAGGGATACCAGAGTCTCGAACATCAGACAAAGTGATTTGCTCACATAATTGAACCTTACTAGCATCACTAAAAGATCTCACTTTCTCAGACAGTGTTTTGTTCTGTCTTACTGTTGAAGTGTGATCACAAGTATCATCTAAAGGATGTAGGGGTATTGTACGAGGCTCATATTCACATTCATAGTTTGCTTTCATTCCAGCTGTCTTGAAGTGTTCGTTACTACTGGTGTACGACATAATCAGCTGCTCGGCAAGTGACAGGTCATCCTGTTGAACTGCTGTTGATCTTGGCAAAGTCACCGCAGTGGGCTTCGGATCACTTTTCCGTTTCTTATAATCTGCCAACGATAGTACCTTGTTCTTCGGCTTTTCAGCTTCAGCAGGACAAATAGCAACAGAATCCTGCTGCGATTCCTGACTTCTACTGGAGCAACTCTGTGACAGAGTTTCAGCATGTTGGCTGCAATCACTAGCCAAATCAACTGATCTCAATGACAGCACTTCCTTCATCAGCTTTTCTGTTTGTACCACATCAATGGAATGGACATCTACCTGATGTTCTTGACTTTCACTGGTATTTGTCTGTGGTTGCAAAGTTTCAGGATGTAAATGATAATTATTATCAACGTCAGCTGCTGTGAACAACACTTCCTCGTACCATGGCTTTTGCACAGATTGTACTGCAGCCGATTCAGTGTGCGGATCTGGAAAGTCACTGTTGTGTGTTGGTTGGGGTGGTGTTTTAGGATGCTGGGTGAGATGTGTGTCAACATATATGCCACGGTAGTTGGGATGCACTCTAAGATGTGGATCTGACATAGACCTATGATAGCCCCTTAGTTTGCTGTGAAGATGCTTATTAGAATGACGGTGGCTATATGCCTCATTTGTCACTTCTGTTCTGGGCTGTAACAGAGTTTCAGCGTGTTGGCTGCAATCACTAGCCAAATCAACTGATCTCAATGACAGCACTTCCTTTATCAGCTTTTCCGTTTGTACCACATCAGTGGAATGGACATCTACCTGATGTTCTTGACTTTCACTGGTATTTGTCTGTGGTTGTAAAGTTTCAGGATGTAAATGATAATTATTATCAACGTCAGCTGCTGTGAACAACACTTCTTCGTACCATGGCTTTTGCACAGATTGTACTGCAGCCGATTCAGTGTGCGGATCTGGAAAGTCACTGTCGTGTGTTGGTTGGGGTGGTGTTTTAGGATGCTGGGTGGGATGAGTGTCAACATATATGCCACGGTAGTTTTGATGTCGATGCACAGTAAGACGTGGATCTGACATAGACCTATGATAGCCCCTTAGTTTGCTGTGAGGATGCTTATTAGAATGATGGTGGCTATATGCCTCATTTGTCACTTCTGTTCTACTACTGGTTTTCTTATCCTTCTGTACCACTGCTGAGGGTTGTGACTGTCTCTGACTTTCAGAAGACGAAGACACACTAGACGAATGTGATCGATGGTCCAATATTCTCCAAATTTTCTTCAGTCGTTCAATTCTTCCACTGTCAAATGATGATGTCATACGGTCAGCTGTTTTAGGTTTATTGAATAAAACCTCCACACTTTTATCAGCATAAGGAATCTCTGAGGTCATTATACTAGCATCATGTCCAATACGCAATTCGTTGGCAGAATCTGAGACAGAACTGTGACAGTCCTTGAGCTTAGTGTCCGAATATTGATCAGAACAATGATGGCTACCTGCCTCAATTGACTTTGTTGTTCCACTACTGGTTTTCTTCTCCTTTCGTATCACTGCTGAAGGTTGCGATTGTTTCTTACTTTCAGATGACAAAGCAACACCAGGTGAATTTAATCCACAGTCCAGTTTACTCCAGATTTCCTTTGATTGTGGAATGCTGTCACTGTCAGATGACAATTTCTCACATTCCGCTGTTTTAAGTTTATCCAACAAAACATCGGAAATTTTATCAGTATGAGGAATCTTTGCAGTTACTGTATTAGCACTATCGCAAGTGCCATGCACTTTCCTGGTAGAACAGTCATGCTTTTTCACATTCAACTTTGTTTTCCATTTTAATCGAGGAATACCACCATTGTCTGAAAACGACTTCCAACCGTCTGACAGAGAGGAACGAAAGGGGGATCGAAAACTGGCACCCTTGTTAACAGACTTTATCTTTGTAGATGTATTTTCAGCATTTTTAGTACGGTGCTCTTTACTGTTTGAGCTATTGTGCTTCTTTTCTTTGGACTTCTTCTCAGCCACATGACCGACATCTGAACCAGTTAAGTTCTTATCGAGATGTGCTTGATTAGAAGAAATATCAGAAACTTTCTCAACAACTGACATTTTCAGGCTGCTGCTCTCGGGGCTTTTCCAAGTTTTCACTTTTACTGCCGAACTTTGTAGCTTATGTGCCGGTGCAATGGAGCCATCTTTATGTGATGTGAAGTTATCATATTGAGGTGACTGATTCAATGACATATCAGCAACTTTGTTAATGGCTGCAATATCAGTACATGTGGCATCTCCTTTATTGTGGCTGTCTGAATTTCTATGCTTCTTCATTTTGGACTGTGCAACTACACCATCCTCATTGGGAGACGCCATTTTACACTCATTCAGCTGCCTTGAAAGTAAATTACTACCCTGTGCATCTGCCATAATTTTTAAATTATCACAGTTCTGAGTGCCATGACCTGCGTCGCCTGAACTCTTACGCTTCTTAACTTTAGCTTTTGGCTTCTGAGCAGATGCAGCCACGGCATCCTTGTCGTCTGACGACTTTTTAGATCTGGCAGGTTCACACAAATGAGTGTCTTCAGCACTGTCTGAACTCTTGTGCTTCTTAACTTTAGTTTGCGGCTTCTGAGCAGATTCATCTGTGCCGTCTCTGCCAAGTAACAACTTTTTAGATTCAGCAGCAGGTTCATTCAAATGAGTATCTTCAGCAAGGCTATTGCTCTCAGACCCTTTGTGATTTAAACTGGTATACTGCTTCACTTCTGACTGTGGTTTCTTGCCTGAAGCAGCTGTCCTGTTGGCCAGTTTCAGTACTATCTTGTTCGGCACAACGTCAGTCAGTAAACTATTCGTTTTCTCCTCAACTGATCGTGTGCCAGTGACTGCAATCTTCCCCTCTGCTTCACTGCGATCCCAATCTAAGCATGACAGTCATATCACGTGTAACAGTTAATAATTAGTTAAAACATCATAAAGATTAACAGACTCTGTACTTTATTTTTACTTTCGGCTAGTGCAAAAAGCTGCATTACTGGTTTACAGCGCTGAGCAACGTATGACAATTATCACAACCATCAGGTAGGTGGCAAGCCAACTGGCAAGCTGCTCTCAGAGCATGGCCGTTTCCACAACATGGTGCCAGTTGAAACAAATGCTTACTGTACAACATGATAATTATGCAAAAATGGCTCCTTTCTAACAAAAAAAATTTAAATGTAACATGTATCGAAAATGTCCAAAATACCAAGTAACTGAACTATTCTGAACAGCATGCATAATAACAGTCGAGTTTTGAATATTTTTGGCAAATTTAAACATTCTACACCATGTTCGGAAAAACAGAACTGCTAATATTTTAAGCATAACTTTAACAATTTTCATAATTTCTGGCAGAATTCATCTTGACATTTAAGGTAACTGAAAAGTTATAAAATGTACCATCACTACAGGAGTTCCTGGAAAGAGAAATGCCTGAGTTCATTTCACTGCTACTGTGGCCTCCAAATTTGCCAGATTTAAATTCAGTTGACTACAGCACATGGAGCATACTGCAAGAGAAGGTGTACAAAACACGTAACAGTAATCTCATCGACCTCAAACATCGCATTAGAATCAGAATCGAGTGGGCCAAGCTGCGTCACGTCATCATTGCTGCAGCTGTGTGTCAGTGGCGTCGTTGTCTTTCAGCTTGTGTCAATGCGGCGGCGGTCATTTCAAGCACTGCTTTTAATTGTGATAATGTGTTTTTGTGATAACTGCGGCCTTTGAAGCCTTCGTTCGCTAGTCAAATCAAACACTTGATATTCCTATCCTATTTTCTTGCAGTTGTCAGTTATGACATGCACTTTAATGCACAATGGTCGTTTAATTCACAAGGTAAAGTAGTGAAACTTTTTAGGTGTGGCAGACATTTGTTGTGTTAGTTTGGTTTCACATTACCTTGATGACATTCCATGCTAAAATATATATTTATGTTTATCAAAGTTATACCCAAAACACTTTTCAGACATAATGAACCAGTAAAGTCTGTTTTAATGTATTGAATAGTGTAACTGCTACAACTCAAAGATACAGGTCAGACACTAGCCACAAAGTGCAATTAATGGCAGACACTCAATATCAGTTCTATTTAATCAATGACTAATTTATTTCAGTTAAACCCAAGATGCTAATACTGCACTACCTGTAGTTGCTGCATCGCTGGTTGTGTCTGCATCTGTGTACGGGCTGCTGGTGCACAAGGCCTCTTCTGCCAGACAGGTAGGTCTGCAGTGACGAGGTTTATACTTCACCTGTGCAGGCACACGGACAAACAATGTAAAAATACTAGCACATCTGCTGCTGCCGGGTTTACTATGGTTAAGACAAGCCCCTATATATCGTCCAATATGGCCACCCTGCTGGATTTGTACCTTTTGTGGATTGACATTGTCCACCTACCACCTAGTCCACTGTTAGCCCGAAGTGACCAGGCCTAGCCAATCGGTGGGCCTCTGTCTGAACTCCTGCTGCACTGGCATCAATCAATCAATCAATCAATCAATCAAAATAAAAGTACAATATAAGTCACATTACTGCAACAAAAAAAGATAAAAACTGGTAGTGAGAGTTAAATACTTCAACTCAAAGTTCAGAAAACATCTTATAGAATGCAATGTAGAAGCTGGAGACCTCAGACAATTATTGTCACGGACGAGTTGCGAGCGACTGTTTCAGTCAATTTAATTGTTTCGAGTCCCCATGTAGGGTATACCGTGCCAGCTGTGTTTTTCGGCGCTCCATATAGCGTGCAGTGTATATCGTATATATTGCGTCATATATCGTCAGCAAGGAAGGTGTTATAAACTGCCACGTCGAGGCACTAGGTGTGTGGGCTAGTGATATAGAGTTTTGACTGTGTACGAGATGCACATGTTTGAGAGAGTGAGTTTAGAGTGCATACGAAATGCACGTTGAATTTGAGGTCGAGTTTTGAAGTGCGTACGAGACGCACATGTAGTTCAGACCCTAGTGAGTGGTCTAGAGTGTTCGACAAACAGAGTCGACGGTGTTTACTGAAGCCGTGTGAAGTGGCTTAACGCTGTAGAGAGACTTGTAGCGACATTGCTGGTCGATGACGGTGGTTGATAGTGCCAACACTGAGTGCCAGGGTCAGACGTTGCACTGACCCGAAGCTGTTCGTTGGTGATTTCGGTCAGCTGTTGAGCTGAAGACCGTTCGTTGGAGATCCTGTCAGCCGTTGGGCTGAAGCTGTTCGTAGGAGGTTTCAGTCAGCCGTGGAGCTGAAGACCGTCCGCTGGGGGGTTTGTCTGCCGGAGAACGAGGCTGGTAGCAGTGGTCGCTGAACGACGTACCTGTCACTGTCGCTGGGTCGCCGTCGTCGTTTCAGACGCCGTTGGACTGTTCCAGACTGTTCCCGTAGAAGACCCAAGTAGGGGGAAGTCTCTCCGGGCGCGAGATATTTTCTTTTGCTTTATAACTGGTCGCAGTTCTGTGAGCGATAGCAGTTAGACTGTTGTACTGCTGATTGACAGATAATTGGTGTTCTGTTTATTATACTGAGTGTTTAAACAACTGTGCACAGTTCTTGATAGCAGTTAGCCTGCTGAACTAATACTTGAACTGATAATTACTCTGTTTTCTGTTTAATTGTATTGATTGGGTGTTGATATAACTGTGTGCAGTTCTACGGACGATAGCAGTTAGACTGTTGAACTGCTTGTTACTAATTACAATAGCACTCGTAGGTTTATTGTATTATCGCTCATTGCTTGTTTTGTGTAGTTGTTGGCTGTGATTCGGTTAACAAGAGTTGGTTTGTACCTTCGTAGTGACGACTGTAGTCTCTACACACACACACTAAATCGTGCAGTTCCGTCTAGGTGAGCTTTCGTAGCTCGACGAACTCGCGGTGTCATGATAATAAAACCCATCATCGTGACAATTATGGTACAAGCCATCAATTTGTACAAAATACTATTTTTATTAACAAGAAAGACAACTATCGTCACCGGGTCCTCAGTGCTCTGCAGTGTCTGAGGTAGGGTGTGGAATGGAAAATCCACTGGCATGATGTATACACTGTTTCTGTGTATATGTGGCACCACAGTGTGAGCAGAATGGAAAAATTGACATTTTTGTAGAAAATGCCAAAAATAGGGAAAAGGGCAATTTTTCCACAATTAAACACTTTTTCCAAAAATCTAAGAGTGCACATCATCCTCTACTAGAGGCTACCTTGTGCCAACTTTGACATTCTTGGGCCTTCTCAGTCATGAGATATTGTTTGGAGAAAAAACAGTCACCAGACATCCACATAGCTTATTATGCCACTGTTGAGCACTGAGAACTGACATACCGATGAATAGAGATCACCCCCAACAAAATCTTTTGGTAATATTCCTCGCTCAAGGTTCCTCCAGAAACAATCCTTCAGTGTGTCTGCCTCTTCATCTGATGCTGAAACTGTACGCCACAGTTTAGACAGTTTCTTCATCTTCTTCTTGTGAACATTGTGGCTGGGCCCCAAAGAACATTCTGATACAGTTTCATTATTGTGATGTTTGTGCTCCACCTTTTCAGCACCTGGACTTGAACTTCTGTTGTGACTTGGTTCTGCCAGGGCAGCATGCTGATTAATACAAAAAGTACATGTATTAAAATTCAGAAAATTTGTACCAATCATGGCAGTAAGCTAATCAGCAGTTGTAAATCATGCTGAGTGACCCTTTAAGCTGTGATACAACTGGAACAACATAAGAATGCAATACCTTGCTAAGTTTTTACCACCATATCACCGCATCTATATGCTAGTGTTGGCAAGTACAACACAACTGGCAGATCTACTGGAGTACTGTAAATAAATAATAAGATAACTGAGAAACACAACAACAACAACGACTGTTTAACGGCCTTTGTTCCGGGACAACCCGGGTAGGCCGGTACCAGAAGAAACACTCTGCCTTCTGCCTTAGCATAGGGCTGTGCTGCGTTCAGGCTGGGTTTTCCCACCTCCTGTCTTCTGG
>Ga0126335_1002723_pt1 | contig 10720 bp, 7 predicted proteins | sample OlaspJWI45metaG_FD_108409 | JGI IMG/M metagenome (GOLD analysis project Ga0126335, IMG submission 108409) | Marine gutless worms symbiont microbial communities from Oahu, Hawaii - Olavius sp. 1 OAHU.JWI-45 metaG | ecosystem: Host-associated > Annelida > Digestive system > Unclassified | place... | reverse complement strand
GTTTGATTGATGGTAGTATATTGTAGCTGCAGTCATAATGCTGTTGGGGTCGTTTGATTGATGGTAGTATATTGTAGCTGCAGTCATAATGCTGTTGGGGTGGTTTGCAGGTCAACGTATCGTCTTGATCCCCTCGCATTAACATCAGACACGAATCTCGTGCCGTCACAGTCACCACTGCGGCAGATGTACAAAGAACCATTCAGTGTTCACATCAGAAAGATTTTGCAGAGAAATTCTTCAAATCCGATCTTAAAGTATGTTGATGACTTACTGTTTGTGTGAATACTGAAATGAAATGTATCGAGTGAGTCAAAAAAAGTAGCTCTCCAAGGTGTTTCCGATTTTCAGTAAAAGCGATGTAGCACTTCCCGCAGCACCTTAAGTATGTTGCTACACTACCTGCAGAAGATAAAGAGTTAAAATTTGTCGAACATTACAAAAGATACAACTTTTAAGTGATATCATGTGTATAAAAAAATGAAACATTTTGTCACATGACTAAAAGAATATTAATACTGTCATAATATTGCTCAAGTGTCCATATTTGCCCACACACATGCACTAGGATGTGGACAGTTGCATCGTCAGTGACGCAGTGGTCCATACATCGCCAGACGTTCAGCAAGCACTGCTTCTGTTTGTCAACTTTACTCACTCGTAACTAATAAACTTGCTGCTGGACGACACCGCATATCTTGTAGTAAACCATATTGAAGTCTGGGATGTTTAATGGCCCCAGATCTGGTCCAGTGTAAAAGATGTAGCTTGCTTGAGAAATCGTGCAGTCACATGCCCAATGTGCAAGGGTTCTGTCAATATTTAGACCTGTTTACATAAAACTGTGTGTTATTTTAAAGAATATTTAACAGGAAACATAAACTGAAGTAATAAATAAGTAAGCGAGATCCATTTAAATGTTCGCATGCAAATGTCGATACATTTTGTTTGCAGTCTGTTCTATATTTGCAGCAAATTTGAACTCTTTTAACTTTCCAAGGTAGTGCAGCAACATAATTAAGGTGTGATGGGAAATGTTACATGGTATTTTGTTGTAAATTGGTGTATGCTTTCCATCAGTGAAAGGATTTTGAAAATCGGTTAATGTTTGACAAACATTAAGATCAATTATACTTAGGGGGCTACCTTTTTCTGACTCACCCGGTATATGGTGCTTTCTAAGTACAAAAATACACTAAAACAAGCTGTGTATCCCTGATGGTTGTGGCCATGTATGCATTTTCAAGTTTATGTTCATCCCTTTGGTGTCTGTTCACCTTGATGTTAGGTACTGAGAGAGCCATTCCTCAATGGTATAATTTGTGTTATTGACCTGTGGTCATGTGACATTCTGATTTCTAACTGATTATAAAGTTACAGTAGGTACATGTCGTTTACTTTACAATTTAGGGTTTATTTTGACAACTTATTGTTGACTTTGAGGCCTAAATGGGACAGACAAATGAATAGATATGAGTGATATGATAGTAGCCCTGAGCGTGATGGGTTGGTCAGTAGTGAAATCAACAGTTACATCTGGCAGAATTGTTGAGTGATTGTTGCATTACCACACAGGAGTTCATCATCCGCTGATCCCTCACCTCAGGAATGTCTTCAGCTGCTTGTCCGCGCAACACAAGTATTCCGTGAAGAGTACATTCAGAAGTTTGAGCAGGCAAGGGAAGAAATTGCTCGGAGGTATTGTCAGCTGTTTCATATTACCTGCTTGTGACATTCAGTATTCATGTCATCGTCATTCTTAATATCACTGTTGAGGATTAGGTGTTTTAATATGGCACTGCTAGTTTTAAGACTACTTTTAGTGAAGCTGCAGAATGTTAATTGCGTCAAGTTTAGTTTCACGTAATTACACACTGTGTCTCATAAAAAAGTTCACCATTTTATTTTGCAACAACTTTCCCAACTGAAAACCAATTTCAATAAAATTTAGTAGAAATATAGCTGAGAAAATTTCCAACAAAGTGACACATGGCAATTTTGATATTTATTTGCTATGTGTCTTAAATTTACATCTTAAAATAATGCCTATTTTTCTCTCAGTTCCATGAACTAATTGTGCATTCAGGCAGTTTTTGTGATGGTGATTGATGATACTGTGACAGGAGTTGTTTTCTTCAGTCCCTGAATTATTATAGTGTCATTGTTTTCACGTATTGAATGATAGATCTGCTTCTTTGGTTAATTTACTTGCTTAAATTTAAATATTTGAATAACAAATGCATGTTGCGTCATGGCAGACAACGCTTTCGTGTAAACATCGGTTTCAGCGACAAAGATGGAATTTTTGATAGAAAATCTGTACGTTTTAAACATTATGAAACAGAAAAACTTATTAAGGAATTTCTGAGTAAAGGTTGGGGGACTGTGGGGATGTAACAAACTTTGGAAAGCTGCAAAACTGGGCACAATGACAGTAATAGAGACAAATCAGCAGAGGTCGATCCTGAACTGCACAAATTTTTCTGTTCTCTAATACTCATACGTGGAGTAGATGTTATAAGAAAGGAATATGTCATTTGCATGCAAATTGTCAGCTGCAATATCACCAAATATTAAAATCACTCAGCATTTGACTAATCACAAGAATGAAAAGAGGCCAAAGTACTTTGTCGAAGGCTGAATCGAATGCACTGCACCTATGTAGGGCATCGCAAAATTTAAATGTAGGTCACGTGACCCGGATGCGGACCTGCATCTGAGCTACTGTTGCATAGTTTTTGTTAGGGCTCACCCCTCTGAACGCACACCAAATTTCAAGTCTAGCTTCAGCCATTCTGGAGATAGGAGTGGGTCCCAAAATTCAGGATTAGGCCACATGACCCTGCCCGTGACCCCAGATGGCCTACCGTTGCATAATCATTGTTTGGGGCCCCACCCTTCTGTATGCATGCAAAATTTTGAGTCTCTAGCTTCATCTATTCCATAGATATGTAGGGGGTCCCAAAATTCAGAATTAAGTCAGGTTACCCCACCCCGACCCCCTATGGCCTATTTTTGAATAGCTCTCATTAGGGCCCCCAGCCCTCTATATGCATGTAAAATTTCAAGTCTCTAGTTTTAGCTGTTCCTTAGATATGAGGGGGTCCCAGAATTTAAAACTGGCCCCCTCTCTGTGGGGGATCAAGACCCACATCTAACACAATGTTCCATGGGCCGTCAAGAGTGTTCACCCCAAACAGCATCTTGATCTATTCAGCCATTTTTGCACAGTGAAGCCGAGATGAGCCACGTGACAGACAGACACTGCAAACATCGGTAACAGTAGTCAGCATCTCCTGCATTCAATGCAGCCTCAAAGGATGAACTCTTTTTGAGACACTGTAGTAGTTTTTGGTAGTTGTTGTTTAGGTGTTTGCTGTTAGTCTTTAGGTGTTATTTTTATGTTCTTATATTTTCTCAGTTGCTGCTTCATTGTAAGTGCCAGTGGTACTGAAGTAGGTCAGAGTGACCTAGTTTCTGGTTTGTGATCAGAGTTTATGCCTGGAAAAACTTGTCTATGAAATGCCTTATTGCACATCAAGTGGTACATCGAGCCCTACGTACTCACGTACTGAAGACTGACACTTGTGTGGTTGTGTAGGATTCAAGTGCTACAGATGCTGAAGCTGCAGCAGCAGAGAGAGCTGAGTGAGTTAGACAGAAGCCGAGATGTTATCACTGCACAGTCTGAACAGCTGTTGGCTAAGTTTCACAAGACATGTGACCGTCAGAAGACAATTGTTTCACGGTACTTGTGCACATTGCACAGCTACATCTGTCTGATATTATTTGATGAGAATGTCCAAACTTGTGCTGTAGTGTACAGTGGCATGTCTTGTAAGTTTGAAGCTGTTCATACCACATCTCTATGTGTGTCTGTCTGCCTGTTAACCAGGGTGTTGGAAATCAACGGTTGGGCATAGAGACTTGTAATCTTGCATTCAGAGAGCTGATGAACTCTGATTAGTTCACGTTGAGCCAGCACTGCCCATGGGTGGTTTGTTGAAATTGTGCCTGTGTCCATCCATGGCATAGTCTGTTGAAGGTTGATGTCTGTTCGCTGGGTGATGCTGCATACCGCTGTGCAGCATAAAACGTGCACTTGCAACTTGCAGGCAATCAAGACAGATGGTATGTCACAACTGAGACTGCCAGAGTCTGCTAAAAGTCAATAAAGACTTCAGCAGACTAATAAAGTTAAGTAAGAAATCAACTTGCCACAGTAACTTGGCAATGACCACATCAAATCTCGTCTCGCTGTCTGTGTTGGGATCATGACCCCATCTTGTACAGTGTTCCTTGGAACCCAGCAGTCTCCACCCCAAACGGGACATAGATTCTTTCAGTCATTTTTCTATGGCATGGGCACATGACAGACAGACAATGCTGTAGGAACATTGGTTGCAATAGTCTGCATCTGAGTCATTCGATGTTGCCTAATAAGTTTATCAGTGTTTTGTAACTGTAGCTTTTGTCAGTGTATTACAATTGTGCTGTACAATCGTGGTGATCATAGGACTGAAGCTGTTCTGCGCCAGTTACAGCAGCGAGCTCCGGTCATGTCAGATGCCGAGAAAGAAGCTCTTAGTGAACTGAAAGACATCAAAGTCCTTCTGAGCTCATATACTTCAAAAATCAAAATGGTATTAATATGTTGCTTTGTCACTTGCACCAATAATTTTTTACATTTGTTCACACAGCCGTTTCAGAGATTTTTGGGGTGCTTTTGGAGGATTCGTAGCAGCAGCAGGAGGCATGGTGCTTGCTATTCGTTATTGTGAAATAGTGTCAAGTCATTGAAAGGCAGCTAATCACAGTGACATTTTTGAATAGTAATGAGTAATAATGACAACTGTTTGGTACAATATTCTGTATAGTAATTGCGTTGTTCAACTTCTGATGAATACAGAATGCATAAAGTTATGCATTGACAATGCTGTTGTAACTGCTCTTGTGGTAAATACAGTTCTGTATAACATTAGGCCACATTGAATGCATGACTATTGCGATTGATGATCACGGCTTCTGTCTGTCTGTCATGCAGGCAGGCTGTGCAAAAGGGGCTGATCGGGCCGATGTCCTAATTGAGGTGGAGATTCCTGGGGACCAAAGAAAAATTGTACTAGGGAGGGGTAGAGGTTTCGATGAGGTGTTTGCCCAATTTCTTGGCAACTTGTGCAGATTGAGAGCAAGTTGAGCTATCAGAGTAAAACAATGGAGTCGCAGTCACAATGTGGTCCTGGGCCAGTTGGACAGACTCTGAGCAGCCGACAGATTGACAATGTTCGCAGTTTGCTGAGTAATGAGTGAGTACACAGCGCTGTCTACCTGCTGTAATATGTGTATTACTTCTTACATATATGTGCCTGTTCCACGCGTGTTCCACCATCTCTGTGTATTTATTATTAGGCTGCATAGCATGCATGAGATGCAGCCTATTGCTGTCGATGATTGCAGTGTCTCTCTGTCAGTCTGTTTGTCATTTGGCTTAACTTGGCTTCACTGTGCAAAATGGCTGAATGGATCAAGATCCCGTTATTCGGTGAACACTCCTTGTTCCCCAAGGAACATTGTGTTAAATGGGGCTCCTGGTCCCACCACAGTGAGGAGGAGTTGGGGGAAAATTGTGCCAATTGTGGACCCCTTACATATCTCAGGAATTGCTGAAGATAGAAAATTGTAATTTTGTATGCATATCAAGGGTTGGGGGCCCTAACCAAAAATATGAAAAAGTAGGTCAGAAGAGGTAGTGGGTAGGGTTACATGACCTACTTTCCGATTTTCGGACCCCTACATATCTCAAGAATGGCTGAAGGCAGCATGATGCATTTGATGCAGCCTTTGCCATATTACTGTGGCCTCTTGCTGTTGCTGTAGATGTATGTCTATCTCTGTCGATTAATCTGTTGTTGTTTTTTCCTCACAGTTATTAAATAATTTGTGAAAAATAAGTAGTTCATACATTTCAACGTTAAGGTATCCAGTGTAATATTTGGCAGTGCATATTGGGCATCATACGTATATGGTATTAGCTTTCACTAGTTGTTTTCTTGTCGTATGAATGTTGACTGATGGCATCACAGAGTGATGACTTATGTACACAGAGTTTTTCTAATTCAGTGTTTCATTGAGTCGTTTTATTCGGATATGCTGTGATAGTACTGCTGTGATGCTTTTTCTGTAATTATTAAATTAATAAATTAATCATTTCTAATCTATCAGTTTGCACTGTTGTGTTAATTTCAGGAGTGAAGAAATTACCAGTCTCGTGAAGCAGATAAAAGACATGCAGACTGTTCTGACTGTGTAATAAGTGCTATTCTTGTATTGTTTGAAACTGACTGTATCAGAGTATGAGATCTTTGTTGAAATAATACTCTCAGCATTTGGATGTACGACACTGGAGTTTGTGTTTTGAGTGCAACAGTTTCAGCTGAAAGTATTGCTGTGTTGCTGCTTGGTTGTTCATTGAACAGTGTAGAATTACTTAAGTTACTCTTTGTCAACTGGTTACTGCTACAACATTATAGGTTTGGTATTTATAAAACCAGATTGCCTTTAAATCACTTGCGAGCCGCTGTATTGCTCATGTGACCTTGACTCAATGACCTTGCTATACAAACATGACCTTCATACTTTTGAAAGATGTATCTGCGTACAAAAAAGGAAAAGGGATAGGGTAAAAGTACTAACAAGTGCATTAAGCAGTTTTAGTCTAAGGTTATTAGTTTGGGAAAAACAGCCTTGAATATGCCAAAAATCAATTTTGATCGTTAAGTATGGGCAAATTGGCAGAACGACTAAGTCCCGTTGCCTTTACAATGGCGTAATGATAACTTTACCGGGGGTGCAGCATAAACAGTAAGAGATGGGCCCAATAATGAATAGGAACTCAAATAAGAACTCGAATAGGAACCCGGTGGCATTGAGTCAAATTGGTCAGTCGGCGGCTGAATTTCACTTCTGGTTTGGGCTGTATAGCCTTCTCAAACCGTTTTTTGTCAAATTTTGGCATTTTTGCTTCCTGTTGCTTCCCAAACCCTGTCAAAGGGTGCTCAGTGTTTGTGAAAAGCGTAAATAAATAATAAATAAATGCCTCTTTTACTGAACTTTGGCCAACTTTTTGCAAGTGAACCAACATGGTCCTACTTACATTTCAGGCCCAAATTTAACTTGGGGAGCTTTTTCCCAGCGATTGGGTGGTGCCCCCTCTAATGTACTTTGGCCTACTTTTTTGGCAAATGAGCCAAATTGGCTGTAGTAACATTTTTAGGCCAAATAGTACTTTCTGAGCTTTTGGGTAGTGTCCCCTCCCAGACTGGTCGTAGTGACATTTTAGGCCCAAATTTAACTTCGGGAGCTTTTTTGGTACACACCGTAAATCCATTACATGGGATTGATTGACTGAGCCATACAAACTGGCACAACACTTCAACAATCTCAGATATATAGAAGGCCAGATACGACTCCTTAGTGACCATACTGAATCATTCGATATAGCATTTCCGGGCAGTGGCATGGTCGACTCGCCTGAGTTGCGAACCCAATCAAACCTCTGGGAACATCAGCCAGCAGTTAGCAACTTTGACATTGTTTTGCTTGCATGTGAACTGTGCTAGAGATTTTACTCGAATTTGATTTTTTTAAACTAAAGAATGTATTTGACAGCTAGCAGCATGAGCTTTAAAGCGTATAGAAACATTTAGGCGTCGTTTACATCTTCGTTGCGCGTTCATTGCATCATTTCATGGCGAGCGATAGCAAAAACACTTCTGGCCATTTCACTGGCAGTCTTTTCCACATGCCTACATATGAGCGAGTGCTCGCAATGCGCAGAGAGGTAGAAACGACGCCATTAAAGCGCCATTTCCATATCCGCGTGGCCCGGGTACTCGCTGTGCGCAACGCATGTGGCAACGACGCTTTAATTCGTCTTTTAGTCAGGATATGATGGGAAACGTTCTTCTACCGTACACGTATCGATTAACAGATGAAAACCTTTGACATACGACCCAGGTTGATTTGTTCTTACGTCAAACGCTAGTTTAGCAGCAAACGAAATTGTGTCTGTGTGTCTGTAAGAATTAAAGCTGAAACGTTCAAGTCGTCAATAGAACAGTAGGCCTAATCTTCACTGGCTGTAAAAGGTAAGACGGTATGTTAGGGTGACCATAATACCGGTACTGAGTGTTGACGGTACAGTCTGTTATCGTGTTATCACTTGCTGAGTGCTCGCTTGCCGACCATCGTATCGAACGTTCTGCTACTGAGATACTTGGGTGGTTGTCGTCTTGCAAACTGGTCATAAACTCCGTCGTCGATGACGACCACTTTTCCTCGTCCTGCTACAGAGATCGCCTTGCTCGGTGAAAGAGGTTTAATTGTCGTCTTGGCGTTCTTCGTCTTGTGTGTCGATCTGGCCGCCAGTCGGCGTCGCACACCGCCGTCACCACTGCTGCTGCAGTCGCTGTCGGTTTTCATCGTCGTTGGCATTTCGTTGTCAGTGTCGTTCTTCGTGCGTGGTTTACAGAATTCTATGCGCACTGACAGGATCGGGCAACTGGCTTCTGTTACAGTTGTTGTGCTTCCATCTGTTGACATCTTGTCAGTGCTGGCGCTGTGATATTCTATTGTCTCCGATGTCTCGTCTGTGTTTCCTCCATCTTCGTCGCTGTCAGACAGCGGCAGTGATAAATCAAACTTGATGGCGCCGCTTGTACCGCCTAACGCAGTAGACTTGCTCCTGGCCGACTTGCTGTTGATGCTAGCAGTTGTAGACTGTTGCTGAGGTGGAGCTCTTGGTGTCGTGGAGCTTGTGTACGGATTCAGACGCAGCGCGCAGACTTCTAACGGTCTCACGGCGCCTTCCGACTTCCTCCGTGACCGCGGCTGAACTTCACTGACGCGACACTCGCAGTCTGTGTTCAGCAGCGGCGGCAAGTGTGTTACGGCCGCCTTCTTGCTGGTTGTCGCGACAGGCGGAGAGCGGTATCTGTCGCGAGGCACACCTTCGCACGACACTATTGTCACTGGTGACGTGATCTCGTCCAGTAACGTCGACTTGCAAGACGTAGTTTTTGTGTCCGACGACGCGATGACGTCAGTGTTGAGACGCATCGGTGAATACGAGCGATTGCGAAGTTTGCGCTGACGCTGTTTGGAGTTGACCGGAACGTCGACGAATTCAGTTCGAGTCACGCCGTCTGTGACTGCAATCGCGTTCAGCTCCAAAGACACGACTGCCGGTTGTCGCAAACTGTCTCGAGCGACGTCGGCAATCTCGCAGCTTTGTTGAGGCCTAGCACGGCCGACTCCTGGTAACATGGTATGCAGACAGAAAAAACACGCAACGTCCCCGGAATACTGGTGCAGCTATATAGCACTTAGAAATAACACTGCAGCCTCCAGTTGTGGACTGAGAAAAAGACAACCATGTGAATAGCTTCTGTCAGTCTGCGGCAAAACGTTATCGTCTCCACGCGACAGCAGCAGCAGGCCAGTACACGCCAGGCCGGGTAACTTGGCCGTTGTATTGAACCATGGTGGTCGTGTGGCGTCATTGACAGGCGACGCACAGTGACGCACGTCGCGTCGTCTGCTAAGTAGTAGGCCTACTAATATCGACGGCCTTCACAGTAAGGCTCACCACACCGCTCGGCTCGATGAGCGAGCCGAATAAACCATTAACTGTCAAGTTCTGTATTGACTGTATGCCGTATTTCATACCGCGCAATTTTACGCTATTTTAGCAGCTGTACTGTGATCAATAACTAGACAAGCCGCTCGTGGGTAGTGACGCCGAGCTTCAATGGGGTGGGGTGGCCTCGTTTTTGGTTTGTATTAGGGTCGGTCTGTACGTCTTCGTGCACGATTACAAGTTATGTCCAGCTGTTACGATGTGCGATACCCTGGTTACTAGACTGACAGACACAGACGCCATTTGAAAAGCTTCTGTAGGCTATGATTAGCAGCTCAGAATGTGGCATATAACGCTGGATTGCCACTTGAGGCCACCCGAAGCGCGTTTGCGTTTTGCTTTCTACCGCTATGGTACGCTAGTATCACTGACCAGTCGGTGTCGTCATAGTTTTCATTTTCTACAGAAATACCACACGATATAATATCTTCCCCCAGTGCCGAGTTTTACCTCAAAATAGACATTTAAAATGGTGGAACTCGCGGCTCATTTTTACTTCCGGTTCACGTTTTGAGTTGACACCTGTCATTTTTCCGAATCCTTCGGATGCATCAACCAAATTTGAGCCAAATCGGAAAATCTGCGACAGAGTTATCGCGATTTGACCATTTTCAAGGTCACGGCCGCCTTCCATCTTGAATTTCTTTGGAAGTGCAGCGACCATTTAGTCTGGTCATTATAGTGTCGTCAATCGTCATGGGTCCCATTTTCTGCCGCCGTACCAAATTCCGCTGGTAAAGCCTATAGGAGCAGCATTCAGAGGCGTGGTGTGACGCGATCAATCGCTTTGCTATCGACCAGTATGCACAGTTGCACTGCATAGCGTGACGTGACAGCTTGGCACGTACAGCTGTCCATTCTTATGACAGCTAATACATCACAACGAATTAGCCGTGAAATTTGTCCTGTTATCTTAACCTCTCTATTCGGTTGCTGAGCGACGGCGTAATTGGTTTGGTTTAGCTCGATCACTCAACTGCCTAGGATTGTACACCTGGCTGTGTAATGTATGTGCCAGTCTTC
>Ga0126335_1002722_pt1 | contig 10721 bp, 7 predicted proteins | sample OlaspJWI45metaG_FD_108409 | JGI IMG/M metagenome (GOLD analysis project Ga0126335, IMG submission 108409) | Marine gutless worms symbiont microbial communities from Oahu, Hawaii - Olavius sp. 1 OAHU.JWI-45 metaG | ecosystem: Host-associated > Annelida > Digestive system > Unclassified | place... | reverse complement strand
TAGCATAGGTAATGTAGGGCTGTTTCATCAGCCTCATTACAATTACCACACTCAGGGCTGTTTACAAGCCCCAGAAGGCTAAGGTGTCTATTCAGGCAATTATGACCCGTATAGACACCTACACCTAGCTCTGACCTTAGTCTGGTCTACTACAAGATCATGAAGATCATCCAGCAGCAAGTTCGTTAGTCATGGTTCTATAACATCAATGAACTGAAACCGCAGTTGCTGTGTGTATGGTGTGTCGTGAATGATAGCATCATTTACAGCACATTGATGTCTGGCATTGGCATTTTTAAGCATGTATACGAGGAAATATCACAAAGTTTGAGCAACTGTTATGACAGTATCTACATTTATTCAGCTATAATGACATGATAGATTTGATTTTGATTTTTCTGTCAAACATATGATACGGTATTAAGTGTCACTTTTGTAATCATGAAAAAAGTTGGTTGTCAAACTTCACAATGTAGTAGGCTTATAATTTGTTGGAAATTAATGCTGTTTCTAGTGGTAAAAGAATTTTGAAAATAGGTTAACGTAACAAAGTTTAGAGCCAGAAAAGGTAGGGGTTCTCACTTTTTTGACCCACTTTGTATAAATGAATCACAACAACAATGTTTGGCAATAAATTATCATCTTTTATGCAGTCACACAGCGTACGCTAACCACTCGGTGGCCGAGTGGTTTAGCGTGCCGGTTCAGGCTCGGAATAGCACGGGTTCGAATCGCAGTCGCGACGCTGTCGAGTAACAGTCTTGGGCAAACTGTTTGCACCCAGTGTGCCTAGGTCAACTCAGCCTTGCATCCCTTCAGGGTTGCTAAATCGAGTACCAGCTTCGGCTGGGGTAAAGGCAGTAAAGTCACCTCTGCCGGGTGGCAGGTAACACTGGTAAGTGATTTCCCGTAGCGGTGTAGGTATTTATACAAACTGCTATACACTTACCTTTACCTTTTTACCTGTACATATGGGCATGTGGTGTGGCCATACTGCCGTTGCTGCCAGTGTCATGCTTTCTATGTAAATGCAATTTCCTACAGTTGTCGTTTTATATGTCAGATGGCATGTTTCACTGAATGCCGACACATTTCTGTAACGGTTCTACATTTGTCTTTACGTGAATGCAACATTATCTGACTTCTCATTAGCAATGAGTGACCATTCCACGTTGCTGCTAAGGGAATATGAAGCCCTCAGTAGTCTATATTCTGCAATGCCCAAAACGATTAAGTCGTCAGTGTTCAGCCGTGGACGAGAATTTCAGTGGACATGCATTGACGTGAGCGAGGAATATATTGCAGTTGGCACAAGTGTTGGACTATTGTTACTGTTCGATCGCAGTAAGGGGGTCATCTGTCATCAGCTTTCGTCTCAGGTATTCAGTTTCAGGTGTTACCTATCTTTCTAGTTAATGCTACTGTGAAGATAACTTTGGAGGTGATAAACATGATTATAGTATTTATAATTGCAGATTAACACTTTTGAATTGTCGGAAGAGGATACATGTCAGACATGTACATAACTTTTAAGATAAGATGCTTTTTCTATTGCCAGTGGAACATTGTCAGAGCAACTTGAGGGTTACATTACAGATGAGTTTTTTTATTTTAAAGTAAGTGTTACTTGTCATATAACATTTCGATTTGTAACCATTTTTCTTACTTGCTATTTCTATTATTAGTGTGAATTTGCAGTTGAGAGACTGTTTTCATGTGTTGTGTACATGTAGACCATTGCAGATGCAGATGCAGTCAACTGCGTTAGAATGGTCAATAGTGTTGACTATGTTATTGCCATTGGTCATGCTTCAGGCCATATTGCCATCTTTCAGCTGCCTTCTGTTATACTCAGGACAAACAGTTCGGTAATGATTACATAACATTGCCATTTGCTAATACAAATACAGATTATTGAGGTGCAGAGTGGCTCATTTGGTAGAGCATTGGAGAGTGGTAGTAGAGCAGTGGTCCTTGTAATAGTTTTTACTGTTTAGGCCACTTTAAAAATGTTTATGATGATGATGATGATGATTGGATCTATGATCAGCATGATCAGCAGGTTGTGCGTTGAGTCTTAGTCAGGCACTGTAGCATATAGTACTTGGGCACGTTACATGTACTGTGTGCGTCTGTCGGCAAGCAGTATGGTTAGTTACTGGCCTGGCTGAGAAGTGACCAGAGATTGCTGCTTTTTTTGCTTTTTTAATGTTTATTGAAAACTAGTACTAGCTCGTAGTCACTCTCCGGTGAAGACCAACCAACATGCACTTCTTGTGATGTTCCGCTCACTGTGAAGCACATACTTGTGGATTTTCCTGACCTTCAGGACATTCACAACAAACACTATAATTGAAATACATTTTCAAAAATGTCGACAATCAAAGCATCATTGATTTTGTTAAAGATACTCATTTTTATCACCAACTGTAGCGTTTGTTATCCACATTTTACCCGAGTTGTACCAGTCTTAACTTTGGCCCTAATCATTTTATCCTAGATTTCACTTTTTATCAGCAAACTTGTGATTTATTACTCATGTTTTGTTCTAGCTGGAAAGCCTTGATTCTATCCTCACTTTTTGTCATGTTTGTTTGTTAACTATACAGATCGTTTTCTCCATCATTGTAAGACGCTGAATAGCCTAATATGTGCTGATGTGCCGTTAAAAAATTACTCACTCACTCACCCAGTTTTGCTTGCACTGGCGTGTGGCCTATTCATGACCCCAGAAATTTTTTGCACTAAGGACATTTCTGGGGTGTCCTGGAACTACCCTAAAAATTTAGAGACAATCATTTTCGAGTTATAAGCAGACAAACATACACACACACAAATAGAATTATACATAGATATTAGCAGGTGTTTTTCCTTTCTGTTTAATGTATAATTGTTTTTTTGTTAGATGCGTGTATTCCTGGTAAAAGGGGTTCACAAAGTTGGTGTTAGCTGTTTGCAGTGGAGTCGCAATGCCATGAAACTGTTTAGTGGTGATATCAAGGGTCGTGTTGTTTGTACAGAAATTGACTACACAAAGGTTGGTCCAGCTAGATTGTTCATTTTACTGTACTGGCTATTGTAGTACTCGGTACTTAGTTAGTTTTCTGCTGGGTTCTTAGATATCTCAATTTATGTTGTTGTGCGAGAATGTGTTAATCAGTTTTTTGCACGTTGTCATATTTTGTGATGTGCATGAGTTATGTTGAACAACTATAAGTGTCAGAAATTTTTTAAAATGATTTTTATGGGTTTTTCGGTGAAATGGAAGACTGAGAGGGCTGAAAGTGGTATGAATTGTTCTGTCATGGCTATTATCTCCATTCAGCAACACATGCACATCTGTTAGTGCTTGGAATAGGAACAATAACCTACGATCCTCTCAGTTTAGCAGTGTCCGGATCATGTGCTTTGAACGATATGCTACCAAGACAAATCTGTAGCGGACTAGAACATTATTATTATTTGTTTAACTTGTGCGACATGACTTGACTCTTTCGTAACTGCTTCCGCATCAGGAATAGTGTCTTAGTTTTTAAACTTAATTTTAATGATGTTGGTCGTTTGATTAGTTGTTTGGTTTCTGTTAGAGCTGCAGCAGTTCGTACACGTTGTGCGAAGAGACACATGCAGTAGTTCAGCTTGAGTACATTCCAAAAGTGTTATTGATATCGACGCTGGCACGAACGCTACTCTGCTCTGTTGATACTACAAATCATTTCACCCAAGTCGGACAGTCAGAAAGGAAAAGGTTTTTGACTCGTTTGCTCATTTCTGAATTTTGGTTATCACTTGTATACCAGCAACACTTTGGTTAATGATTGAAAACAGTGGTATTAAAATTTTATATTAATTACGAGAAAATACCAGTAGTACAGACAATGAATTGTTTCCACTGTAACATGTCCTCAACTGTTTATCATCTGTTGTATTATCATTTTCTGCATCGTTGTAAATCACGGAATAGCCTAATACCTGCTGATGTGCTATTAAGAAACTACTATTGTATATACTTGCATATATGCCGACAATTTTTGGCTGAATTTTGACATTAAATCTGTGGGGTCGGCTTTTATGCGGGTCATGCCCCACAGCCGGAGTCAACATTCAGTGTCACTGCAACGTCTCAGGGATGCTCACTCTGTGTGCGAGTGTGCCGCACACAGCATTGACCATTAGTAGGCCCGCAGTGGGTCTATTCTAAGCCCCGAAACCCACATTGAAGTTAGTCTTTGTAACTTGACACCATTCTACCATGCAGGGCCGTCATTCAGTGTATGACGACTGTACTGAACGAACACGTGAACAGTTTGGGCCGTGCTTGATGACGACTTGGGTGCATCTGGCAACAACTTCAGTGGCTTTGAATGAGCAGACTAGGCCTAGGCCGAATGCTGACATGACTGACGATGTCGCGTTATGTACCGTAGCTTTCATTAGGCTATCGTCTTCTGCGATCAGTGCAATAAAACTTTTACGTGCACGTTGCTTTAGTCATTATTGTGCATTTATTGACATTCACGCATTATCAAGGCACACATCTAGGTATTCATTCATTGCCAGTTTTGCTTCCCGACTTGTGTGTGGGTCAATACTGTTTGCTATACTTTCGGCAGTGGGAATAGGGGTCAGCTAATAAGTGGGACAGCTTAAACATGAGTATATACAGTACTCATACTGTTGTGTTTTTTTATAATAAGTACACAGCTGCCTGCAGTGGGATTTCATCCTTGGATTGCATGTCCAATGGTCCACTCAGATATTGTAAAGGTCGCATTTTTGTATCTGTTTTATATGAGCAGCCTTGGTGCGTTTGGTGCTACATTCATTCCTGGCTCTGTGGTACCGACAGATGCAACACTGTTTGCGTCACGTCCGGGACTTCGTTTGTGGAAGGCAGACGCCAATGGCACGGTCGCAGCAACGCTTATGTTCCGCGAGCAGCTAAGTCACTTTTCAGAGAATGCCACCCTTCTTCGCGACTCGATATTAGAACGGTGTGCGTCAACTAGATGTGAAGATCGACAGTTTGGCCGCCTGCTGGTCTATGGTGCTTCATGCATGCTGACCTATGAGGGCACGTGTCTCTATCTGCTGGATTATGTACAGAATGCTGTGGTCTGCCACCATGGCAATGTGGGACCTATAGTTGATGTGGCTGTTTGTGAGGATGAAGTTTACATTCTGAGGAAGTTTACACACCGACCACTGATACGGCTGTCACAGAAGCCCGTGTTTGACAGAAATTCCGCAGTGAAAGGAGGTACTGCGTGTGATTATTTGTTGAAAGATTAGCAACTAAAATGTAGTCAGGAAATTTTTAAGTAAGATTGCATTTTTAGCAGAATTTCATATTTCATATGCCTTCAGTGCTTTGATGCAGTTGGTTGGGTGGCAGGAAGGGCATCTGGCCTTTAAAAAACCTTCGGGGGTTGTGGGGGTGGGGGCGCCATTAGTCCAGTTAGGGTGGCACCCACTCGGACTGTCGGTACCTCTGCCTCCATTATCTGCCCCTGCTCCATAAAAATCCAGAAAACAGGAGGTGGGGAAAGCCGGGAAACCCAGCCTGAACGCAGCACAGCCCTATGCTAAGGCAGAAGGCAGAGTATTTCTTCTGGTACCGGCCTACCCGGGTTGTCCCGGAACAAAGGCCGTTAAACAGTTGTTGTTGTTGTTGTTGTTGTTGTTGTGTTCATAAAGTGGTTAAAACTTAAAGCTGTCCTGCATAACCACAGCATTATTTTCTGTGACTTTGCATTTTCTTTCTGCAGAGACCGTCAGCATTTTATATTGTTAACAATAGCTAAAGAAGTGAAAAACACTCAGTAATTGTAAAAGGTAAAAAGGTAAAAGAATATAGCAGTATGTAAACTAACCTCACCGCTACGGCAAATCACATACCATATGGGATCACACACTGTTACCTGCCACTCGGCAGAGGTGAATTTCCCACCTTTACCCCAGTCAAAGCCGGTACTTGATTTAGCGACCCCGAAGGGATGCAAGGCTGAGTTGACCTGGGTGCTGGTTACATCTCAAGATAGTTTACCCTCCAGAGATGGTTATCTACCACAGTAAAAACGAGCACTGCCGTACCTGGCATTCACACCCACGACCGCGAGTCACAAGTCCCACATCCTAACGACGACGCCACTGAGCCACCGTTGTGCAGTGGTGTATTGGGGGATACACGCGGGTATATGCCGTACACCAACCTCCGGGTTTTTTTGACAGCGTATACTCACCTCAGTGATCATAAATAAGCAGGGTATACCGTATACACGTATGCCACGCCCTTTTGCGTATACCCAACTCCATGTTTAGCAATACACCACTGCCGTTGTGTCGCTTGTAAGATTAACCAGTTTTCTTGGCCGATTTGTAACGTATTGGTTTTCAGTTGTGAGTAAGGACTAATTTAATTCTGTCACCTAAAATACTAAAAATATTAGTCATTACCAGATGTAGTGTTAACTTTATCTGGTGTATAGTGAAATAAGTTGATCTCGCTGCATTTTAATTTTTTTGTAACCCAGTGAAAAAAGCTTGTTGTGATTATATTTGACAGCAGCAGATACGCCAGGCTGGCTGAATGCTCTGAAGGATGTGAAAGACAAGGTGCAATCTGTTACGCCAGCTTTACCAAAACTCTTACCAAATGTAGTGGTGGAGTTGCCTGCAAAGAGCAAACAATGTGCTGTTGGTAATGGTAATTTGCCAGCTGATATGAGTGAATCTGCTAAGAATAGAGGAAGAGAGCAATGCAAGGGGAATAACCATTGCGAATATATCCGACCAACCAGTGTCGTTTCATCACAAACATTTGCTTCCAACTCTACTTGTGAAGACGATCTTTGCTGTAAAGATGCAACATTGGACATGTCTCGGCTGTCGAGTGAGTTATTGACTAAGTCGTGCGTAGACGATTCGACCATTTCAAACGGTATCAGTGATCAAATCTCGATTGCTTCAGCCGAATTAGACGCCGCTATTTCTGACAAACATGGTAGCTGTTCAGCTGCAGAAAATAATGTGGACTGTTCATGTTCTGTAGCTGTGGCTCAGCCACCGCCGTGTGATACTGAACAGAATATATCATCTCCTGATAACGAAGCAAGTCAATGCTCTGAGACAGACTCACAGCCTGTTGTTAAATGCCCACCAGGAGAAGTAAGAACATTCACCGCAGCCATCAGCGACTCTCCTGATATCATTTTTTCATCTTCCAGAAAGAAAAACAAATCTGCCAAGCCAGGTATTTATATCTTAAATTACATTTACTGTACTTTTGCTCTGCATATTAGAAGGTATTGTTCATTTGTATTGGTCAGATTTAGCACTGTTGTGTGGTGAGAAGCTGCAGATAAAATAACCGACACATTGATGTGGTTTATCTGATTATTATTATAATATGCTATATTTTATTGTATCATTGTACTTTATAATTAGTATCATTATCATCTCTCCCATCCATCATTCATTATCTGCATCACCATCTGGCTGCTGACGATGGGGCTGGATGAAAATTGTCCCATTTCTGACGGTCCGTCCATAGTGTGGTGCAGTGCTAGCTTCTTGTATGTTGCTGTCTTTCTCTTGTACATCTTCCTTCACGTTGTCAATCCGTCATTCTATTGTCTTTCTCGACCTTTTGTCCATTCAGTTCTTGTATGCAATACCCGGATCAGGGATCTATCCTTATTCATCATTTCGACATGTGCAAGCCACTGTAGTCTTCATTTATATATCCTCTCTACTGATTAATAATGCCATTAATATGTTGTTTGTGTGAATGGTAGTTGTGAGTGGAGGAATGATGCGTGTTTTTTGTTTTACAGTGAAAGCAGCTGATGCCGTCAGCCTGACTTCGTATGACTCAAATGATAGTGTACAGTCGTCGACTCTGCCCATACAGACACCTATTGTGCCTTCGTCCTCATCGTCAACTGTATCAGAAGATTGTAGCTCAGAATCGGGTCAGTGCAAGTCACCACCGCTAGTGGTCAGCATCGACCTGGAACTGTTACGGAAAGAAGATCAAATTGTTGAGCTAGTGGCACTTCCTGTTCAGCCCTGTCCATCCAAATCATTGTTTGATTCCGATACTGATTCAGATGCTGATGGTGCTAACGATACTGTCAGTGTGGCCAAGAACTTTCATGCAGTACATAATGAAGGTAAGATGTCAGAAATTGGTGATCAGACTCCTACAGTTTGCGACGACGAGTTCGAGTCGATATATTCTCGTGCGTTGATGAATCCTGCAGACCAGCAGACTGCAGTGTCACTGGATGATGCTATCATGAGCAGTTTGATGAACAGTCATCCCAACGACTTCAGAGACATTATACGACCCGTGTCATTCTGTGAATGCCCGGAAACTGAGTCTGACAACAGTGACAGTCTTAACGTCGAGTCCCATATTGCACAGTCTTTGATTCCTGTGCCACTGCAGAGTACTCGGACATCTGATAATATTGTTTCTCATCATGCAACTGGACGCGCAATGGTGGTTAATAAGTGGGTGCAGCTGCCAGCACCGGCAGACACTCAGTCAATGTCTGTGTCTACGCGGCACATCTGGTGCGTAGACACATCCGGCCGGCTGCTGTACAGTCAGCTGCGAGGTCCTGGTCTGCGCTGGTTCGCCGTGACTACGGCTCCAGCTCAGCAGATCTCCGTATCACCCTCAGCATCGCTGGTCTGGCGACTAGATGCTGGCTCGGCATATGCAGGTTGTAACGTCAATGCACGGCAGCCATGGGGCAACAAGTGGACGGAGGTAGCACGAGACATTACATGGCTCTCGGTCGATGACCACGTCGCCTGGTAATGTTGTATTTTAATACATGTCCTATAGTTTGTGCTGCAATTCTGCCTTCATTAAGCTGCCGTACAGCCAGTATGGACTGGGAAACTCTGAATACCTGATGCTTGTAATATATTGATATGTACACATTAGTTAAATTTTGAACTTTGAAACTTGTGGCTTCGATTGTGCAGTTGAAATAAGCTACTATCGTTTGGCATTAGCTACATGGCAGTGTGGTATAACTTGTGCTAACTGAGCTGGAAAGCAAACATTATATTAAGAGAAGACCAGAAGACAGTGGTTGGATCAATGATCAGATAGGGAAATAATTACAGCAGAGGAAAATGCAAGTAGACTGTCTGTCCACTTGCATTTTCCTGGACATTCCTAAGACACTCTTGTAGACATTTCAGAATAGTGCTGTCGCCGAAGTCTAGTTAGCATGGTCAATGAATAAATGAATGCAGTAGTTTTAATTTGACTGATATACTGATATATGCTTTGTTGGTGGTGCCGTGGCACAGTCGGTGGAGTGATTGACCTGCAGTTTATAGGTCATGGGTTTGACTTCTAGCTTGGCACCACTGCATAGTAGTAACCTTGGGCAAGTTATTTCCACCCACATGTCTTTCACCAAGCGGTAGAAGTTGGTACTGGCGTAATGGCTTGGGAGTGAATAGACATCATGCGATGCACTGGCCCAGTATCTATGGTCTTGCAGTGAAATGGATATCACTATCAATGTGCCCAGTGTGCCATGAGGCTCAGGAAAGACTTTGCTATGCTTTGTTTCAAATCCATTTAACATTTGTGTAGTGTAAAGAAGTGACTCATGTACTGCAGAGAATTACTGTCTCATTCTGTAGGTATATTCATGCTGGTGGTGAGGTTGCCGTGCAGAAGAATTTGTCTCGTGACCAACCCAGCTACCCTTCACAGCGTGTGGATACGGTGGCTGACATGACACAGATTGTCTGCCGAAATGGTGTCGTTTGGGGTCTGACCGCAGACCGCAACCTGGTTGTCCGTGTTGGCATTACAGCTACGCTGGAAGAGGGAACAGAGTGGGCTTTTCTGCCGGGGTGAGAGGAAATTTTGCAACCATATGTGGTAGTCTGTTTTATGATTATCGGAGACAAAGTTGAAAGATGTTGCACAGCAGTAGACTCAGTAAAACAAAAACGAGATTGCTATGAATAGTTGAAATTGAGTCCTTGGATACTGACGTCAGTTTTGCGTGCTCTTCACGTGTGAATGTTCAGAGTATGTTGGGGATTTGGGGGCAAAGCACCGTGAGGTCATTTGCATATTTTGCAGTTACTTTGCCTGTAGTTTTGCATGTAGACGTTCCAAATATGCGAACAAGTCATTCCACCTGCTACTCTTACGGATGCCCAGATGAGCATGCACCAAAGACTCAAAACGATGACTTTCAAATGAGTAAAATATTACCTAGAAAATGTGATGCAGCTGTAACTCCTCGAGTTGATGAGGGAGTATAGTTATATCACTGGGGGAATGATCTTAGGTTGGAGAAAAGTAGATCAAAGTATAACTTGTGCAAATATTATTTTACTAACAGGGCAGTTATTATCGTTTTAAGTTTCTTTTTGAAAGTATTTGCAGTGACGTCCAAGTTGCCAGTGATGATGTGAGGTAGACTGTTCCAGATGTGTGGAGCACTGTAGGTGAAACTGCGTTGAGCAAAACCGGTTCTCATCCGCAGAATTCCAAGCAGGTTGCGACTGGCGGACCTGAGTTGTCGTGACGAGCAGTGCGGCTGATGTAAGTCGTGAATGTAACTCGGCTGATGGGTAGTGAGTGTCTTGAATGTCAGCAGTGCGATTTTGAACTGAATGCGGGCAGTAACAGGGAGCCAATGAAGACGGGCTAACACCGGTGTGATGTGATC
>Ga0126335_1002721_pt1 | contig 10723 bp, 7 predicted proteins | sample OlaspJWI45metaG_FD_108409 | JGI IMG/M metagenome (GOLD analysis project Ga0126335, IMG submission 108409) | Marine gutless worms symbiont microbial communities from Oahu, Hawaii - Olavius sp. 1 OAHU.JWI-45 metaG | ecosystem: Host-associated > Annelida > Digestive system > Unclassified | place... | reverse complement strand
TTTAGCTGGGGTGCCAACGCCGAGACCCCACAAACGTCTGCCATGGTTCTCTGCTACTCTGTGGCAGAGTATTGTGCCCCAGTTTGGTCACGGTCTCCTCACACTGGGTTGGTTGATGTACAGTTGAACTCCATGTTGCATCACATCCCTGGTATTCGTCATTCCACCCCTCTCCCGTGGTTACCAGCCATTGCTAACATTGAACCTCCTGCTCTCTGTAGAAAGGCTGTCACAGATGAGATCATGGAGAAGATTATAGCTCATTACAATTGGCCAATTCATTCTGATATCACTAGCCCTCCGTATGTCTGTCTTCCTTCCAGGAAGCCTCTGTGGCAGGACCTGGTATGTTTGGACATCAGAAGGTAAGAAAATGGGAAATCGGCTCCCTAGTGGATGACCCCGCAATACGGCAACCAGGTTTCGATCTTCCACAACAACAATGGTCCCTGCTTAACCATTTCCAGACTGTACAGAGTCACTGTGGTGTCTGTAAAAAGAAATGGAATCAGGCAGCCACTGATTTGTGTCCTTGTGGTGAAAAGCAAACGATGTCCAACATTGTCAACTCTTGTCCTCTGATGAAGTTAAATGGTGGCTTGTCGCAACTACTCTGCTGACGATGAAGCTGTTGCTTGGCTGATCAGCTATGGCTCTTAATGCACCGCAAGAAGAAGAAGAAGTGATGGAGATGTCTCACATTGGCAGGGTTGATGACGATGTTGTCATGTTTCAGTGACGGAGATGCTGTTGAGTCGTGATCCCAGGGAGGAAATGATGAAAGCTTTCAAGTTGTTTGATGATGATGACTCTGGCAAAATTAGTCTACGTAATCTCAAACGTGTTGCTAGGTCAGCTGTGGCACATTGTTCATTACTGACAAGGTAAGTAAGTAAGTGGTAGTAACATTACAAGTGGCCAAAGCAATTTGGCAAAGGCTGCATCCAACTCCTTCCCTCACCATGGGGGCATGCAAACCCCAAGCTAACACATTATTTTTTATGCTTCCAAGAGTCTTTACCTTAAACAGGACCCCAATCCGTTCAGCCATTTTGCACAGCTCAGCCACATGACAGACACACCATGGTACAGGGTCATCGATCACTATATTCTGCATGCATCGTGTATCATTTAGTTTACACAATCTGTGGTTCGCAGATATCAGTGCCATCTTGTAGTGTGCAGATGCAGCTTGCACGTAATGTAAATGATAACCTTTTTAATGCCCTACAAGATGGCAGCAGCAACACTGACCATAGATTTTGTTAGCAACTTGTGATTAATGTACAAAAACTGTCATTTTATAATAACTGTGTAATCCCACTGTTAAATGATGCACCCAAACCAGCCAAAATTAGTTTCATCACCTCACTTGCCATGCACATAATACACAGTTCTTATTACATCCCCGGCCCTTCTGGTGATGAATTTAACTTTTGCTGTTTTAGATGTGTCATTTAACAGTGGGATTACACTGTTGTTATAAAACGACAGTTTTTATACATTAATATTTGCAGTTTTTCTACCATATTTATGTACATTCTTGCAATAGTACCTGATTTTGTTAGAACTAAATGCTGGCATCACTCAGACAGGAAGGTCAAAATCCAACGGCAAAGCAAAAATGTTTTGAGTTTGGTGACATAGCTCGTTAACAGAGGTCGGGCTGTGTGTGTACCAAATTTCTGAGTGATTGGTCAACTTACAGCTGCGATATAACTACCCTTACGATGTTCCCATTCTGACCGTTATATTGTCATTCGCATGTGATTTTGTATCAGCCTACAAAATTACATCCAAATTGATATACATCAGGTTTAGTTATGACGTCGTATGTGTTTTTCAAGATGGCGGCCATGACATTGCAAGTTAACTTTTGGTTTCAAGTTCGGTGATGTAAGTCGTTAGTAAAGGTCAAAATCTATCGTTGGCATTGGTGCAAAACCTTGTATGTGCATCAAACCAAATTTTACAGGAGAAAGAACAAACTTTTTTGCAGTTGTTATAGCGATTTATTTGTTAATTTTGGAACTAAGATTTGTAATCAACCTCAGATATCAATACTATAATGATTATTATTCAAAGATAATTCACATTTGTGTAAACTATTAAATTTTATGTTATATGAGGTTATGCAGCAACTATTCTGTTTGTGCAAGACATGATATGTGCAGTGCAGCGATCATACGTGGCTATTCTGCTGTTTGTCTGTCCATGCGCTTGAGTTTACCTTGTAGTAACAGTAATGCAGTCATTGTTACAGTTTAATGTATTAAGTCTGTAAAAGAAAAAATTCCATTACATAATAACTTATTACTAAATCTTAGTGTATTTTATGATTTCGTGGCCCAACCTTTTCACAGAATGCTAGCAAGCTACTGTTTCATATACATGTGACATTATTCAAATCATGATTTACGTCACAGATTTTTCATAATCTTACTCTATTGTATTGCAAAGGTCAAAGCCAGAATCCACAATGAACAGTGCGATTTGCTGTCAGTCTGTTTCCTTGTCTTTTTTGCTAATTTTTTCATTATCAACCAGATAATGTCTGTCATTTTGCTTTGGCTTACATAAAGTTCTCTGTGAATTGTTTAAGTTTTATCTTTTATCTCGTTTTTTTTCGTGTTAAATGTTATAGCTTCTTTTTGGATGTTTGTTTTTCTCTCCTGTTTTTTCTCAAGGCTGTGTTCTTGGTCCTTTGTCCATTATTTCGTGTACAAACCCCCTCAGTACGTTTATCGCCACTTTTTTCATCACCTGGATTACCATTTCTATACAAATGATACACACCTGTTTTCTCTTTCTATCTTGGTTTACCTTCAGATCAGAACACTCTACACTTTGTCTCTTCCTGGATGTCTGCCAATCTCTTAAGTCTTAGCTCTTTTAACTAATTTTTTTCTGTCAACAACAACTTCTTACTACCGTCCAATAGCAGAATTTTGGTTTTTACCTTTAGCATGTATCTTTCTTTTTCTGACTCAATTTCACCTTTATCCAAATCTTGACACTTTCATATTTGTGCTTCGTGCCTTATTTTGCATTACCTTGATGACGCAACCGTCAGTGTAAACACCACCTCTAAAATTTAATTAAAATTTGGACACTATAAACTCTCTGTAATATAATTTTTACCTCATCTATATCTTTCCTTTTCGTGCTATTGTCAGAGTACTAAAATCTTTCCACATCACTCTTGTTCTTACGCTCTTACACTGTTTAAAATAAATAAGGACACAAAACGTTAGCAACCTCTCAAGCTTTCCATCTTCATGCCTTAATTTCTGTCCAACCTCCACATAACATCTGGTCTTAATTTGTTGTAACCCTTGCTCTTTCAGCTGCCAACTTTTTTCTGAAAATCACAAATCAATCTTTTTTGTTTGCTTCATTTTGTCTCTGAACCAGCTTGATTCTTCTCACCAGCCTCTTAGCATCAGTGTTGTTATCTTCAAAAAAGTCCTTGACTTCGACATTATGGGACATTATGAAGCTGACACTTGCTGCTGACATTATGATTTTGAGCTGATGCAACTCTGGATTGGGTTTAAAGATTTCCAGTCCTTGTCCTTGCCACAAACCTCAAGACCTTGACAACAACACGACTCGAGTTTTAGTCTTCTCCTATTTTGCCTCATGAAGTTTTTTCACAAACAAGATTGTAAACACACACTCGATGTGTCATTTTCACGTCAGAAGTTGGATAGCTGATGCTGAAAAATTCTGTGATTCTTGCGTGTGATCCTGTCTTGCGTTAACGCTTTCAGTTCCATATATACGTCTTGCCAGTCCACTCCAGCGTGTTGTGGATCCATCACATCTGTGGCACTTATTGGTATTGTGCGCCGCCCACTGCTCCTCCTAATATGCACACAGTAGCTCGTCCGCACTTCCCTTCACTGTGTGTCTGAAATACTGAAACCTGAAACCTCAGCTGAGTGACTTTCTTCACAAGTTGTTTTTTCTAATCCTGCCTCCTCTAGGACTAACTCGTTGGTTTGGTGATCCCTCCAAATAATTTGGAGCATTTGATGCCAGCACTACGTTTCCAAGTTATTTATTCTTTTCCTGTTATTTGTCGTCCAGCTTTCTATTTTATAAATGAAAATTGACCAAACAAGTAATAAGTGTAAACAGTACACAAGTTAAACACAACATGGTGTGTTTTTATTTGTGGCTTTTGAACTGCATGATAATATTTAAGGGTGTAATTTGGCAGAAACTTGTACTCCCAGGAACTAATTTTAGTGTAATATAAGTACTATGGCAATGTGTAATTTTCTATACTGGTAGTATAAACCACAGAAAGCAAAACAGTGACGAAACAATGCATGAGGTTTTGTAGCAATAGCCAGGCAGCGCAGCACACATGCGAGGTAGATACGAAGTTCTGCATGGACAGATTTTAGCTGTGGTGACATACGAGGTTTTGAAACGTTGCAAAAAACACCACTTTGGCGCAGCACAAAACTTTGCCATTTTGACACAACCTGTGTCATCATGTCTTCTATCTGTTTCTGGAAAAAGTGATTTTGCACATTTGGTCACATACTAGGTTTTGCACCGACAACAACACTGTGTGTACCAAATTTTCAAGCGATCAGTCAGTTTATGGTTAAGATATAACTACTTCCGGTTTCTAAAAACAAACGACCACCATATTGGATTTCTACTTCCGATTCCGATTATGACCATTTCATTGTCATCAGCATGCGATTCTGCATCGGCAAGCCACGTTTCATTCAAATTGAACTCTCCGCAACTGAGATATGACGTCATCGCGATTTTCAAGATGTCGGCCATTCGCCATGTTGGATTTGGTGTAAGGAAATGATAGACCACCCACGAAGTGTAGTTGTTGGTCGTAACTTGCATTTAAATTTCGCGTTGATTGGATTTGAAGTTTTGGAGTTGTTTTAGATTTTGGCGTTTTGGCTTGAAATTGCCTTTTCAGACCCATTTTTGGATGGTTTTCAGGGCATGTTTCCCCAACTGGCATCACCTGTCATCCTGACCTCCAAAAGTCATCACCTTGCACAGAAACACGGCATTTGAGCTATTGAGCATCTGCGCCAGTGGCACAGTTTGACCTGTGGCATGATTGAGAAAAACGGACAAGACGGTCAAAAAAGTCACAAAAGTGATATATTTCATGTATTTGGGGAGAACCCCCTGCCAAACTGATCTGTCCCAAAATTTGCATGTGTGGTGATTTCTCCGACGTAATCACGTGGCAAATTTTCAGAATGACATTTTGAGGGGTTGCAATTCTACTGGGGGTCAAAATTTCAATTTTCCTATTGATTTTTGAATGGCCATTACATTATTGTGCTTATTAACAGAGAGCTGGGTGAGAACATGGCTGACGACGAGCTGCGAGCAATGATTGATGAGTTTGATCATGACGGCGATGGTGAAAGTATGATGGCTATTTGTTTATACTTTATTTAGTTTCTTTGGCCACGTCAAATGCTTCAGATGCGGACTGTTGCGACCGATGATTCTATAGCATTTTGTGTCTGTCTGTCTCTCATGCTTCTGCACCCTGCAAAAACGGCTGAAGAGATCAAGGACATGTTTGTGGTGAAGATGCTGGGGGACCCAAGGCACATTGTGTTAAATGGGGGGTCCTCATCCCCCTACAAGTGATGGAAGGGGAGTGGGGGGGAATTTTTCCCATTGTTCAGTAGGCCTCTACAAATACAGCTTTCTTTACTCATTTGCCAGATGGCGCCACAGTCGATACAACACTTGCTAAATTACCTTACCCACCACAGCTGGACGGTTGAAAGAAAGTTTATGTATTGTTGAAGTAGGATCTTTTTATTGCTGAAGCACAGCTCTCTGAAATGATAAGTGTTTCTGATTAGCTATGTAAAAACAAGTTTGGTTGTTTTGAAGTGTTTTTTTACTTTTTGCAGTACTGATACATGCCAACTTGCTGTGTTTCCACTGTCAGTGCAATTGACTCTTATGTATTGGCTGTTTTAAGCCTGTTTAGCCCTAGCTGCCACCGCCATCATACTGTGCGTATGCCATAAGTCACTGAAAATGTCTGTTAGCCACGCCATAAAATGCGGGAATTATTAACCTGCTATTGCTGATGGATCATTGTTAGCTGCCTGCCAGAACAGGAGACAAGCCATAGAATCAATAAGTGTTGTCTGTCTCTCCATCTATCTGCATGACACAATGTCTCTGAAACTAAGCTACATAGAGCTATGGATACTTCCAGGTTTAGAATTTGTCATCAGATTTGTTACCAGGAGTACAGTTTCACCATTTTGGCCATTTCGAGTGACAGGTTAGCTAGCATTCCGTCCAGTCATTCAGTACTGGCTACCTAGCGACTGGTATGTATGTGTGTTTGTGGTATTATATGCAGTCAATGTGGAGGAGTTCCTAGCCATCATGACTGGAGACACATAACAGCATCATCATCACATGTCTCTCACCTGTGATAATAGCTGATACATCTCTGGACTCTGGTCATTGTCATTAATTGTCAGCAGAGCAGAGCGCATGCTCTGGGGTAATCAAATTGAGCTGATAATGTATATAAATCTGTGTTCGTGTCGATACAACGCAAGTTCAGTCGCGTCGCGTCGCGTTTAGTCAACAAGCTGCCACTTGCTGCAACAAGTTCTGAACCAGACCAGAACTGCGAACTGGCGAGACCCAGATCTATCCAATCAAATCAACGGGGGGTAGGTCGATGTGACGTCACACTGTTAGTGCTAGTGTTTACATTTGGCAAGTCTGCTTGTAGGCTGATTTAAAAAGTAATTTTAATTGTTATTGCGAATTGTTCTTTCTCCTAGAAATGATTTGCATTTAAAATAAGAAGCATAGACTGTTCGTGGAGTTATCAATCTTAATTACATATGCTAGGTGCTATCTTCTGTGAAAATTGATGTCAGCTTAACTATACTGTAAGTTTTTGTTCATTTTGTTCAATTTTTCTTTCATCAAAATGTCACCTTTGTGCAACTAGCTTCGTAAGCAGTTAAATTTTGTGAACACTGTCGAAAAATCGAAGTTTAAAAAATGTTTAGGACTTCCCAAACCCGAGCCAGAATGATTAGCATTAAGTACCGTACTGTTCGGCCATTTTGGCTGCTCCAGGTCACACTTAGTGCTGTATTCGTGTAAACCAAAGGCGATTTTAGTGCAAAACTAACCCTTCCCCTAACTCTGTTACTAACCCTAATCCTAAAAGCCCGAAAAAGTGACAGGAACTGAGTAATTCTAAGTTATTGGCTGTTGGGTTTCAGAACTAGGTCGCAACAAGCTGCGACTGCTGAGAACTAGGTGAGTTCAGTTTAGTTCGTTGCAATTGCGGGTAGAGATGTATCAAGTACAGCGACCCTCAAGTACAAGTACAAGTACTTAATTTTTCTTCCAAGTATGGGTCAAGCACATAATAATGACAGTGCAACTAAAATTATGCCCCGTTAGTTATTAACCATTGTTCTAAAAACGAAAGTTATAAAATGATCTATTTGCGGTTTACATGCATAAAAAACTTGTGTGTGTGTGGTATTATATGCAGTCAATGTGGAGGAGTTCCCTGCAAAGTGGCATTAACCGTTAGCTGACTGATCAGTTATAAATTATTTATTTTCGTGCACTAAGCTGATGTGCACATAAGTGCTGAAAAGGATGTGTCGTGTAAGTCGCATGCACAATATAGTCGAGACACAGATTACATCAAGCAGCTGCTATTAGCATACTGAGTCAGTGAGAGAGCTTTGAAGTCAAATGCACCTCACAGAGAACAAATAAAGCGACATACTTGTAAACTTCAATGGCGACAACAGATCATTATCATAAAACTGCATGCAGTCTTTTCAGTGAGCTTGGCGCAGTCATCCAGCCAGGAACAAGCGGGCCTGGGAGTTGCAACAACCTGCAGTTGTAAGAAGGAAATAAAACGTGAAATTTAAAACTATTTTAATTGTTTGACTGGGGGTTGACAGTCGTGTAAATAAGACTTTGTCTTCAAGACCAAGACTTTAACTTTTGTCCTGAAGGTGCCTCGAGACTTTGTCCTCGAAGACAACATCGCTGGGGGTTGGTGTCCATCCTATTTGTTGGGGTGTTAGAATTAACGTTTAAGACACAAAACTTGGCAAGACTAAGGTAGGGAGTCTATCAAAGGGTGACCAGAGGAGGGAGTGGGTCATATGCCCACATACAACTTAAGCTCTGAGCTCTGCTGATGACCCATTGCTGTTCTGCACGTTGCTTGTTAGTTACCTCTGACAAGAGCTGGACAATTGTCCGAAGATATCTGCCCACTGTGGTGACAGGCTTCTCGCCTTCTTGCTTACTGTACTATTTTTATCGTAATGTCCAGTGAGGTTGTTGACTTACATATTTGCATATGTATTTGTACCAGTCACTGATTGTACCTGGGCACGCATAGGCTGCGCTGCCGTAGCCAGCTGCGCCGTCGCTGACCCGCCGACCCAGTTTTCCAGCCGTGTTGACCTGTTTTTACCTGTTTGATACCGTATGACGAGAAGTCACGTGACCGCCGCTGTGTTCAAACTGGGGGGGTGCGTTTTCTCGACACTTTCTAGTCAGACATTGTTGAATAAAGATAGACAGTGCTGTGAATCTTGGAGAGACGCCGAGCTCAAGAGTTCGTTCAGTGTGTGCTGTGGGTGATACGCGTCTGACGAAGACCGTTGAGTCGATCTGCTGTGCTGTTCGCCACACTGTGACACTGCCGAGAGCTGTCTGATGAACGATACGCTCACCACATTCAGTTCGAGTTCTGATTGCTACATCGCCAACCGTCCGCCACCTGTCTTACGACGCCAGCAGTGCGTTCCGTCAGTGTCGTCTACTACACAGTTGTTACAACGCGTCTGCTGCTCAGCGTTTGCTGCTTGCCGCTAGCTACATAATTTTGGTGACATTCTCGGTTTTGTACTATGTTACAGACTCCTTTTTCTCTGTTGTAACTCTTAGTATTTCCCTAAACACCGTATTGAGCCATAATTACTGTATTACACCTGTTATTAAAGTTATATTGTTGTTTTCAAAGCTGTCTGTTGATAATTCCAAGAATTCTCACTCAGGCTAACAGCTGAGTATAGACCACAATTTTGGGTTAGAGTCAGGGTTGGGTTTGGGTTAGATACAACAGCAGATGTAGTCGTGAGAGAGGGCGACAAATTGTTTGGGAGACAAGTGCGCTGGGACGAATATCAGGGAATCAACTGTGACAGTTGCTTGTCGATTTCCTTTACTGAGAAATAAACACAATACCAATGATGTACATAGTCTTTTTGATTGTGCTGCTTTGAAATACTATTGTTTTGTGTGATATGTGTTTAGTTAGCAAATTTCATATTACTAAATCTCATCTTACCATGGTCTTTAGGCTGCATCGAGTGCGTGAGATGGACTGTTGTTAGCGATGTTCGCGGTGTCAGTCTGTCAGTTGTATGTGGTGCATTCATGCAGCCTTTGCCAAAATAACTTCCCTTTCGTAATCCACTTTCCTGTCCATCCTTTGTCATTTCAGTACAGCTCTTGACTAAGTGCACATATAATGCATACCGTATGGTATGCCATTATACCATGTTGTATGGCATACAGTCTGGTACAGTACTTTGCTTTATGCCTAGTTATGCGAATTTCAAGGTATCGTTAAAGATTCATAGTTCCTGTTGAGTATTTTATTCGGTTCTCTGTAATTTTGGCCAACTCTCTATTATGAAGCTTGGCGTATTTTTCAAAGTAGGCCTATGTGAGCTGATGGAGTGAGTGAGTGTAGGCTTAACGTCCCTCTCAATCTGAGAGTAATGTAACACGCTTATCTTTGTGATCGCCATTCCACATGATTTTTCTCGAGGTGCCGATTTTGAAGCTTAGCGTGCTGATAAACTATGATAGGGGTTGGTGTTGGTGCACGTGGTGTCCATTGACGTTACATTGTGAATCGTCATATGGCGCCTGCTGTCTACTGGAATCGCGTTTTAACACTGCGTTGACTGACTGAGTGAGTGAGTGAGTAGTTTCTTAACGGCACATTATACCGGGCGCAGCCCGGGCCATGCCGTAGGCATGGCCGGCTGCGGCCATAGTAAGATCGCGCGCGTACTATTTGTATTGTATTATGTGCTTGGCCGTGCTTACTAGTCTGCAGATTTTGACTGTGACGAAGTACTGAGTGACCCGTAACGAAAGTCTGGCTGTCACGAAGTACTAAGTGACCCTGTCACGAAGTAGAGTGACCCGTTATATCAGACAATTGTTACAATGGTAAAAAATACTTTATTCCGGTGTTTTAGGTAGATAAATAACAAATACGCTGTAACATGTGCATAAAAATTAGATCTGTGCTAATATTTTAATAAAAATGTTACAGGTACATAATAATAATAATAATAAACAGATTTGTGCCGTAAGGTCGTAACTTCAGAGGCGCTGGGGGCAGACAGCGTGTCAGTGAGCAGAGAAAGAAGAACAAGCCTGGGAGAAGAGGAATGTCTTTAGCCTTGACTTAAAAACTGAAAAAGAGTCACTATTAAGAACAGTAATATATTACTAAAGATGTGTAACTTATATAATAGTGTATAAACAGCGTACGTAACAGTTAAAAACCTTTCCGTGTCGCCATCTGGCGACTGTCGATAAACGTTTTGTCGAAATACAACGCATTAGCCTCAGTTCAACGTTGTCGTAGAAACAAACACAAATC
>Ga0126335_1002720_pt1 | contig 10723 bp, 5 predicted proteins | sample OlaspJWI45metaG_FD_108409 | JGI IMG/M metagenome (GOLD analysis project Ga0126335, IMG submission 108409) | Marine gutless worms symbiont microbial communities from Oahu, Hawaii - Olavius sp. 1 OAHU.JWI-45 metaG | ecosystem: Host-associated > Annelida > Digestive system > Unclassified | place... | reverse complement strand
TTTTAAGTCTTTACTATGGCACATGACACTTTTGATATTTTATGCAATATCATGTTTTATTCTCTACATAAACTTAATGGTAAGTTCAGTTACAATAGTGTGCAAGAACGATCTGCATTTACTGTTGATACTTTGTACTAAATTTGTTGCATGCAACATTTTGGTGCCAATTTTTTGTATGGTGCTGCTGCTAAAAATTGCAATGACTGGTATGTGAGACTAATTTTGTTCAATAAAAGTTTCGCTAAAAGATTGCGCGTTTTGCTGTCGTAGACAATTAATTCCAATTCTAATTGATTAGATTGCATCTAATTCCAAGTCTAATTGATTGGCTAGCAAAAAAATTGCTAATTCTATTTGTAATTCTAATTAAATTTTGTCCTAATTCTAATTCTAATTGATTAGCTAAAAAATCTTAATTACCCATCATTGTTGTGCTGTGTTTATCGAAGGTCAATGATTTTTACGCCCCCCCCCCTCAGGGGGAGAAACCCCACCCTGAAATCCGTCTACTCCTCCACTGAAAAAATACAGCAGGGTCTGCATTCCAGCTTCCAGGATAACTGTGACGGAATTAGAAAAGTTATTACCAATTCTGGGCCAGTTAGCGTTTTGAAATGGTTTTGCAATTTTCCGTCGCTTGATTAACGCCAACTACTTTACACATGAGTCACCGACAGCATCATCAGCTGAAATAATGCTGAGAGTTGCAACAGGATCTGAACGTTATACATCCTGCTTTCTCAACACTTGCTGCGAAACTGTTGGTCACGTCAGTTGGCACTGCATCTGTGGAGCGTAGCTTCAGCAACCTGAACCGTATCGTGACAGATAAACGCAGTAGACTGATTCCTGTGCATCAGCATTGTATGCTAAGATTGTCCAGTGAAGGACCTGACTGTTCAGACAAAGACTTTCTAGAGAAAATGTACAGAGAATGGTAAAAAAGCAACGCAGATTTCACGAGTAACTTTGAGGCATTCAGCCATTTCAGCGTGTATGTGTTTGTAATGAAGAGTAGAGCTTATCAGCTGACACTGTTTTATTCGTGTTACTTCATCTGTACATAGGCCTACTTCACTTCGTATGTTCGTAGGCCATGATTCAATGAGGCTCCATTGCTGATGGTGTAATTGCGACGTCTATTTTAATAAGTTTTTCTATTTGCATCAGCCTAGGGGCGGTTGCCTAGTGTATTGTAATGTGTAACATAGTGGAGTGGTTCATAGTGGGACTGAAGTCTGATCTCTATGACCAACTGGCTTCCTTCAGACTTCAGTGCTTCGACACTGTTGGTTGGGTCATCTGACCTGTAAAAACCGTCCCCGAAATGTACTATATCATATAATGTGTCGATTGGGACGTTAAGCCTCTACTCACTCACTCACACTCACTTGCTTTTGCATTAGGGAACAAAACGACAAAAAAAAAGAATTCATGCACCATCCATACTCTGTAATTTAGGCAATTTGACGACACGTGCGCATGGTAGGCCTACTAGGCGCACGCATGCTTAGTTTACTATGGGCGGCCATGCACTGCAGTGTGGCTTGTACACCCTTCCCACCGTGACATTCACGACTCCCGCCCTGAGCCAAAACTCTAGAAAAAAACCGCCGAAGATGCTTCACGCAGACTGCACCAGCACTGTTTGCTGACAATACAAGTTGAAGGACATCAAGGGTACATGTTATGGGCGTTCTTCGCTCTATTTCTAGTCATGCGCGACCCTAGGCGTCTAACAGTGCCTCGATTGCCGCGAACGTCGCCGTGCAGGCTGATGGTTCGCCATGTGACACCATGCGCTGATAAATATTGTTACAAAATACCAGTTGGAAAAACGCAGGCAAATACACGCAGAAGCAAATATTTAACATTATTAATACAATGATCCATACAATACACTTTTTTGTTATAATGCTTAGGCCCTACATGCTTTAAATTGCATGAAATAAGGACGAAGGTAAAGGGAAAAGGTAAAGGTAGACAGAAAAACACTTGATAGAGCGCCTTTTTATGCGAATCTCACCACTCAAATATGACATACGTTGTCAGGGGATCACACAGTTTTACCTGCAACCCACGTGTTTATTCACAAATAGAATGATACCTTAGCCTTCCCAGCCGAAGCTAGTCCTCATTTACCGACCCAGGAGGGATGGAAGGCTGAGTTGGCCTAGGTACCGTACCACCACGGTGAGTAAACAGCCCAGGACCGTTACGTACAGAGTAATAAGACACTATAATTATAACTATAAAATTCACAACAATTCAGTAGCCGGTGAACTGTTCATCGGTTAAATGTACCTACTACAACAGTAGGCCTACGACAGTGCATTTTGCAAGGAGTTGTGCCATTTAATGCAGTGTTAATGTTATCTGGTAGCAGCAGCGTCATGCCAATACGTTAGTCGACATACACTACACAGTACACCGGACGATACTGTATAATAGCACCTGGAGATCCATCCAGGCGAATACACGAGTATATGACAGGTGCTGTTGTACATGACTCCATGATCAGACTCTGTGACCGGAACTAGTAAGTGTTGTCAATAAACAGCCGTCGTGTTATGAGCTGAAAGGGCACCTGTTATGGACTAGATTGGACTGTGGAATGATGACGTACGCTTGCATTTGCCGTCAACGTCAACGACTGCATTCGTTGTTGTCAATGACTTCCTAGTTGTCGATTCCTGTATAGCTGGTACACGGTCCATTAAAGCTATGCTAGGAAGTGAATTTCAAACAGCCCGTGCCAAATTGCGTAAAGAACGTGAGTTCTGCCTAAAGGTTAACTGAACAAGAATCTACAGGTTGCAGTTGGAACAGTTAACGTCGTCTCGTCACCATCTCTGCAAACTTTTCGCCTTAGACTGAGAATGCGCTTTCTCAGTTATTTTACCTGGACCTCGTTGTGTGACTGGCACTCATAGTGGTTCAGTGGTTCGGGTCAGTTCAGTCGCGTCGCGACATGAACACGGCTTTACATAGGCCACTTCAAGATCTCAGATTTACTATTATTATGCTGAGGCGCGGTGTGAAATGTAGGACACGTTGACGTACTTGCTGGATCACTTGAAGCGCGTCGCTGTACGTTCTGATGTCAACAAGATGACGACACTCAACTTGGCCGTCTGTTTCGGACCGGCAATCATCTGTCCTTCACCGCACAGCGACACAGTCGACCTTCAACCGACTGACAAGCTCGACAAACACGTCGACCTGCTCAAGTATTTGCTCGACATCTGGCCGGAAACACGAGGTATAATTATGCTATAAATGAAAAGAGTGTTTAGGCCTATGTTGCGTATTATACATATTGTATCTGTATAGTCACTAAGCGCTGCAGTTCGCTAGTAGGCCTAGTTAGGTTTGCGGAGTATTCCCGAGACTTTTCGTTCTGTATAGTCTTGTAGCTATAGAACACTGCTAAAATGTGTAATATTTAGATCCCCCATTATAATGCACTAATATACACTTGAGGCTCGCCGTACAAAGTCAATAGACCCTACAACCTGTAAGTTCCGTTGTTTTTGAGATGATTGATCGCAAGATGCTGCAACCACCGCTGTAGTTGCAGTCGCAACAGATGCTTCAAGCACATCTTATGAATATCACATGACGTAACGACAGTCAGGACGTACCCCGGTTTAGAACGCACCAAAATGTGACACCCTGTAGCTCACCAAAGTTTACGCGCGTTCTCTCCAGACCGATGGCGTTATTATCTGCCTAGTACTTTCGCACGTGTTTTCTTTCCTCAAGTTTCTAGATTTATTACCACCATCGTAGTGGCGTGGTAATGCGTTCAGCCGCATCTGTGTGTCTTGTTTGGGCTTTAACTGTTGAATGCATTGTGACTTTAAAACTTTAGTTTTGCAACACATGTTCACCGTAATGATATCTAGGTCATATTCGAGTATCAACGTCATGGAGTAAAGCTCAAGGTTTTGACAGCCAAAAAGACGCGGATGATCATCCTTGGATTGAAATGCATTCTTGTTTTACACGTGGAACTTACAGACTCAAAAAGGAGAAAGGCGAGGGCAAGTTGGAAGTCTTTAGTGCGCCTCATATTAGTCCTGTACGCTCCCTTACGTTCTTCCTAGAGTCCGCGGATGTGGTAAAGTAAGTAAGTAAGTAAAACTATATTATAGTGCGCCATAAAGCTCACCTAGCCAGCTTAATCTGCCGCACTCGTAGTGATCAAACCGTTGTCCTAAAACAAAAATCCATGGTAGAGCTAGGGTTGAAGTCCAGCGTTCGGAAAGCATTGCTGTAGGCTTTGAGCGGTGGACCTACAATCACAGACGCATTATTATGAAGTATAAGCTAGTCTTATTAGGACGGATTTGCCAGCTGTCTGGAGAAAACTCATGACAACACTGTTGATACTGATGATAAATTTTGTAGTGTTTTTCTGCTGTAATGCCGTGTTAGATCTGAACGCGACCGTTGACCGACTGCACGCCGGCACATCCGGAAGTCGGTTCGAAACTGTCGACTTCCGCTCCGAGAGTGGCGGCGGCGGAGCAGTGACGTCATCTAGTGACGTCATGAAGACGTCGACGTCACCTCAAGGTGACGACGATGACGACGATGACGACATCGCAGCTGCCGTGGAGCGCGCCCGACTGGACGACGCAGAACCGACGACCGTCACATCGCACGTCTGGGACACGTCCGAGTCGTCGCCCTGCTGACGTCATAGGCACGTGACCGGAAGTACTGCGATGTGATGGGTAGTGATAGATCTTGGGCTAGACTCTCTAGATCGTCTTTCTGCCCCGCTGACCTCACACCCATAGTTAGAAACGTTTAACATAGTAAGTGTCGATATTGAGCTAGTTTTGTAATTGTAGCAGAGCAGTCTTATAAAGTAGGAAAGCTTCGTCGTATAGACAAGTATGATAATGCACTGCATTCATTCAGAAGTCTCGTATTTTGCTCCTATGATATCGTTACGTCATGACCTAGAGTTACGTTTTCGCTCATGGCATAATATTCACAATATCATCGGCGTGCGGCGTACTGAAACGCTGTAAATTTCTAGCATGCGGTTTAAGTTTTGTCACATAAACCAACAGAAAAGGCGCCAACTGTAACAACATGCCATGTTTTATCAGTTGTTAGCTATTCGGTCTAGTATAAGACGATGCTATAATCAGTGACTGAGTTTTGTCTGCTGTTGAGTTAATAGAAATGATTACCATGATTGTCGTCATCCTCGTTTTATGTAACTAGTCATTTCGACGACCGTGACTCTTCCAAATTGCTGACTGTTTACAGACGGCAGCATACTCTGACGGAAATATACTTTCTCTTGCTCGAATGTTTTTTTCTCTGTTAAACACTAATTTCCAGCTCTGCCAAGGAAGTTTGCTTGGAATATGCTGCATGACTGTTTGTCTGCGTCTTCAGGTAATGCCACTCACCGGCTTTTCACGAAAATTTTACCGAAGATGTAATTTTGAAAACTGTCCGGATTTGAACGTGGATCTATGATTTTTTTGAACTTGTCAGCATTGTGCAAGCGGGTGAGTTTAATAGCACCACATTGTTGCTCGCTGGGAGGCAGCACGTGGTCCTCGACCGAGCTCTGCACTCTCCGAGTGTCCCTGTCTGAACTGTGTTCTTTTCATTACTGTACATGAATATACTAATAGGATGGCTTAAATGAATCAGAGCCTGTGGATTGTCACAGCCATGCTAGTACGGAATATCTAAAATCTTGTTATTGTATCGTATCGTGTACTAAGTGTTGACAGAATCAAATGGGTGTGTACCGGTAGTTCACATATTTGCCCGCAAGACTTCTTTACCAGCACTTACTCGTGCCACATTTAACCACAGACATCGCATCGACGTAGTTCAACAAGCGTTTTTCGGCTGTCTGTGCATACGATTTTGTCTTGCACGTAAAAGATTGTGCTGAATAGGCGAACTACAATAACATTGTTGCTGTTGTTTACTATATATTGTTTTTAATCTGTTTTCGTTCCGTCTGTGTGCAATAGCATATTCAGTGCGTGGACGTACACTACATTTGTTACCTTCTCAGCCATCAGCTTTATCGCAGGCTTTCCGTCTGTCTGTGGTCGAGATATCTAAAACATACTGAAGTGTTTATAAGTTAACTCTTTGTATGACGATAAATCTAAGAATTGGGGTTTTAGGGTTTATACTTGGAGGATGAGGTAACAGAGGTCAGTGTACATCAGGGGCAGCGATCTTGGAGGTGTTATGGTATCAAGACAAACACTAGCACCTGACAGAACACTGCATGCACTATTTAGCAAGTTTGGCGTCCCTGGACACCCAACTTTTTGAAACAGATTGCCGTTTCTGGCGTGTCTAGTGTCATTTTCTATGTAGCTGCTGCAAGCATGTTGATTTTGTGATACTGTTGGTCGATGTCCGTCTGATTAATTGTTCATAGAACGTGGGCGATTTAGTGACGTATGTCCACAGTGTGCGTTACGTATTGGTAATATTTATTGTCGTTTGTGTTGAATGGTCATCAAGACAGCGACGCCGATACTTACTTACTTCTTAGCGTGATTAGTACTTGTAGCGCACGGCTTTTCGGCGTCGTCGTCGTTCGCTTAGATCTATCTGTCACCTCGTTTATAGGATCTTTATGGCGGTGCGTCGAAGCATTATTTGTTGCGTTATCACATATGCACCGCATGTACATAATATATACAGCTGCAGTGTTTCATCGCTTGCGAGTTCGAAATAAGCTCAGTGTTTTTACTTCTCTAGACTGTCTCTCGTTCGTAGTCTATTTTCTGAACGCATGATTAAAAAAATTAAATTCTATGACAAAATGTTCGACGTTTTTAATAGACAAGAGAACTTTGAACATCGTGTGTGACGTGTTGCGGTGTCTAGAATTATTAGGCTGCCGTTTGATACATGTGTTTTTTATAGGCCAAATGAGACCCATTTTTCTCATTTTGTTACACACTCAGATGAGTGAGAAGTAGAAAATTTCGTGTACAACAAGCTCATCCCTTTTGGAGCTCAGAGCCATTGACTTAGAGTTGACAGTAAGTAAGTAAGTAAGTAAAACGTGAATTCATATAGCGCATATAATTTTAAAAACCTCTAATGCGCTGACATTAATGGTAATCCAGTTAGAAGCCTGCGCTTTTAATCAACTAGGCCAGTGTGCCTGTAGACCTAGTCATAGGTCACCGAATTTTCAAACAAACGCAACAGTAGCCATACAAGAAGCAAAGAACCTTTCTCTAATCAGATTTTCGCAAACCCTGAAGCCGTAGTGATAATTGCTAAGTAGGCATAAGGGTAACTCAGACGATTGTGTATAAAAGCAGCCTCAGTTCTCAGCACCGCGCGTCTTTGAGTTGTTTCATGTGATAGACTCGCAGAAACGCTTGCTTGACTCACAGTATTATTGTAATACTGTCGTTAGTGTTAATTAATTATTATTGATTAGGCTGCATCGAATGCATGAGAGCAGACTATGGCGACTGATGTTGTCGTAGTGTGATGCTTCTGCAAAAACGGCTGAACGGATCGACGTCCTGTTTACATGGATACATACATACATAATAAATTTTTAAAGTGGTGATGTGTAAGCTAAATGTGCATTAATCCAATGTTTTATTGGGAGAATTCGTTCATAGTTGAAGTACTATCTCGTTGCGATCGCCACCAGGACAATTAGGAGACTATGTGACCAGCGAACACTGTATTATGTATGGGGCCTCTATCGCCCTACGGCGAGCGAGGGGAGTGGCGGAAATTTTGCCAATTGTACCGTGTATAAATACTGCTGCTCAGACTCATTCACATTCGCCAGACGGCGCCACATTCGATGTGGCCATCTCAACTTTTAGCCAGTTGTTGAACGATGTTATACATGGCTGTGTGATGTAGGTCTTTGCGTTGAGATATTGAGATGACAAAAAGGTGTTGCGACTCGTTTCTGTTGTACTATACTTATCGCGCTGTAGTTGGATGTTGCACATACTGTATATGTTGGCTGTTGGCAGTTAATTTCGCTGCTTCGTTAGTTATCTGTTATACACTATGTGCAAAAAGGATCGAGCAATGGACATAGCTTGGCTGTGGCTTTGTTCTGTTGTCTTTTGTTGCCCGATTTAGCTGTAATCTATTTCGATACTGACCTGCATGAAAAACGCTAAAACTAGAAGCATGTTTTGTTGCAGTCTGTTGTGTCGTTGTCCGTGTTCTTTGAAGATAACGTGTTCATTACAACTTCAGATGATGTGTAATTCTGCAGCATCTCTTGGTCATCATCATGAGTCTGCGTCGATGACGGGTGAAAATAGAATCGTGCGTGTATGCATTGTATTGTGAGTTGTTTCCTGTACCAATTAAAACGCCAAATGTCAACGATGTACGCAGGCTCATACGTAGCGAGTACCTAGTAAATTGAATTTAACTTCCTAATGGGTCGACATATAACAGTTTTCAGGCAGCTAATTACAGTCATTATCATCAAAATACGTTGCAGGTGGCGTCAAATCCAAACATCGCATCAGACAGTTTGTTCACTCTTGGCTTGTCAATTAAACCGGCTATATTGAGCAGGCATTCGACAGCTGTTGATTACAGAATAGGTGTGTTGAATCTCACGAGCATCTTCCTCATACAGTGGTAAGCAGAGAGTCGCGGCGCTGCAGTCAATATATTAGTTCTTTTCCGACAGATATGACAGCAGTGGAGTAACAAGTAAGCAAAACTCTGTACACAAATGTAATTTGTGTTACGCGTTCTTAATGTTTTGTCTTCGTTATATATCTTTGTCTTCAAAAATAGTATTATTACTAGTTGTAAAGCAGCTAATAGGCCTACTGCAACCTGCGACGTCCCTGAGAAAGGCTTCTTTTCAGAAACTGTCCTAAGCATAAGCATAGACTATACAGTATGTAGTTCATATGTACGCTGTGTCCCCCAAAACTTCCCATTTTGTAATTGGCTCTAACTTTGTCAAACCTTAACCGATTTTCAAAATTATTTCACTGCTTTCACTACTTGAAAACGTAAGAAGTTGGCTACAAGGTCATTTAATATTCCCACCACACCTTAAGTATGTTGCTGCACTACCTTGGGAAGTCAGAAGTTAAAATTTGCTGCAAATCCTGATGAAAATGCAAGTAAAATGCATTGATTTTTACATGCGTCCATTTTGTTGCATTTCGTTTAATTACAAATTACTAACTTACCAGTTTTTAATTCCTTTTAAACATTCTTTGAAGTAGCAGACTGTTTTATCTAAATAGGCTTAAATGTTTACACACTAGGCAAGCGATACTGTACGACTTCTCAAGCAGTCAACCCCTTTTTTATTCGACCAGATCTGTTACCATCGAACAGCCCTGACCTCGATCTCGTCTGCTACAAGATATGTGGTGTCATCCAGGGAGAGTTTATTAAGTCACAACACTGACAAACGAAAGCAGTGGTTGTTGAGTGTTTGGCATGGCATTGGCAACAGCGTCATTGAGAATGCAGTTGGCAAAGTGGTAAGAGTCACATTTCATCACACATACAGCTGTTTGTTCTGCTACCTTTACGGTGAATAAAGATGAATATATACGGGCAAATTATGGACGCATTAGCAACTGCCGTGACATTTTAATATCCACTCAGCCACAAGCCATGAAGTGTTTAATTTTTCGTCACACACGATACAATGTCTGAGTTGTATCTGTGGTAATATCTGACATATTCGAGCATTTACAACCCAAAGTTTGATAAAGTTAGAGCCGATCACAAAGTGAAACGTTTTTTGGGGACACAGTGTAAATTATGAGTTAGTTTTAGTTCATACCATAGACGATTTAACGAAAAACAATTTTGGCAATTTTTACGACGTCAACAATGTTCTTGTTCATACTGTTGCGACTGTCTCTGTTTATCTTAACGCAGCATCTCGTTGGTAGTGTCATGAGCATCATAGTCAGCAGCAGCAGCACGTTGACAGCACGTGATCATCGCAGTCATAGTGTTGCAGCTTTCTGCATTGCAAATTTGCAACAACAGACGTTGAACCTTGATTGTAACGACTTGACCACAGACCTGCACAAATTATCACACGCAGTCAACAATCATTTGTTGCAAGTCATGCATGCCGCAACTAAACATCATTTTCTCGGATGGACGGTGTAGTCGCCCTTGGTCAGCAGTATTTACTGAACTTGCAGTTTATTTCATTCAAGTCTGAGTAATTGTCACGTGTATGTCATGTATGTTGTCCTACTGTTGAGCCGTGTAACAGTTAGAACGATCAATTCACCCAAAACCCAAACAAATTGGAATTGCAGTAAATCTAGCAACCCAAATCACAACAGATATTTGCTATCAGCAAAATGCGGCTCTAAGTCTTTAATCCATTTTGGGCTACAAGATTCTGGTGAGCCTATGTCGAAAGGTCGTCAATAACGTCAGTTTCAGAAACCATCTATCATCATCATCATCATCATCATCATATTCGTTTATTTGAGGTTGTCAAACGCAACCGACAACATACGGTACAAAAAATAGATGTAAGCATATACATGGACATACACACAATAAACGCAGGCTAAAATACATTTATACCCACAGTCGAACAGTTTTTAGTTCAAGTTATTATGGCTGGTGCAGATTAGAAATGAGAGAGAAACGTAGGCAATGTAGTAGTCTAATGCATATTGCAGAGAGTTAGTACGAATATTATACAGCA
>Ga0126335_1002719_pt1 | contig 10725 bp, 6 predicted proteins | sample OlaspJWI45metaG_FD_108409 | JGI IMG/M metagenome (GOLD analysis project Ga0126335, IMG submission 108409) | Marine gutless worms symbiont microbial communities from Oahu, Hawaii - Olavius sp. 1 OAHU.JWI-45 metaG | ecosystem: Host-associated > Annelida > Digestive system > Unclassified | place... | reverse complement strand
CGTGCGCGGAGGTCATCCGGCAGGGAGTTCCAGACCATGGGGCCGTGCACAGCGAAAGCTCGGCGTCCAACAGTGGATAGCCGATGTCGTGGAACCACCATCAGTTGCTGTGTGGCTGACCTGGTACACGTATCAAGAGAAAGACAGCAACATGCAAGAAGCTAGCACACTAATGGACTATTTTCATCCAGCCCTATCAGCAGCAGCCAGTTGGAGATGCAGATGGTAAATGACGGACTGGAGAGATGATGATGGTGATGATGATACGTTATGACTGTACAACGTTAACAAGATTTTGGCTGTACGAAATAACACACTGAAGCACCGTCAAGCATCAGTATGGGCGCTGTTGTACCACACAGAAATAACCTTTACTCCAGATCAGCGCCTGGAAATTCTCACCACTATGGTGGGATTATGTATCCAGTTGTGGGATATTATGTCACCAGGGAGTGGGATTCATCATCTCGCTGTACGCCTCACGCGGACGTTTGCCGTCGGAGCGTATTTCTTGTCGCACGTTGCTGTCGACTTCTTGAGCTCTGACGGCGTTCTCGTCCAGCGGAATGCGCTCCTCGCGGTGGTCTTCCGGAATCCTGCGTCCGACGACGACGTTCTTGTACTGCGACGAATGCATCCATGTTGCTTTTTCGTGTTCCATGCTGTCTGATTACGTATACATGGAGGCGTGTTGAGTATTCCGCTACGCTCCGCCTTGGACGATCCGTATGGCGGCCGTCGCCCCGCCCAAATCCCACAACTTGATACACCCAGGCATAAAAGGAATCTCGTAACTCGGTACACAATCCTAACTATGGCTGCCGTGCCTAAAGGCCTACCACACACATGATATCAGGCAAAATACACGCAGGACTTACTGCGCTGTCGTCTCCTGCGCACGCTGACCTCCTGGTAAACGGACAACAGCAGAACGTGTCTTCCTCTCTGCCTGCGGTCGTGCTGCCCCGAAGTACCGGTACTCAACGCCAGTCCCAACTTGGCCGTTGTCAAAGTACGTTTCAACTGACGACGTCGTGTACGACGTGACGTTGACGGTTCTCGGTTACCTTAAGTCGCAAATCAGCAGAAAAATACGACATTACGACTGTAATAGAATCGAAGGTTATGCATAGAATAAGCTGCGACAAACTCATATAGTGCGGGGCCATGAAAACGCCCGAAGGATCATAGCTCTGAGCTAAACTTTCCGGAAAATTCAAATCTACAGGACTAATGTGCCTAGAATAATAAGCTGAGATGCCCATGAGCAGTGGCACTCAGCTGGCTCGAGCAGGCCTAGGTTTGTGATAAGGGTTGATCAGTATGTCTCTGCTTGCAAGATTGCAAGTCTCTACGTCCAGCGCTGACAAACTTACGATTTGCGACACCTTGGTTAACAGACACACACAGACGCGATTCGAACAGTCTGTATGATCAGCTCAGCTGCGCTGTAGGCAGCTAAGCTGACAATCACTGACGGACTGACGGTACAGTTTGCTATGACATGTATAGGCATAGACAAAGAGTAAATGAAAATGAAGCTGCTAGCTTAAGGCATTCAATACTTAGAGCTTGAATTGAAAAAATACGAAAATATATCCCAAGGTCAAAGGTAGAAGTCAGAATGTCAAAAGCTCCGAATTACTTCGTTATCGTAACAGATATTCCGATCAACCCAGCAATTTTCAACCAGTAGTTTTTTGAGTCGTATGCTACCGCTTTTTCGCTGCCGTGACCTTGATCTTAGACTCATGACCTTGAAACTGAACCATGGCCTAGATATTCTGAAGACGTATCTCCATACTGACAATGAAGTTGCTAGGTAAAGCCATTCGAAAAATATAGCCTGAATTAGAAAAAAAATATGAAAATATTTCTCAAGGTCAGAGGACGAAGTCAAATGTCACCAACTTCCAATCACTTCTAGCCTTCACCAAGGAACACACTCCTACCAAGTTACATCAATTTCCGACTGGTAGTTTTCAACGTACAGACAGACTCCGCCAAAAACAATACCTGGTCGCAGCATAGCTGGCGCGCATGTAACGAAACAGGTGCTTGCTGTACCGGTAGAGTAGTTTCCACGCAGGTAGATGACGAGTCTAGAACGACTCGTGCGATCGTCGCGTTTCCCAGACCGACAATACCACGTGGCTCTCAGTCTGTCGAACTCCAGCCACAAGTTAGCACTGCCGCTGCTGGCGTCGTCAACGTCTTGGACAGACACGTCGCCGTCTCTGCGGTGGGTCGTCGGCGCTAATTGGCGTCGGACACCTGCGTGCATCGCGCCACGCACGCACGCATGACTAATCGTATTCAGTTGTACAGACACAATGATAATAGTAATAACAAGACGCCAAGTACTTTGGCAAAGGCCGCATCGAATCTCTCGCCATGTAGAGATCAGGAATCCCGATCCGCAAATAACTTGAAATGATTCTCATTGGCATGGCAAACCATAGGCTTAATAAGACAAGCCAGTAGACGACTGAGGTGGATTGCTGTTAGTCCCTGCCAGAGTTGTCCGTGGGTCGATTTTCTGTGACCTGACGCAACCCAATGCAAATTAAAAAATTTGGACCCAACCCATAATAAACAGCAACCAGCTTACGGCTTAGCAAGGAAATCATTTATACACTCACGCTTCACACCAAGCATCAACTTAACAAGACGCAACTCCGTAACTTCGTAGCGGGGTAGGTATTTATACAAACTGCTATACACTTACCTTTACCTTTACCTTTACCTTTAATAATTAATGCTTGCAATTAACCATTTAACCGTTTTCTGTATGCCATAAAAATTAGAATTTTGCTAGTGTGGACCAAACCCAACCCAACCGAGTAAAATCTGGAAAATCTCGACCCAACCCGACTCGACCCGATCCAACCCATGGACAATTCTGGGCCCTACTCCGATAGGAAGAAATTATAATGGAAAAGACATGTTGGCGTGGTACTCATCCACAGTGACAGATTATAGATTGCTGTGCCAAGCGTCTATATATGACAGATCAAAAAATTAAAACAGAAAGACTGAAAATAAGAACTGCACAGCCGAACGCCAGCCAATAATTATTGTCGACTCACACGATCTAGCGACGACGTGTACGTCGTCAGCTGTCACTTTTGTTGTCTCACTCTGCGTCAGCCCATCGTCGCCGTCGTCGCAGTCGTCGTGTTGTAGTCTACGTCGGCTGTTCTGAGTGCCACAGCCGGCCGACGACGTCGTGTTCCAGACGGGCAGCGACCCCACACCTCGTCCGGGCTCGATCACCGATGGCGGCGGCGGCGACGCACCACGACCGATACGATCATTGATGTTCTTGAGTATCGTTAGCAGGCGGAAATTCTTTCGTCTGAAACGAAAGACATCTGATACTGCCACTCAACCCTTCAGACTCTAGACAGCGTAGAAACCTTGCAGCTCATGGGCAACGTAACTCAGCCGGCCGGTTACGCCACCTGGTGAAAGCCAGTAAAGCGAAGTGGACCGTGAACTAGTGATTTGCAGCAATTACCAGTTTTCTTGCAATTACCCTTTTAGAAACGGGGTACCCGGTTTGAAATTTATGTAGGCCTAAGTAAATAAAAAGAACATGTATTGGCGGAGCTATGGGTGGCATTCCAGCCAGGGCCACAAACTACAGTATTCCACATTTTTTGATAAAAATTTCAACACCTTTTTATATCAAAGGTAGACCAAAATGTTTCACCAATACGACTCAATCTCGCTCGTGACGCTTGCCTCCCTACAGTTAACGCTGGTCCGCCTGTGAGAAATGCCTTCAATGCAGCTACATTCAAAACAGTTTATGCAGCCCGCTGAATCAAACGACGAACTTTGTAAAGTCAATGCTACGAATTATTAAAATTCATAAAATTTCGCAAATTTTTGCGATTTTTTAAAACTGCATCCAAAAAATTCCTAAATATTCGTTTTCCTCAAGTTTTCATTGTTTTGATTGAAACTTTTAAATTGTATATATATCTGCATGGTGCATTAATTTATAAAAAAAATCTCTGCAAAAGTTCAAACTGCCTTTGCATTGTAGATGTTAGCATCACACTTCAAATTGTTATTGAATTACTGCTGCAAACCATCATAAACAAGTCGTTTGTGTATCATAAGTATAGAGCCCAAAGAATTCCACTGATGAAAGGCCATACCCACTTAACAATTTTTTTAAATTTGTAAAATCTCGTAAATTTGTGATTTTTTAACGAATTTTGAAACCACTGGTTACGAATATTATTCTCGATCTGGTTAGATCACCATGGACTTTTTTGTCTGTGATCGGGGTTTAGTGCAACGCGGTTTGTGCATGCAAGAGCGCGAGTTTATCTATGATTTATAGGTTACGACTCTGTAGTCAGCAGACAGATAGATTTCGTTTTTAATGCAACATGTTACATCGAAGTTTCATTCGAGAAGTTTTTCTTACAGTTGAAGCTAGTCGCTGTTGCCGCGAGAAGTGCAGCTGTCTACGACCAAAAATCGACAGAGACGTTGCAGATTGTATGCTACTTTGCAATTGTTGTAGCTTTGTCGTAAACTGTAGCTCCAAGGTCTTTCTTGGTTGCAGACGTCTGCTAGACTACTGCCTGTCTCTCAAACAGACGAACAAGACCACACAAACTGCTAAGACGCAGCACCTGTCGATGCCTATAAATACCAGAAGCGATCCAGGCACCCAGACTATTATACCGCTATATACGTCGGAAGAATTTCTTTGATCGCACGGTTACGACTGTTCGGGAGATCGTAAGCAAACGGCAAAGCAGAGGCGGGAAAGAGAAAACTTTACTTGAGCAAGCCACAGAATGCAATAATTCGGTTGACATACGTCGCAGCTGGTATCGCATAGCTTTGACTGTTCATGAGCTCCGTGTCGGTCGTCAACGCCAGAGCCGACGCCGACATGTCCGTTCAAAAGTAAACGACATGTGTATAGCACGCCACGCATGCGGGCAATTTGCCTTTGATTTAAAGCTGGCAGTCTTGTTAACAATTAATAGCAAGATCTATTTGTTAATTTTCCACTCATATATGGCCAAAAGATGTAATAACGGTTTTAGTTTGTTCCGGAACTTGTCTTGAAACAATTTCAAAACAAGTTTGATCTAATGGAATTTGGGTCTTATAAGTTAACGGTCTGTTACGCAGTTAAACAATCACTGACGCGGTCACGCATCAGCCAAAGCTTTATTACCTGCGCGCATGCTGAGAGCAGGTGTTGTTTCTACCGGCATCTATCTGTCTGTCTGTGCGTCTGTCAGTCAGTCAGTCTGTCTGTCCGCACAAAATCTCGAAAACTACTAATCAGAAATTGGTGTAACTTGGTAGGAATATGCCCCGTGGTGAACGCTAGATGTGGTTCGATTTTGGTGACATTAGACCTTAGCCTTTGATCGCACGGTTTGAGAGCTATTTTCGTACCTTTTCAATTCAGGTCATATATTTTGAATGGCTTGACCTAGCAATTTTATTTTCAGTTTGCAGATACAGTTTCAAAATATCTAGGTCATGGTTTAGTTTCAAGGTCATGGGTCCAAGGTCAAGATCATGACAGCCAGAAAGCGGTAGCGTGCAACTCAAAAACTACTGGCTGGAAATGGCTGAGGCTTGATAGGAACATTTGTTCGATAACGCTCAAAGTAATTCAGAGCTTTTGACATTTTGACCTTGACGTTTGACCTTGAGACATTTTATTATTTTCGCATTTTTTCAATTCAAGCGCTATGTTTTAATGCCTTAAGCTATAGCAGCTTCATTTTCAGTGAGGATAAATCTTTAGAATATCTATAGGTCACCTTCGAGTTTCAAGGTCATGGGTTTACTCTCAAGGTCACGGTTGCAAAACAGCGGCAGCGCTTAGGTTTATGCTCCCCTCGGACACAGTTTAATGTTATGGAATGGATCCTTGGATTCTCTTTAGTCGGATTACCGTTTGTAAGGCAATGGTAATCATCTGAACGCAACGAAATTAGCTTGGTATTAGTCATGGAACCATGTAGGGCCTATGTAATAGTATCATCCCACGCAGTTATGGGATAAGATGAAATTTTATACAAAGCCAACAAGTTGCATTGTGATAGCTCATCTCCTTTGTGGTGCCGCTTTCCGAGTGATATTGCTGCAGACAGCGTGGCAATTAAGGATTAACAAGGCCGTTGAGAGCGATTCACCGCCACCATTGGATGAACGGGTAAATCCCGACGCTGATGCAGAATCATGCAACAGAACAGTGTTTTGTCTGTTCCAGATATACCTTCACTATCTGACGAATCTATTCAGGTTTTGCATTCACCGCGGCCTGACACTTCAACGCAACTTAAGTCAGATAGATAAAACAAGATTTTACAAGACCATCAAGTTCCATTGCGGTAGAACGATTCACAAGCTCTATAGGCTGCCGGTTTCTGCGTTTCTGCTGCCACAGAAGTGAGCCTGAATTGCCTAATATGGAATACGACCTCTTCTAAAATAACAGGATATTTTAAAACTACTATTTAATACGTATCCGTGTGTCGCATGCAATTTTTTCAGACTCGATCAAATCACTTTAGTTGATTAAAACACACACATCGAACGTGCTTACAAGTAAAACAGAGCAAAAAGCACATTTCTTTTAACAGCAAGTTAATAAATATTTCTATTAAAGATTACTGGTGCACAGTGGAAAAACAAACGTATAGTTGTATAGCTGCTACCAATGTTGGTTTCGGCGTTTTGAAAGGCCTGTATTTTTTTAACGGAAAATCTACGATATTTTTAATTTGGCAGAGAATTTCTGTGTTTTCAAAGCGGGAATTCTTGACAGTCAATTTCGTCCGGACGGCGGAAATCGCCCACGCATTCCGAGCTGGCTGTAACTACTGTCTGCAACGGAAGCAGAAGACATCATTCACTACGGAAACATTCTTCCGTTCCGGTATGAGTCGGAAGTTATACGTCGTTATCGTCGGCGTGTCTGCTGCGTTCAGTCGTCAAACAAGTCACCTCTAGTCATTAGCACCGTGTAAAGGTCGTTGCACTGTCTCGTCATCACGCCACCCCCGCATACAGCTGTTTTGTAGATCAACTAAGCCGAAACCTTCCATCATTTCATTCCATATACGGTATTAAGCAATTTAGAGTTTACTCCTGTTTGGAAAAGCGAACAATTTCTCGACTGTCTGCCGTAACGCCGGAACAGAAGCATCTATCGCATGAAATTGACACGAAAGATTCTTTTATAAAGTTGTGTTAAATTTCTAAGCATTCAGTTGGCCTATGTATGGTCATTATGTGGAAGCCGGGTTTGGACAAGTACTTTTCTGCAGTTGATACTTGTCTGTTTTTCGTCGCATTGCTGCTAGTCACGTCGACGATGCGGTAGTAACTCCAGAAACAAAGTATTTACTTTTCCTCCATCGCTTTCTCTCTCCATTCCACGGACAGAGTGATGCCACGAAAGTGTGGTCGCTTGATGTTTTGAGACGTCACTCTTAGGCATTAAGTGCAGATCAAGCTGGCCAAGCCGGCTTACGGGTGCACTATAATCATAGTTGGCAAAGTAAGCAAAGTATAGACAATTTATGTAGCTGCACAAGCTACCTCAAAAGCGCTTCACATTACAAGTGTCGTGTTGCGTACGTGAACTTTTAAACAGGTGTGATTTCATATATTTTAGAAGTTTAAAAAAACCCTTGTGTGTATAGTTCCCAAGGGTTAAAAGCAATAAAAAAGGACCTGCGATGGCTATTGGTCCGGACCGTCCTGTGATAAGAAGGTGTCGTGCAGAAAACTGCATTGAAGCGTTGCAATGCCACAGAAAGTCGCTGGAACGAGAACGAAGTTTTTCTTTCCTCGCCAGACACACTGCTGATTTTATAACCAATGAGCGAAATAAAGTGTGAAGACGATGAGGTGTTTTCTGGTCAGATGAATAATATTATAATATCTCATTTCATTCGTTTTACCGATTGTATGCATGTTGCATTAGCAGATTGGTTGTCTAAGATTATTATGGTTAGGGACAGATTTTTATCATTGCCTACATGGTTTTCACATGATGTTATAGATGACGTTATATCCAGTGTTTATGTGTTTCGGCCTAGTGCTCTTTTTTACTGTTTTCTCTGTTCTTACTGTATATCTGTCTGTCATGTACTTCGTGTACGATTTTATAATTAATAAAATAAATGAGCTCTCCCAAGTTTTTTGCAGCAATAGACTGGAAGATAAGATTGGTTGGTAAATTGCTGATTTTTTAGAAGTTATTAATCTAAATTAATTAAAGTTATTTGAATATTTACAGTAACGGTACTACGATATTAAGCAAGTCTCACCTAATACGAGCGAGGTGAAGTTGATCTGCAAGGCTCATATCGTCGTTCGCGGTGGCACTATTGTTCTCATGCCCCGCACTCTCTGATGTTGATACGTTATCAACTTTTCGCTGTATCCGTCTGACATCGACACTCACCAGCTGCATAGAAGATGGCGGCGACAGCGGCAGTCGACGTCCGCCTGGATTCGCCCTCGCCGCAGCCCAGACGAGCATGTCCTGGTGCCGCTGCCCGTTAGACTCTGACGACCCGACGACAAGCGTTTCATCAATGGTTGTTGTTTCCACCGGAGACTGCGTACCTGCTATGACCGCCAGACAGACGGTCAGCAGCGTGAACGCTGTGCAAACCGCGACACTGCTCTCCTGTCTGTTCATATCTCTCTGGACCAAAGACCAACTTTCTTACACTAGTGTAGGCCTAAGTTCCAGAAAACTTCAAATCAAGTCCGCGATGGCAGCCAGATGCTCAAATAGCACAGAACAGCTACGCTTGCAGAAATTGTTTTCTGTCAGAACTGTTGGCCGAACAAGCCACTTCTATTTCTGCAAACAATGAACTACGAAGCGGTCGTCGCACTGTCGATAAAAACTTTATTCCGGGCGTTCTTGTCCGCTTCCCGTCTGTCGTAAACTTTCAGCAAACACGAGCGATCTGTCTTTAATGGCGCATCTGTCGGCTCACGCACCGTGTCTCGCACACGCGAAGCCTTTTATATCGGATAGTCTAGATGCTCGGTGCAGCCGTTGAGTCGAGCTGGTCCTGCGTCTTTGAGCACACATTCACACCACACCCGCCTGTCTAACAGGTGTATACCTATTAGGGCTGCGCAGATACAGCAAAATTCGTACCCGGCCAGTACCCGCAATGTTTGTCGCCCGCTCAGGAGAGAAAAAAGGACCTAAAATAGGTAACAGTGTCCAAAACTTAAAAAAGGTTTCAAGAAAATTTCGTTTACCTTCAGTCGCCAGATGGTGCCACAGATGTAGGCCTAGTGGCACCAGGTTTACAACTTTTTATACTTCGAAATGGTAGACATGTATAGATCTGAGAAATTACTCGTACCCGTACCCGTTTAATTTAACAGTTGCCTACTCCGTTTAGGCCCCTATGATTTTCTGAGCAATACTCGGTCTTCACGTTCTATCACTAAACGAGTGCCTGTCTGGTCAAACTTCATGCATGCACGCTATAGCAAACCTGCTTTATTTTGTAATGTGCAACAATCAAAACTGACGTTATTCACAGTTAAACATGGCAAAATCCAAGCAGGAAGCCTGCACGGTCGCGTACCTTTTTGTAGAAAATGATTAGTGCGAAGTAAACTTACTTGACTTCGCAGTCCGTTGAAGAGCACTGCGGTGCAAGCAAAAGCACAGAACAACGGACAAATTTCGTTATTATCAAAGACTTGGTTTGTGAAATTAATGCATTTTTAAAATTTTGCAACAAACATACATGCGATTTTTTTCATGAGTTTTATCTTTGATCTTAGGAGCTTGTTTGGAAGGGAAAATGCAGTCCATTCCGCACATTCTGCAGTGACTGTAGCTCATTGGCGTTAACTTGGGCGAAATGCTGAAGGGGCAAAGTCGCCACCAAAGGCAGCGAATCAACACAGGGGGCTAGGGTGTAAGTACGGGGTATCCTCATCTATTGAATGAGCTCTGAGAATGCTTCCTGTCAAAAAATTAATTTTGTCCGTGGAAAAAAATTTATCATGATTTTTGTACACTCTAAGTTGAAAAACGTCGTTTAATACGCAACGCGTGGTAAGCACAAACGTAAGTTGTTTATGCGTTTATGTATGCGTTTAGATTTTTTGTCTTTTACTATTTAAAGGCATTGCCCCTACTGTCTAAATATTGGAGGGGCACATGCCGCGGCTGGCCACCCAGAGTTTCCGCTGCTTTATCCTGCATTGGCGGCAAACCACGCAAACAGAACGGCGACTATTAATAGCAACGAAGCACTCGGGGGACCGATAAAGACGCAATTAGCTTCACGACGTGTTGTGGCCGACATAGAACGATCGCGACGCTCGGTGCGTCGTCTGTATCGAGTCGACATTTTTCAGACGTTCTTTACTACACAAAGCCAGCGCCAGGCGCAGCTTCAACGACTCCTGCTACGGAAACCGGAAACGTGCCGTCTGTCTCAAAGTATCTTTTTTGGTCCCCCGTTCGTCGTTAACTTACCACATCAACTTACATGCTGCCTGCCCCTAGCGCCTCTGAAGTTACGACATTATTTCGCTATACAAATATGTTTATTATTATTATTTTTTTGACCCTCGGTAGATATGTTCCCGAGGGAGTTTAAAAATTAAGATATACAAAATTGGGTACAGATCTGTTCAGTCCGTGCAGTCAGGGGTTGGCAGGCTGTCATG
>Ga0126335_1002718_pt1 | contig 10727 bp, 9 predicted proteins | sample OlaspJWI45metaG_FD_108409 | JGI IMG/M metagenome (GOLD analysis project Ga0126335, IMG submission 108409) | Marine gutless worms symbiont microbial communities from Oahu, Hawaii - Olavius sp. 1 OAHU.JWI-45 metaG | ecosystem: Host-associated > Annelida > Digestive system > Unclassified | place... | reverse complement strand
TCTGAAATTGAAATCACCCAGAATCATGACCCTATCACTCCATCCACCGTTAACTGCCTTGTCCAATACTTTTAACAGCCTTGCATTATTCTCCAAGGAGCTTGCAGGGCTCCTGTAGCATACTCCTATCAACAGCTTCAACCTATGTGCCACTACTGTACACCAAACGCAGTTTTCGTAGTTTACCGTGTTCAACGTGTCGACAAGTTGTGACGCTATTGGACGTTCACGCGCTACTACGTACCGGCCGTCGTCGTTGTGGCCAGCACGACATTCGTCATCTGTCGGACGAGGCGCAGCAAGCCAAGCAGCTCCACCGGCGACTGGAACCGTACGTCGATATAGGCGCATTGGTCTTGACTGTGATAGACACACTTATCTGTCTGCTTGTTCAGCCGCGCGCGACAGTATTACAAAGTCGCGTGCTGACCACATCAAGTCAAAACTCGACGAGGTGGCCGGCGACGTTGGCGCAACGTGGTGAATGGCACAGAGCCTACTGCACAATAACTATCAGGTCGTCTACAGCGATGCCGAATGCGCGAATCTGGTGCCGACGTTCTGTCAGTTCTTCGTCGACAAGGTTAACAGCATTCGTGACAGCATAGCGATGGCGCTGCAGTGAACATTTCGCCACGTATTCACTGACAGGCCCTACCTCGAACCGGCGTTGTCGTCGTTCCAGCCGGTGACGACCGAGGAGGTGCGTCGCCTGCTGTCTGCTATGCTGTCCAAGTCATCGCCGCTCGACGTGCTGCCGTGCTCGCTGCTGAAGTCATGGGCTGATGTCTGCGCCAGTCATCACCAAACTTGCCAACTTGTCCATGCAGACTGGAAAGTTTTCTGCTAGCTATAGACGTGCACAGGTACTACCACTGCCGAAGAAAGCTAGACTTGACAGTTCATTACCGGGAAACTACAGGCCCATCTCCACTCTGTCGACTAGACGTGATCAGCGATGATCACAATCTTGGCCCTAGGCCTGATCGCGATCGCGCTACTGGCGGGAGTTAATCTTCCTAGGGAGATCGCTGCGATCTCGCCAATCCCTATAAATAGCCAGGGCTTTTCTGGGTCTGTTTCGGTACGGATAGGCCGTTAAGTGTGTAACTGTGAAAATAGTTGTCAAAGTGTTGCGAGTTAGGGCTGTACGATGCCGAAAACTGCCATGAATGGTGGCTTGAAAGGTGTGTGTAACTGTATTTAAACATTTTAGTCAAGCTTTAAGATTTAATGTCTGTTCTGGTTATGCTTTCAATTTTGGGAAGGGAAAATGTCCGACGGGGAAACTGTCAGAGGGGGAATGTCCGGGGAAGAATATGTCCAGACGGAAAGTCCTACACCCAAAATGGCTGATTATGAATCACCTACCGAGCCGGGCCAGTGAGGTGAAGAGCAAAGCGAAGTCCATTATAACAACATAACAGGCCGACCAGCATGCTAGTTATAACTTCCTTTTCAGTTGCTCTAACTTGCTCACGGCAGGCAATATTCACGAAGTTAGTCCCAATGTAGGTAGTAGCCTGGGTACGGCCCGTCAGAACGAAAGCCTCTTTCGATCCAATGGGACACATGTTTTCGTTCTGTTGGGCTTTCGTTCTGACCGGTTTTCGTTCTACTGGGCCGATCTCAGTACATTACATTACATTACATTAGAGTTATTTAGAGTGGCCTAAAGTATAAATACTGCTAAACCACTACTATACACGGTGTGCAGAACTAGAAACCGAAAACAGTAGCCTAGCTACACCCTAACGTTAGAGTACGGTTATAGGCATAAACAAAACGATATTTAATTATCCAGATGCATTACTGGCCGCTGTCGCCATAGATATCAGCGACGTCGAAAACAAGAAGATGAAGATGGCGTCGGCCTCGGGCCAGCCAGCTGCGACGATCCTTGAACTGTCACAGACCAACAGCAATCATTAATGTTTAATGTCGCTGTATCTGAACAGAAAATGTCTGCTTTTGTATAGAATCGTAATGGAGAACAGGCGCGTGTCGGCACAGTGCAGTTGACACACTCTAAATGGTCATTCAGCAGCATTAACAAGCGGCCGCTTACAGTGTGATGTGTGAAGTTTACCGAAGATACTGCAGTGTTGCTGTGAATACTGCAGTGCAGAAATAAACAAAGTGGGCATTTTAGTTTTAAAAGAAAATGGCAGGTCGCTGGAGCGATCCCAAGACTGAAGAAATCGCGAATGCCTGCTGGGCCAACAGATCGCGTTGGTTCTGACCACTTGCAAACACAGTTTCACACTTCCAGTCACTATATTGTCCTAATATGTTTTGCGCCTTAGTCTGATAGGCCTATTGATTTGCTTTTACAAGTGATAGATTTACAATTAACAGTAATATTGTGCGATGTAGATGCCACATAAGAGCACATTATATGAAATAATTATGTAATAGGGCAGTGCGTTTAAAGCGTAATGTGTCACTCTGTTACAACTGTCACGCAGTTGTTAAGATTTAAAAAAATTTTTACACAACACGCCAGACCATAGCAGACCCGCGTGGTCATTCCCCATTGTCACAGAAATGACAACGTATTTAAAACGTACAAAACATTGAAGCTTTTACTACAGTTTTATCGCACAAATGTAAGTACCTTGCAAATTTGCACAACAATGCCAGATTCAAAGTTTACACAACTGCACTTCAAAGACTGCAAAGCACTCATAGGCCTAGGCCTATACACAACAGTGCAGAATTTAAGTACGTGGCTCCTTTGATCGCACAAGCTTTCCATGTGGTTTAGATTCCGTTCGGTAGACTATGTTGGCCATTTCAGGATGATGCCATTTCACAAATGTTGTACAATGTGTTGTTCTGTCATATTAAAATCTTGTGAGTAACACAATGCATCTTGAACTTAAAGGCACCCATTTCCTGAAGGTTTACGAATCTGCTAACTTGTATGGCCTATGCCAACTTAATATCTTTCAAAAACATGAACTTGCCGCTCTATTAGGCTACATTAAGCTGGCTTCCTACTGCCATTGCTCCTTGACTTTTAAGTTCATTTTTAACGCTCAAATACTCCACTTGCCATGTGTAGAAATAGCGAAGTAGCTTTGTTATGACTGCTTTCAACGGCACAGTGCCATTAATTGTTTCGGCACGTGCGCATTCCCCATTCATTACGGGAAACCTGCGTCCAAAATATTAAAATCGTTGTCGTTATGGATGGAGTATGTGAATTGGCGACCACCTTGGGGTCGGCTGCTTTTCGCCTGTTGGCCAGTAAAGGCCCCTGTAATTATAGGGTTAAAGATAGGGTCAGTGTTAGAATTAATTTTAGAATCTAGAAACGGCCGAGGCGCTATTTACATGGTGGCCGGGCCTGTAAACTATCCGCCCGGCTGCCAGGTAGATCGTTACTTGCAATTATTACTTGTCTGGAAGCTAGGCCTATTTATGTTTTTTATGCCTTTAAGTTCAAGATGCATTGTGTTACTTATCTTTGTTGGTTTGATGTTGGCTGTCAGTACGGCACCAGTGCAATCGATTGTCTGAAAAGATTCGTGAAACCCTACTTACTTAGACTCTATAGTCAGCCCTATGGGTCGGCCTAATAGTGCCGTGCGTCTCATAACGCTCCGCTGAGTATAATGCGTGCTTGCGCAGGTGACAGGTAAATGCATGTTATAAATTACATCTGTTTGTACGACTACACACACAAGCAACTTTGAAGCAAGCAACGGACTGTGACGGGCAGTGTAAAGGCCTGTAGTTACACTTCGCTGATCATTATAGGCTCACGTGAGTAGCCTGTGCGCGTAACTGGCGATTGTTGGTCGTGATTAATACTTGAATGTTGAGTCTACATGCATGCGAAGATCGAACTGTCATCGAATGGCATCGTCAAGATTGCTGCTGATCGCATCTGTTATTGCTGCTCTAGGTCAGTAGGCCCTACATGTACATACAACGCCTATAATAACACCTTTACTATAGGTTTACACAAGTACACGTGGTTATGGAAGATTATGTTATACGGGGATCCTGATCCCCCACAGAGAGGGAGAGGGAGAGTTGGGGAAAATTTTGCCATTTCTGTTCCAAGTCCCACTACATATCTTCGGAACGGCTGAAGCTAGAGACTTGAAATTTTGCGTGCTTAGGGCTGGAGGCCCTAATGAAAACTATGCAAAAGTAGGTCATAGGGGTCGGGGGCGAAGTCACGTGACATACTTTTAACTTCTGCGACCTCCTACATAACTCAAGAACGGCTAACACGGTAATGAGTTGTGTTGCATATTTATTTATTTATTGATTTATTGCAGCATAATAAATTTTACCATAATCGGATAATTCACGTCATCTAAAGGCACATTCACACACAGGACAACGTCGTTCGACATCGGACTCCGTCGGACGACATATTGTACCTCTAAACATACCCAAAGTTCAGTGCAGTGGCGGAAGATGGCGTTGCTGCGGCGACATCATCGGAAACGAGAGATGCCGCGTGAGACAGTCTTCAGCCAGTCCACGTACATACCTTGTCCCACCAAAGAAGAATGCTTGTGCATTGTCAGCGACTTCGAAAAGCAACGGAACTTTCGGAATTGTATTGCAGCAGTTAATGGGAAATAAGTTACGGCACTGAGTATGCCTTGCGCCGCTATTTGACAGCGTGTATATTACTGTGCTAAACTGCGTATGTTATGCTATGTTCATATGATGATTTGTGTTATATTATATGCACTCTCTTGCATGGTAGATATCCTGTAATCCAGCATTCGCGCTGCAATACAAATAAAACCATCAAGGTGCTGTGCCTTGTTACATATACAAGCGAGCTCGTAGCGAAAAGACGTAGTCTGAGCTATCATTACAAGTGTGACTACTCGACGACCGCATTGATATAATCAGCTACAACTGCATAGTTCTGACGTAGTGGTAGGGCTACCAACTTTTGTTGGACAAATTCCAAAGAAACCTGTGGCCACAAGCTAAGCACCGGCACCTTAAATATACAGATACAAAGCCTCAAACACTGAGTTGTGTGTGGCGCACTATTGCTGCCAGTGGTGCATTTTGTTTGTCTCCTTAATTTTGATTTGTCCTCGGAACAGTCTACCAGTAGAATGTAAATACCGATTCTCCCAGACTTTGCATAATTGACTCCATCCACCTACACCTATTGGTACTTCTCGACTAATTTGCACACCCACTTGCCCACCCCACTGTGATTGACAGGTGACACATCCTAGCCGAGGCCGCCCCACCCAAGAGGCGATCAATCATCCGGTCAGGCCGAGTGCGTGTGCCACATCAGCTGCAGCTCACCGAGCTCGGTGCCGGTGATCTAGAATAGGAGATCTGTCACGTAGTACTGTTGATGTGTCTATCCGCCCCATTGAGATTGAGATTTGTAGTTTCTGTAACTAAAGCCGACAGCGAGACTATAGCTGCCCCAACCGCGTACGCGCGAGCTGACTGAGCATCAGCAGCAGCAGCCTACCCACTACCAAGGTGCCCAACCCTCGCCCATGCCTTAGTCATCAAATTTACAACCAATCACGAGCCGGCTGTTCTTCCATATAAGACACGCACACTTGCCACTTTATTTATTATTAGCAGCGACAGCATCATGAAGAAATTTACTTTCAGTGACGATAGATAGATAGATAAACTTATTTATAAAGCGCCTATATACTCAAATAAGTCACTAAGCGCTTAGGATAGTCATTGTGAAGAAAATCGAAGAATGTCTAACAGTCATAGTGAAGCAGAAAGATTCAGATATCAAGTTTGCGGAATTTACACCGAATAGGTGCGTTGTCTGTATGCTTAATAGTTTTATTATTATTATTCGTATATAACGCCTTCATTGTCCCACACTTGTGTTTATGTAGATGGGCTCAGCAGCGTATGACCATCGATGAAATCGAAAACTAACATCGAAGATTTACGCGTCAACCATCCCGTCGGCTATAAGACTCACATAGGCGGCGGTTACTACGTCTCCATCACATCAGGATGCAACTGCATTGACATTCGCAAGTTCTACGTTCCATACGGCCAGACCGACCCCAGACCAAAGCGACGTGGTATAGCTTTACGTCTGGGCGAGTGGACTGAAATTACGAAGATCATCAACACCATCAACAACAAATTTCCAACACTCGGCACCACCCTACCATGTTTCTACAATGAAGATCACCTAGATCCACTCGTAGCACTACAGTGTCGCGACTGCCATCCGTTTAGTCCATAAACGAAGACTTTGTAACTTGTAACAATGCAGAAGAACATTGTGGGACATGTATCTGTCTGCTGTTGTACTTATAATGTGTTGCGATGCAAATAAAAGCCTAGACATTTATTGAAAAAACGTGTTTTTATTGACGACTACATACATATGCATGCACCAACATATCATTTAGTCCAGTATCGTTAGTGAAACTACGCGCAATCTTATGCATATCAATGCCTCTACTACGACGAACACAAAGATAAACACAATAATATCCACAAAACTTGCTAATTATACGCTGTAACTGTCTATCATTAAAGGTCCACGACACACAATGACGATTCATATAACGTTAAAAGTCAATGTTAGACGATGGCCAAACGAATCGAAAAATTCTCCGTGTCCATCTTCGATGTAGATAGCAATCCAATGACGGCCTGGTTTGTAGGAGGGGTCCGTGTTACAGACCAGTAGATGAGGATCGTCGGGTAGATTGTCGATACTGAACACTCCATCAAAGTCTCTCACACGAGCTTTCAGAAAATGCTCGATCTCGTCAGAATTCATACTCCAAAATCGAAGATCACGTTTCTGTCTCGGTCCACCTCGATGATGTTTTCAAATTCGGCGTAAGCAATAACGGTAACGGTAGCAGCCAATGCCGCAGCGAATGTCAACGCGAGACGAACACTGCCTTGACGCACGAGACCGAAATGGTTGTCCCCACCGAGATCGGCACTCAGATCAAACGCATAGAGTGCTACCCGCTGGCATACTCATCCTGGTTTATATACAGGCCCTTTTCACAGCTTTCCGGTTCCCGCAAACATGCTGTCGTAAGGTAAGGTAAGGTAAGAAAGTGTGGATTTGTATAGCGCTATTATCACAAGGTCTCTAATGCGCTGAGCACGCTAGTATCTGGAGAATAGCCAGGTTTTCAGGCCCTGTCTAAAGGACTCGTAGTCCTGCCGTGCCGTGCCGTGCCGTGTATACAGTCCTCGTTCGTAACCTGGTTGTATGCGTCTGTTGGCATGCTGTTGCTGGCCGTCTAAATACAAGGCAATCTCATTCAAATTGAAGTGCTGGAAATTAAATGGATTACTCTCTGCATGACAGTCGAATGCCTCGTTGGTCACCCGTCCAATTACAAGACGGGTAGGTAATTGTCCAGAAAACAATTTCTCGCGGCTCACGTCCAGATAATGTCGCGGAATCGTAAACGACTTGCACACCACACGTCGTATCGGATTTTTTGCAGTGCCCTGCTCCATCGTCTTGGTGTGAACAAGGAAAACCGACGGCATGATTTTAACTTTCCTCACGAAAAGAGAGGCATGTGTTATGACGACTTTGCCATTTCCCATGACACAGAAATAATTCTTGCTGCGAATAAGCTTTATCTTGACGCCGACTTCGTTAAGCATGTAGACGACTCATGATATCGAACTCTCGACTCTGTGCCGCAACAGAGCGACGTTTAACGAGACCAGAGTTTCTAGCGTCAATGTCACTATCAAACTCTATCGAATCCATCACGCCGGCTTGATCTTTATAGAATAGCGCAGAAGTCAGCTGAGACGTCTTGGCGTCTTCGCCATAGCTCAGCAGAGTTTCCAGCACGGCTCTATAGGGGTAGGTATTTGTCGACGACGTTATCAGAGTGCCATTTAGCGAAATGTCCACTTGGGAAAACATGCTGTGTAGAAACAGATTTACCGGACCGACCGCCGCGTCTGCGGCTAAGTTGGCACCGTCGACAGCGGTAAGCTTGGCTCTCATATACAGCAAGGTGTTTGCAAAATCGATGTAGTCTTCGCCGCTGGCATTGACATCAAACTCTGTAGGCGAACCATCCGCCAGGCTCGTTATCGGGTGATATTCTATCCAACTACTTTGCTCGATGCTGGTTTGGGTAGGCGGCACCGAAAACAGATCCGACTCTGAGTTTGTGCATTCGCACGACTGTTCCTGAACAAATGCCATTACGAAAAGATGTTACGGTGGCGTCGATGTCATCTTGGCGTCGGTATTCGTCGCTTTGCAGGTGCAGACTGAAACGCAATTTCTTCGACACCTCTTTTTATGCTAGTAGGCACGCGATCCTTTACGGAATCTGAGAACGAGCGTCCGTCTATGACATCGCTCGTCAATTCAACACGGGTCTTCGCGGCATCTTTCAGCATGCTTTTTGCATTAGCTTTGAAGAACGGAAGCACGAGACGTCTGACGAAACCACCCAGAATACTTCCGGGACTGTGCCCTAGTTGAAAACGGATGTCTGAGAGGCAACATCTCTTCTATCTGTACTCGGGCTCCACAGCCGTATTTATACTTCGCAGTCGAATGCGCTTTTGAAGTCTCTTCGCAGTCATTGCCGCCAGCGTCGAGATGGCACTAAGAACTACCATACCCAGTAGCCAAAGCGGATGGTGTTCTTCATTCTTCATGCGAGTCTGTAGATGCGTACGATGTGGTGTTTTTCATCTCTTCTGTTTATCTGTGTGTGCGCGCGTGCTATTTATACTTTTCCGAGACAACAGACATTTATTGAAATACAAATGATGCGACATATTATGTACAGACAAACGACAATAGAAGCAAACGATATGCAAACGACGAGAGACATGACGATATAGGTAGACGATGGTATAGCAAACAGTTAAGGCGATATTTAAAAATGTCCATATGCCAAGGTTCCTATACCATCGTCTAATACACAGCGTTTATCATCTGATGCATTTAGGCATGTTTTGGTGATATCAATAGTCTGTACAGCATGATTTTTGGATCGAAACGTTCGAAACTTCGAAACTGACTTTTTGTAATTTGTTTAGTTTGTAAGACATTCAAAAATTGTTGATGACGGACATGTTTCTTGATGTAGGATTTTTTATGCCTTTTACCCGAATTTTAGTTTGGAAATTTGGCACATGGAGACTATACATTTTCGCCCTGAGACCCACAAATTTAGTCTGTGCAAACGACCCTGTCTCACTTTTAAATTTTCCTAAAACATGGTGATTTTGGATGGAATAGAGGGGACGGGTCGTTTCAAAAAGGCTAATGTTTTCGGCTATGTCGGCATACAAATCTTCTGTCTACATGTGGCAACATAATGAGTCAGTGTGCGTGAAGGATAATTTACATTTATCTTCATATTTTGGTTTTAGATATTCATAATAGAATCTGTACATTATTAATTTAGATATTCCCAAAATTGTGAGGCCAACCGAAATGGGTTTGTTGAGAGTTATCATTTGTTTAACCCCACGAACCATGACCAAATCGTCATTTATAATGAGGGTTTACTAACGGCCTTGGCTAATTTACGTTCGTTGCAACTGAGTCGTACGTTCACCGTATGTCGGACCTGCTCCATTGTTTTTCCAAAAGTGGCGTTTGCTTGAAGTTTAGCAAGGTCCGACTCGAATTCTGCTGTTGCCGTTTTTCTTTTTGTTGTGCAGTAATCAATCCATGGTTTAAGCCAAAGCGCTGTTGGAAGGATAATATTCGGTGAATTTTTGTGACGATTAAGCCATGGTTCAAGTAGAATTGTAAGTTTTTGTACTGTATGACATATTTGTTTTTGTTGAGTAGGTTTGGTATTAATTTCTTTGAGAATTTTCATTCTTTATTAATAAATTGGGTGGTAAAGGGACGACTAAGCATTTCGATATTTACAGTTTACTGTTTGGGTGCTAATGGATAGTCATTGTGCAATGGGTGCACGTGATCGGGGTATATAAAATCGCATTCAATGATATATCCCGTGTCACTATCGGGTGGGACGGACATCAGGTCAAATTGATCAATTTCTTTTTGGGATCAAAATTGAAATTTACCTACCGGAAGCGGGTAACTCATCGCGCCGCCGTATAAATTATTGGCAGCTAGGTAGGTTATATAACTTGTGGGTTTAGTAGGATCTTAACCCTCCACGAATGGGTTATTGGCTGCTGCATGGCGGTGAGATATCGTGGCAATGCCACTGCGCATATTATTTTCAATCATTGGATAGGCATCGGGATCGGTTATTAAGTCGAGTTCTACACCCGTAAATTTTAGAGCCGATGTCCATGCTAATTATTATTATTATTATTATTAGGCAGCGTTTAACGCGCCATGTGTCGGTCATAAGGCTGATGAATCGCAGGCGCGTGGTCACGTGGATCCACGGGTAGCAGTTAGTGTAATACATGTAGAACGTTTTAAGTTTCTTTTTGAAAGTATTTGCAGTGACGTCCAAGTTGCCAGTGATGACGTGAGGTAGACTGTTCCAGATGTGTGGAGCACTGTAGGTGAAACTGCGTTGAGCAAAACCTGTTCTCATCCGCGGAATTCCAAGCAGGTTGCAACTGGCGTACCTGAGTTGTCGTGACGAGCAGCGCGTCTGAAGTAAGTCGTGAATGTAACTCGGCTGATTGGTAGTGAGTGTCTTGAATGTCAGCAGTGCTATTTTGAACTGAATGCGGGCAGTAACAGGGAGCCAATGAAGACGGGCTAACACCGGTGT
>Ga0126335_1002717_pt1 | contig 10728 bp, 12 predicted proteins | sample OlaspJWI45metaG_FD_108409 | JGI IMG/M metagenome (GOLD analysis project Ga0126335, IMG submission 108409) | Marine gutless worms symbiont microbial communities from Oahu, Hawaii - Olavius sp. 1 OAHU.JWI-45 metaG | ecosystem: Host-associated > Annelida > Digestive system > Unclassified | place... | reverse complement strand
CTCTCTCTCTCTCTCTACGCTTGACCGCTTGACCGTCGACGGGTCACTCCATGCTGAATTGCTGACCGATCCGTTGCAACACTCTAAGCATCAGAACGAGAGAGCCCTGTGCTCGTGGTGACCTGCTCCACCTAGCATTTTCGTGGACGACCTGGTTGTCTCCTCCAGGTGTCAAACTGTCCTGAGCCCTGTCGTGACGTGACTGAGAGATGTAGGGCTTGGTGTGCAGGAGCAGCCTGATCCATACGCTGACGTGGCCAAAGAGAGAGTGTCTCCTCCGACTTATAGTTTTATTTATGGACGGCAGCTGTGAGAGGGTGGCGACTTCCAATTTCATAACAAATTCATACCAGAATATGAAAGGCCTCCAGTTTTGCTATATCAGCTTTCAATAGTGTCCATGTTTCAGAAGCATATAGCAGTGATGACAGGACACATGAACTGTAGATGCGAAACGTATAGTAGTGTTACTCAGCCGATGTATCTGCCTTCAGACATGATCAAGCTGGGACATAATGGATAAGGCTAAGTACAGTAGCCCGATGAGTCAACATCACTGCCGAGATATGTGAACCTATTGACCACTTCCACTTGATGTCCTGATATGACACAGGACGGTGGTGATCGAGGTCCGCAAACAACATTTTGAATTTTAGTTTTTGCCCAGGATGTGTGGAGGCCCATAGTATTCGCAGCTGCATCGAATGATTCAAGGATGGACGTCCACTGAACGTCGTCATCAGCGAACAGGACCGCATCATCTGCATAGTCATTGTCTGTGAACAGGGACCGACGTCACGACGTATCAACAAAATAACTATTCAAAGTATTGTCATTTGGCGCAAATGCACGCCCTCAAGTCTTGTCTGCAACTGTTCAATGGTCTTGGCAGCAGCTTTAAATTTGAAGAACGCACACACGATATTCTACATGCATTGCCGTTTAAGTTACCTTAAAGTACACGCATTTCAGTTTCTCCCGGTATAGTGAAAACATTATTTAGGTGAAGTGAAAACTGTGTACACCACATTGTTGCATATTTATTCAGGATACATCACGTTAAATTCTTCTAAGAAACGGATGTGTTTGGTGGGAGACATGGTTCACTTGATTCACTTTTTTTCGGAATCACAGTGTAGGCCTCTAGCCTTGGTATCACACATTGCGACGAGCCGCTCAATATTCTAATCACCGTTTAAGTTTTGCGAATCAACTACAGTGCTCAGGAGTTTTTCGACAAAGCCTTAACGAGTCAGGTAATTAGGCCTATTTAGTATGGCATGGGCTGCCGTTGAAAGATGTCAGATCGACCCGCTGGTCTGTCGGATCGAAAATTCTAGACAGTTAGGCCTATAGGTCTATATTTTGTCTGCTAGGAAATTTTTCGAGTTGTCTATCGTAGACGTAGGTGTATTATAGCAGTCGCCTGTGTTGAAAATTTAAATAGGCCTAGTAGCAACTAGAAACTGAGGCGGATCCAGGGGCGGGGGCCCGCCACCCTATTTTTGTCAAAGTCAGTTTAATTTTTTTACATTGTATACAATGTCTGAAAAAATATTTTTGAAATTGAATTTGGATTTTATAGTTGCCGAAATCCAAGGAGTTTTTGGAAGTATGGGGGGTGTATGCGTGTGTGTGTAAATCGAAATCGTGGCCGCTACTGTTTTTTGTTCTGCAAGGCCCAATTTTGGATGATATCCGAGGCCATTCTGATCCCAAAAATATATGCCAGATTGCAGGAAATCGCGTCTAATTTTTCAAAATTTTCTGGGGGAGGCCCCCTAGACCCCCGCCGGCGCTCGCGCCTTCGGCGCTCGGTTCGGGATTCGCCTTCTTACCGGGCCCCCCTTTCCAAAATTTCTGGATCCGCCCCTGAAACTATGGCAATAAAGTTGAATTAACGCTGTACTGCCACCTTAAGCCGCGCAGTGGCTAAACTCTATACTTCCGGTTCCAGTTTTGTCACGTGGTATCTTTTAGACGTATCACTGCATAAAATTTCAGCGAAATAGTTCACGGGTGCCATTATTAAACGCGTTCATACGGACGAAGCCGTAAACGCGCGGCGACGAAATTTGGCACCAATAAACTTGAAGATTTGGCCTAAATTTCCCTCGCAGACAGTACGGCTCTATCTTTCCATCTTTAGCCAGTTAATTGTCTTCAAAATCTAACTGAAATATAGGCCACGCCAGCTGAACACGGCTCATGTTCACTGGTCGTCCAAAATGACACTCGTGTTCACGGTCCATTATCTCCGTGAACACCGGTGAACTGTGAACCGAGCTTTAGACACACGGTGCTGCGTTTTCTATAGTCTATAGACAACTACATGTAATTAGGCCTACAGCGACACACTGCTTAAAGTGACGAAATCAATCTTCATAAACGGTGAGTGAGTTCACGGTATTTTCGACAAATATTGTGTTCTGAATTTATTGTGGCTAGAAGGCTATAGCTTTGCTAAACTATGACAAAATGTTAAAAATAGTAGTTAGAGATGAAATTGAACGTATAGGCCTAACTAAAATACTGTTACCTAAGGGTTTGTTCCACGTGATTCTCCTGAGTTCCCAAACCACATTAGCGAGGAGTATCCTAAAATTTCGCACGTTGGTACGCTATGGTAGGTGGTTGGTGGCCGGCCAGACTATTTGAGGGTCGCGGTGTCTGGGTGTGGTCCCGGATGGAAAGCTCCAAAAATTTGACATGCACCCGCAGATTTGCTGAGGGACAATGGTGCTTTGCAAGTTGCTCATTATACCATTGGATGTATGTAGATGGAGAACGTCGATGAGATATTGAAGAAAGCGAGGGGGCGGTTTCCAACATCGACATCGTCATCATTGTCATGGTTGACCAATCACCCCAATGACCTGAACCGAGCTAAACGTGCTGTCGCGGAAACTTTAAGAAGCAGCGACTCCACCAGAACGAACGTTCCACGTCGACAACTGGACAGTAGCAGCAGCAGTGGCCAGACTGAAGACGATGAAGTGGTAACTTTGTTGAAACTGATGACGGAACAGCCTCACAGGAGAGAACTTATTATATCGGCGTTCCTGAGTGACGGTTGCATTAAGGCCGGCAACTCGCTCAGTCGCGAAAACCACGTCCTTCTCATGGCGGCTGAGAACGGAAGCATCAGCAAACTGAAAAGAACGATAGAGAAAGTCTATATCGATGTCTTGAATCGTGACTGGGAAACGCCTCTTCATCTGGCTGCTGAGTTCGAACATGTGAAAGATGTCGGTGTCCTACTGGAACTTGGCGCGACCATCAGGGCGGACAAGCACGGCTGTACTCCTCTGCACTCGGCAGCTATGGCTATCACTCCAAACGTCGAGATTGCAGAACTTCTGATACAGGCAGCCACGGGACGAGGAGAGAACTTCTGGATGCTGAATAAGCAGAGTAACCGCGAGACTGGAGAAAATACCGCTCTGCACTTAGTAGCCGGGAACGTCAACGTGACAGCGGAATTTATAGAGAAACTGAAAGACACTGATCCACGAATACAGGTATCAAAGTAGCTACAGAAATGTTGTACTACAGACTACGGCCTATAAGTGTACAAGGACATTGTTTGGTTGTGAGTTAAAGTTAAAGTGTGACTTAAATAGGATACTGGTGACTTTTGTGCTAGCCTATATTTGAACTTAGTTTACATACTTTTGCTTCTCTGCTGTACAGCATCACTGTGGTCAATGAGCAGCTGCATATTTCCCATAATGAGCTTATTACTGCACTCCAGCCAAAAGGCCCATGAAGTCATAAACGGTTTAAGGCATAGATTTAGTACGATTGTCATTAGTTGCCATTCATATTGGTGTGGTTACAAATTATTATTTGATGATATTTTGGTGTCTTTTTGTGTAGGCCTATCTGTTGTTAGTTATGTGGTTTTTGCCACCCGACGCAGTGTGTTGAGGCGGCATTTGCTATGACGACGTGGCTGTCTGCCTGCCTGTCTATCTGTCAGTCTTTCTGTGTGTCTGTCACGTTGATGTATTGTGCACAACCGACTGAGTCGGTCATCGTGCGACCTTCAACAGATTGTAGCCCTGCTACCATCCTAGTTTTTCCGTACCGTCGGGCGATTTGTCAGCGATAGCTGAGTTTCATGTTACGCCTGTAATAAAAATATATAGTATATAGGCCTACGTATTGTAGAACTCCGAAGCAGACACAGCATTCCACGTGGCAGCCAAGTCGAGCAACGCGAACGTCATTATGTATCTGCTGACGACTTTCAGACCAACTAATGCTGGTTGGAGCATCAACAGCGTTGACGAAGAACGAGGCAGTGAAGCACCAACTTTGGTAAACATGTGTGCTGGCAATGGCAACGCCGAAGCCGTTGCTTTATTGATCCAACAGGGCGCAGAAGTCTTGGGCGTTCTTCACGAGATCGTCGTCGAATCAGTCTTGAAACCAAAACGAATGGACCAGCTTTTGGCGGTCTACCAAGTAGTGGTTGATAATGCGGTAAAATGGAGATGCCTGCGAGACAGCTGCAAGTGCGTGATACGGGGATCGTCGAAATACAACGGGATTCTACGAGAAACGATGACTTACTTGACGACAAAGCCCTACCGCAACGGCATGAACATGATTGAAAGAGCAATCGAACTTGGAGCATCGGAAATGCTGACGGCAATTCTCACGACCGACAACGTGTGCAAGTTTGATCGTTTCGGAGTGCGGAAATTCGACCCACTGCAAGCGGAGGGTTCTTACTCTCGATACGACGTTACAGACTTCGTCGCATCGAGCATCCGGCCAGAAGAAAGCAAAACAACACCGGAAAACCCCGCCGTCACGGAAATGGATTTTACGAAACACTACCCGCCGAAAATTCCATACCTCGAGCAATTTCTGCTACACAGAGACAAGTGGAAGAACAAAAACGTCCTCGAGATGCAGCCTCTTCAAGAACTGACGAAGCCCTACTTCAGTATTGTACGACGCTGCTATTTGATCCTCGGGCTGATGCATCTGGTGTTCATGACCCTATTTACTGTCTACTACATTCCCGATAACTGCACCATGGCAGGAATGTTTGGTTCCGGTTGTAACGTTTCGTCGTTAGATGGAGCCCAGACAGATAAAACCAGAACTAACTCCACGCAGTCGGCATCGCGTGAACTGCCAAGCGGGTTGTGGTTTATTTGGCCTGTCATCATTATCATAGGTGGCACAGCGTTCTCTGTGAAACTTGTGCGGTCCAGGGTAGCACGCCTTTCCAATTACTACTCCCGCAAAATCTCACGTGATCATATCGGGTTAAAGATGTTGCATAGACTGACCCCTTCTCCAATAAACATCCTATTGGGCGCTGCCACCAAATTCCCGATAATATCCTTTTGTTTCTCGGTTTTCGTCTGGTACTACAGATATGCCTATGGTGACGTGCGAAAGTTATACCTGGAAGCACTGTCGATGGTTTTCCTATTCGGTTGGATGGTGACCTTCGTACTATTCAGCCGCATAACGGAGCATTTCAGCGTGTTCTTGATCGTACTGAACAAGATTATCGTCGAAGATATTCTTATGAGTTTTGTCCTGGTCTTTGTCTGTAGCATTGTTGGATTCTCCTTTGCGCTACACGCACTTCGCCTGAAGTCGGAGACTGCGCCAGACGAATATTTGCGCCTTACAGTTTATGACGTGTTTGTCACGGCTCTTGGTATCGGCTCATTCTTCGAGGACTCGAGAGAAGTCATGGACAATCGCATGGGCCTGTTTCGTATGGTGTTTGCCTTCTACGTCTGCTTTACGTCAATCATCCTCCTCAGTGTTCTGATTGCAATGATGAGCCGTCGGTATGACGAAGCCAAGAGAGGAGCTGAAAGTGACTGGAGGTTGGAAGTGATAGAAAAGGCTCTAATATTCCAGGATTTAATTAAATTCAGCAAGTGCTTGCCTACCGCAAAGAGTTACTTCCCCTGCTGCTACTTCGCTTCGATGTACGAGGACAATAACGGTCGACACTTTGTCGACGTCAAACTTGACTTAGCCGACGGTGAACGTTCCGTCGCAGTCCAGAAACACCCTAAGATATCACTTGCATAAATTGTTTTTATTGAAGATGTATTTTCACACACTTTTTACGTAAATTTGTCGTGCGGTTTTTGAACCGTGTTTTTGTGAACGTATTAACACAATTTAGTGTAGTTGTAATGTGTTACTCAATATTTTAGTTTTACTTTTATTACTAACAGCGTGCATTTTTATAAGTGCGAACATTCATGCTAAATCTACGTATTCATATGCCTAAGGTGTGTTGTGTTCCACTTTACCTCACCTCACTTTACCTTACCTTCGGGACGGGCAGCATCACAGCTGCCAAGCGCTAAGCCACAACAGTTTGGCCCAATGCGCATCCCTAGTATCACCGAAGGTCATGAAAACCTCTTTGAGGCTCTTGCGAACTTCATAAGAGTTCTAGACCTCACTTTATTAAGTATTTCTGCCTCTATAAGGTGCGCTGCCGCTATGGAGTATCTAGTTACTATACAGGCACAGCACTTCCCCATTAAGTGAACTAGAGTTTTTTTTCTCCACAAGCAAGTCGTTTAGGATAGGTACAGACCTTCATAACATGCATACACTGTATGTCTGTTAAGTGCAATATGTCCTGTGAGTAACCCAACTAATATTTGCCAGCTATGCTGTGAGCAGGTATTGTTTTTGGCGGCGTCTGTGTGTGTGTCTGTCTGTCCGCACAAAATCTCGAAAACTACTACTTAGAAATTGATGTAACTTGGTAAGAATATGACCCATGGTGAACGCTAGAAGTGATTGGAAGTTGACGTCATTTGACCTTGAGAGTTATTTTCGTACTTTTGTTCAGGCTATATATTTTGATTGGATTTACCTAGCAACATCATTTTCAGTTTAGAGATACATTTTCAGAATGTCTAAGTCAAACTTGAGTTTCAAGGTCATGGGTCCAAAGTCAAGGTCACTGGAGCGAAAAAGCATGCAACTCAAAAAACGACCGGTCACAAATTGCTGGGACTTAATTTGAATACGTGATTTCGAGCTTTTGACATTTGACCTTGACCTTTGACCTTGAGACATATTTTCGTATTTTTTTCAATTTAAGTTCTAATTTTAAATGCCTTAAACTAGCAGCTCCATTTTCAGTGTGAAGGTACATCTTTAGAATATCCAAGTTCCCTTCCAGTTTCAAGGTCAGGGTGGTTAATCTCAAGGTCACGGTCGCAAAACAGCGGCAGCGCGCAGGTTTGTGCTCCACTCGAACACAGTTTAATCTCAGTTGTTTCCTACCAAGGTCCAAGGCATATCTTGAGAGCTGTTTGTCTGGGCCACTACATCACGAATCTTTGGCGGAGCCAGGCTTTCAGCGCTAGAATCAACGGTGTGCAGTGTCACTGTCAGAGGATTGTTCTCTTGACCCGACTGCTCGTCTAGTTGGCTTTGAATGTCAGACAAAGTTGGAAGCAGATAAAATCCAGGCCTATAGACCACTGGTACACTGAAACTAAACATTGCTTGTCTGATATCAAGCAAATAATACGGTTTGTCTGAGAAAAAGTAAACTATTGCTGTTCAGTATTACCGGATTTGGCCGGGGAGGGTCGTCCGAGTGGTCCGAGCCCCTGGCTACGGGCCTGTCTTAATAGGTTTTTAATGAAGTTATTCCAAACTAATACCATAATATAGTTATTGTTAATTTTTGTCGTGAAATGTTTGGCACTGATTTGCCCGGTGTTACAATCATTGTCTCGCCGTAAGGAAAAGTTTATACAGAGACTTTATCATTGTGACATTACTTTAATCAAACCTGTCATCTGTAGTTCAGGCTATAGTGTTGCGTATTTTTTGTTTGTGTGTAAGCGCCTATGTGCACTCTGTTCTTCTGTGTGTTTGTGCTACCAAGTAACTTTGGTGAATAGAGATGTATAGGCTTATATTCATCGTAATTTAGCAAAATGTAGCCTACAAGAGTTCTTTGGCTTAGACAGGGATAAATGGGCCGGGAAGAATCACGTAGGTAGTTTGCTCGGTGCATTGAGATGAACAGTATTGATGGGCTCATTTGCGCACCACACATACCTTTGGGACTACGCCGTAAGTGGGTTTCGGGTTGGATAAGGTTTGACTGAAGTCGATTGTTGGGTGTATCATTGGCTGTAGTCGAGCATGCCACGCCTTCTAGGCTTAGGCTTATCGCGCTGTATATAAGGTGAACATTGAGTTGAAAGGATGTTTTTTTCTGTCGGTTACTGTGATAGTCTTGTGTTTGGAACATTACAAAAACTATGGCTTTGTAGCCATCCAGAGCACAATATTTGACAACTAGGCCTAGATACAAGTCGACGGGAAGCCGTCGTCGATGAATTTGCGTCCGACAATGCGTCAAGGAAGCGAGTGCATTATCTTTCAGTGCAATGTAGGAGCACTTCTGTCTAAGTCAGGCTCCTAAAATTTGCCAATTGGTACCACTTGAGGGGACCTCTCGCCCCTATACTTTTTGAAAGGTCAGTGTATGTACATTAAGAAAATGCATAGCAGACCTCTCAGATAAGTAGCTTATCAAAATTGACGTTTTTCGTTATCACCTTCTACCTCAATGTATTATATTCATGAATCTTTATTCACCGTAAAGGTAGCAGAAGAAACAGCTTATCTAACTTAACTAAGTAACAACCTCAATATATGTATATATACATTTTGCATTACCATTTCGCAGCAAGTGTATGCCTATTTTGTTTGTTGCTTATACACATACATACGGGGCGACTGAAAATGCGAGACTGGAATTATCGGCACCAAACTGCAGGGGTGAAAAATGCGGGACCAAGCAGTTATGGAAAGCCAAAACACCTGCGGGACTTGAAGTGTCGCTCTTACTACTTACTTGTTACGGCTCACACATGATCTATCAAATTATTTGTCCGAATTTACACTGTAGCGTATGCTGTTATATTAGTTGCATGTACGTGCAATAATCGCTCTAGTTCAGTAGTTAGCCTACATTAATCGTTCGCGAGCAGACACGACGCTAATTACGACACTGATCGTGCCTCAGGTGGGCCGGGATTACTCTGTGCTCATATGTGTACCATGTGCTTATGCCTATAACAGTGCATACAGTTACAAAAAAAACTAGGTTATGCCACACGTGGCGTTCCATACGTTTCTTGTTCCCGATAATTCCAGTCCCGCATTTTCCAGTCTCGCATTTTCAGCGCCCCCATACATACAACCAAGACCCATCAAATAACTTGGCAAAAACAGCACTGCGCAGCTGGCGCGCGGTCCGAACATTGTCGGACCGCACGATAGGGCAAATTGAAAATGGAATATCTACGTAGGTTTTAGATACAAAACAATAATTTATGCATCAAAATGTTCATCTTGATGTACTCTTTGCGGCAGAATATGACACAACATATGCTTGTTTGACAAAGCCGAGTTTGAGTACTGTCTTGTATTGACGGAGAGCTGTACGAGGTTTCCGTGACGTGAGTGAGTAGAGTCTTAACGTCCCACTCGACACTTTATAGGTCATTTCGGGGACGATTTTTACAGGCCAGGTGACCCAAACAACTGCATTAAAGCACTGAAGGAAGCAGTTGGACACTGAGATAAGCTTAAATCCCACCAGAACCACTCCACCGTACTGCAGGCAACCGCCTCTAGGCTAAGCACGGCGTAGGGGTCCCAGTGTGACAAAAAAACCAATCTGCTGGACCTATAAGCTGCCTAGAACATTGTGCAACAAGAGTAGTGCACTGTACTATAGTAACTAGAGCAGCTGTGGTAATGTTCCCTCTTGTAAGGGTCCTAACGAAAACTATGCAAAAGTAGGTAATAGGGGGGTTTGGGAGCGGTGCAGGTGACCTACTTTTAACTTCTGTGACTACCTTCAGGCACGGCTACCACTAAGAGTCCTGTGCGTGCAGTGTGTGCGGTGCATTCGATGTAGCCTTTGCCAAATTACTTTAGCCTTTTGTTAGCACTACCAGCACAGATTGGACACTCTTCTCTCTCCGTATGAAAACAGCTGTCCCAAAAAATTGTTGTGCACATCTGCAATAATTTTATTTAGTACAGCTCCTTCAGCTGTCGTCAGACTGAGACAGCTTGGCTATCAGAGTCAGACTAAACCAGAACGTCATCAAGCCATCTTCAGTCGTCCGCGAAGTGGTAAATAAAGAATCTGACTTGGGTGTGCAAATTGTCGACAACTTGAAAGTCTCGCAACAATGTCAACAGGCACATAATAGGCCTAAAGCAGCAAAGGCACTTGGTATCATTAACCGTACTATTGAATATCGTGATCCTGTTATTCTTCTTCGTCTCTACAAATCGTTAGTCAGACCTCATCTAGATACTTATTGTGTAGCAGCATGGTCTCCACACTATACAAAAGATAAAATGTTGATTGAAAAAATTCAACGTCGGTTTACACGCATGATCCCTGATATCCGTCATTTGCCTTACGAAGTACGGCTTTCAAAATTAGGTTTATGGACACTGGAGGACAGAAGAGTCAGATCAGGGGCCCGATTTTCAAAACTTCTTAGGAAAATCTTACGAAAATCGTAAGAAGTTTTGAAAATCGGGACCCAGATCTCGTCGAAGTTTTCAAAATTGTCCATGGATTGTCTCCCATTAAGTTCGGAACATTCTTCGAAATCCGTCAGTATGATCGTACCAGGGGACATTCACTGAAACTACACAAATCTCGCG
>Ga0126335_1002716_pt1 | contig 10736 bp, 6 predicted proteins | sample OlaspJWI45metaG_FD_108409 | JGI IMG/M metagenome (GOLD analysis project Ga0126335, IMG submission 108409) | Marine gutless worms symbiont microbial communities from Oahu, Hawaii - Olavius sp. 1 OAHU.JWI-45 metaG | ecosystem: Host-associated > Annelida > Digestive system > Unclassified | place... | reverse complement strand
TACGTTAGGGTCTGGGCCCTGAGCCTAGGTGTTCAAATTCCAATACAAAGACTCCCAACATGCACAATGTTTCTGCGGCCCCACCATTGAACCGGATATGCTGTGGCGTCAGTAACAGTACTGCTTGGCCCGATCGGCTGCACTAACAGATTATGTGGAGCTCGTTGGATTATGCGGGATATGCCCAGTTATGCGGAAGGTCATTAATTATGCGCAAAATTATGCGCGCACATAATCGCATAATTCCACGATCCCTAGCTAACAGTAATAAAATGTTGTGCTGCTTCCAGTCGACGAAACTTTCCCACAAATCAGAAATCACACTTTGCACACTTGGCTGCTTTGATGGGAAGCTCAAGCAGACCCTCGCAGTGTTTCAGACATAATGACGCCGATGTTCAGAATTGACCTATAAATATGTCAAGCAGCGTTAATGGTAATTTATGTGCAGTGATATTTTTATAACTAATACTAAAACTAATATAAAATGACTGCCTTTAGTTCACTAAAACTGAGACTAAAACTGAAACGATTTTCATTACTAACATATCATTAGTTGTGTGTAATTGTGAGTGAGTCAGTGGAGTGTCCTTTGTCAGATGTCACTAGTTGTGGGTTATTTGTGAGTGAGTCAGTGGAGTGTCCTGTGTCAGATGTCAGCAGTCAGACTGAACTGAGTTGGTGGGCGACATATCGAGATGCCTGCACTCAGTCTTCACATGTCCTGTCAGCACTCATCATGGCACTTATTGGCCGCAGTATTGTCACCAAGTCCAGCTCAAATTCAGCAGAAATCATTGTACGCAGTTCATTGCAATTGTCAATTATAGTTTTATCGCCTATAAATGAATTTTGCTAAAGTTTTGGTGTAAAAATGGGAAGCTGAAACAAGCCTCTTTGGAATTGTTTGGATATACAAGAACTGTACAGTAGACCATCATTACATTGTTTCATATTGGCTTCTACTACTACTACTACTACTACCACTACTACTACTCATGGACTGAGCTGTCGATGCCATGGGTTTCATCATTGCAAGTGGGATTTGTTGTGGGCAAGGAGTCCAATGCATGAATGACATCCGGTGGCAGATCTGGCAGTGAAAGTCGCTGGGTGGAGCATTTTTTCACAGATCACATTTTGCCTCCAGTTCATGGATACATTGTGCTTCAAAGTCCTGTATTGCTGATTTGCACATGTATTGCCAGTCTGATACCACACCACTACCACTACTACTTCTACTGCAACCACTACATTAGAGCACATTTTCATGTATGTATAAAAAAATCAACTAACTCAACCCGACTATAGTAACCTTGTCATTTTGATCTCTGTCAGAGACGTTCTTGAGAAGAAGTTTGTTCAGTTCTTGCTAGGTCGGAAGAAGAATTGAACAAGCTTGTTCTGACGAAGGTTTCTGGTAGAGATCATTGTAAATATTGTCAAGTTGAGTTCTAAAGTTGGATTTTTTTACCAACCTAAAGAAAATGTAGTGATATTTGACTGTAGCTGATGTGTATGTGCTGCTGCACTAGGAACCAGCAGTGACCAGTGCGGTTGCTGTCAATGGCGATCTGTCAGACTGGGAGTCAGTCATCATGGAACACGAACACTGGACTGTACTGGTTAGACAGCTGGAAGACCTGCTTGCTGTCCAGTCTCTGCTACTCATGAAACCTGCTCCTACAAGCTTCAACAAGCCACCGTGGGAACTTGATACACCTAGTGTCACGCTGAAGAGAGTTCTCGGTGGTGGAAAAGGTGAGTGTGTGTGTGTGTGTTTGGTCCATGATCTTGGCAGTGCTACTGATTTGGAGCTGTGTGACGGTGTTAAAACATTTACTAATGAAACCCCCAAAATACTGAACACCCTCAGTACATAAATTGATACAAAATTTGGCATGTCTCTAGACTACAATTGGTCAGTAGGGGGTTGATGACTATCCTATTCAGGGGTCGGGTCTCTGAAAAATATTGACGACATTTACAGCCACAGCTCTGCTGATGACCTTTTGGGGCTCTGCGTGTTACTTGTCAAAGTAATTCCTCTGCAGATCAGATGGTGTTGACAATCAGACAGAGCTAATAACGCAGTGTGTTTCCATGTAATTCAGTGGCACAGTGTTGTGGCGATCCTTGTTCATCAGTATGACCATCTTGTACTTGATGTGCTGTGGAACTCGTAACCAGTGGAGATGGAGACTGACAAGAGCATAAATTATATGAATGATAATGAATAATGATCTTACAGTTGTGAATTCCATTGGGGTTTTCTGAGCGTGATTTCTCCCGATCCACAGTGAGAGAACTTTGGAACTTAATGTTCTTGCTCTGTGGAGCTCGGATGTTTGAAGTATTCAGTGAGTTAAAGTCTGTTGTTGCCTATTTTAGGTATAATTCCTGAGTTTGTAGCCAAGTGGGTGAGTGGACATGGAATGCCTCTGACGTATCTGTGTCTGACGTCGGGTGAAGTTGATGTGTCAGTGACACGACAGACCAGCTCTATGCACAACCCATCGATGTGTCGTTCTCTCTCGGTCACCAGTAGTCCTATCAGCAGTGGGTTGATCTCGTCTCTCTCTGGTCACTTTAATTCTGTGTTTTGCCTATTGTGTTGCCAGACATTCACCTATAGACAATGTCCAACAGACATTTTCTCTCTTGGATGTTTCCAGTCATCTGCGGTCACGCCTTGAACTGACAATTTGGGATCAGGATCAGGGTCACTGTTGGGCTTAGTGTTAAGTACAATAATGGACTCAGTTGTGAGAGGTTTGAGGGAGTTTATCCTCAGAAGAAAATGTCTTGGGGGACAATTGTCTGGTAGCAGATGTCTGCGTGGTGCTTGTGCAGGATTCTGCCTAGTGAATACTCAAAACTTAGAAAACTTAGCTCTTTATTACTGTTACTCATTATTTGCATATGTACATGTGTCGTTTTTAAGGTGATGTTACATTTACTAAGCTTCAGAAAGCTGTCATTGTGCTTTTACATCACGTTTTGTATTAGGACAGTTTATGACAGTTGCTAGTCAGTTTGGTATATATTTTTCCCATTACAAACTACGGGCTAAATAGAATCAGCTATTTGGTTGTCTTTTGCTAAGACAGTTGATTGTTATTGATGTTTTTACCGTCTACATTATTGTGTAGTGCTTGCATTTTGTGGGCTTTAGGTTTTAATTTCTGTATGTTTTTTATGTTTTGTGTTTGTTTTTAAGCTACCTGTGTGGTGTAATACTAAATGATGATGATGATAACAGATGTCTAACGTTTTTCACCATTATTTGAACTAGTAATACAGAACTTTACTAAGACTGCATTTTTGTTCATTTGTTCAGAGCATCTCCAGTATGTCCAGGGCCGCCTGCCATTAACATTGAGTTCCGACACTTTAATGACCAACTGCATGTGGGAATTTATGGTAATATGGAACCGCGACCCAGAAGTTACTTTTGCTCTGGAGCAAGCTATTGCTTACCTCAGATGTGTTCAGAATGCTGCACTACAACACGGTATTGACTCTTCTTAGTGTTCATTTGTTGGTGCTAAATGTCGCTGTGTTTAATGTTTAATGTTTTATTATGGGAATAACTTGCTGTTATGTTTTGTGTTGCAAAATATAGTTTATGTTTGTTTGAAAGGTGTCTCTTTGTGAGTAATTTAAGTCATTGACTTCCATATATGCTATGACAGTGGTTGGCTAAGACAGCTCTATGAAGGCAGATAAGTGGTTTGTAGCAAAGAAAAAATATATAATGACACTGACAAATATTTCCGTGCAAGCTGTTGTGTGAGATGTGCAGTGATGTTTAGTGATTGATTATGTCGAGCAACGGTGGTCGACTTCATGTTTATAGACATTCAACTTGATTGCCTTGATCAACCAGTTTTCTTCGAGTCTGTTCAATCCACTTGGGAAAATTCATTTTTCATTTTAGAGTGTTTTATACTGATACTGTATTGTTGCTTCTGATGTTGGGGAGATATTTTTACCTTTCTTCAAGAGACTGTTGTCGTAATGTTTTTGTCCTAGGTCTTGCTACGATGGTGTGGCACATGTTCATTGTTAAGAGATTATCTTCTGCTGCATTTCTTGTCGACAAGGTGACAGTTTTAATGCTGCTGTTATGTTAGCTGTGCAGTAACTGGTGCTGTTCAGTGCAGTACGTGTAGCATATATCACAGTTAGCAGTCAGCTCTACAAAACACACTGACATAGCTTGTAGTCTCCAGATTGAAGTCATAATGTCCTGCTAGGACCACAAGGTTACAGAGAATGGCAGAAATCTCCTGGAATGCTGTATTTTTGCTTGAAAATTATGTGCAGAATTATGAATCAGAAAGTTTTGTCATTCATTGTCACAGCTGTCTTGCAGCATCATCCTCCTGTCCAATTGTTAACTTGCCTCATGGCATCTTCCAGTCATCTTAAAACTCACTTTTTCCACGTCTTTGCCTCCATAGCCTTCCCTCTTTTCCATGACTGACCTGACATTATCTTGAAGTCTTTGGCAGTGTGTTGTCATTAAGTGCAGCGGATTAAGCTGGATCAGCTGGCTCTTGTACTCACTAACTTGCTTAGTAAGAAAATCAACGGATTTATGGCATTGTATTTGCTTTGCAGGTTGGCAAAGCTCCAAAAGACCGTTTGTGTAGGAAGGTGAGTACACGTTGATATAAATGTTGTTTTCAGTTTATTCATTGTTGATTATAATAGAAGTACCAGGCAAATACTTAATTATTTTTTGGATATTGTTTTAGTTGGCCACAGTTTGGCTACATACACAAGTATTTTAATGTTTTTTGGAATATACAAGAAGCATTCCAATGCCATGGCTTAAATTTGCACACTTTGCACTAAAACATTTTCCCAACTCTGATGCTGTTAGTACTGGGATCTGATATGAATTTACGGGAAGTGATCGATAATATTCATAATATTGATGGATCACAATTACACTTGCAGTGACACTTTTTTTAAATTTTCAAGGTCGGGAACTGAGTCAGCCAACCCTGCACTTTACCTTGTCACTAGTTAGGTGGCCGTGCTACCTGTATGGGCCCACATGCAAAACTGCAAAATGCACTCATGAAAAAGTATAGTCCTTACATGGTCTACCCTGGAGTTAGATCAGCCTGGAAAGTTGGCGACTGGTTAAACAAGAAATAAGGCAGTGCAGTATTGATTGTAGTGTTGATGAATTTGTGAATTCTGTGATTGTCGTATGCAGGATGTTGGTCTGAGTGAAGTAGCATTAGAGAAGTTTATGGGTCTTACAGTAGAATTGTTGGAAGTACTGGCACAGGCAAGTTGCACTTGATATAATGTGTTTGTTTTTGATGTTTTGTTGGAGAATGTTGTGTAATTTATTGCAGCTCACACTTTTATAACGTGTAGCAGGCTTTGTGTTAACATTAAAATAGTTAATAAAATGTTATAGGTGTTATTCTTGAACAGTTTTATTTAGGCTTCAGATTTGAAAGATAAGTACCAAAGTTTTACTAGTTACAAAAGCAAGAACTTAGCTGCCGCATAAGTAGAGCGATGACAATGTCCTATGTTGGAGGTGACTTTTGTGCAGGCCTTCTCCCCTGCCTGGTTAGATGGTGTAAAATACAAGTGAATGCAATAATACAATATTTTTCATAACATTTATTTTTGTGAGACAATCTCGCACTAGCTGCAGATGTCAGCATCACTATTGGCTTAGTTTTACCTTGAGCATAACTGATACTTTTCACGTTGCATGTCGTTAGTATACTGTGCCATGCGGCATGTCTGTTGACTGTATGTGGTGAAATAGGCACATTTAGACATGCGAGAGACACCATTGTTTCTCGTTGAAGACATCTGGCAGACTGTACAAGGGCCGACAAGTCTGGTTGAGCTTGCCATCGAACAAAAGGAAGCAAATATTGAACTTGTTGAACATCATTACATCTTCTGCGTTCTGTTGCATGCCATTCTGGCTTTCTCACTCAAGTCCATAAAGTTACTTTCATTGTATGATACTAAGGTATTTAACAGTATTGCTCTGTTACTCTAAACAGCTATTAAAGGCCATATGTCTATGAATATCAGTTTATCTCATCCAATTAATGTTGCTGTTAATGGCTGAAGGTATGACAGAGAAATTTTGAAAAGGATTGCAATCTTCTTCAGTATGAGTAACATGTTGTTACACATTTGATTGAATTTCTTCACTTTTTCCTTACACTTTGTAGTACGTGGTATGTTAAGTAGGGTAGGTGATAAAGATATGTGTCGTGTGTGTAATGTGTGACAGGGAAAAAGTGCACTGTTCAAGCCACTTGACTCACAACCATTGCCGCCATTTGCTGTTACAGATGATAACATTTTAGAAGCACGTTCACAGGTTTTTATTTTTATGTAACATTTATGCTGTTACTAGCGATTTGAATGAAATGAAACTGCAGCACACCTACGGTCTCGAAAGAGTATTTAATTTTTACCCACGATAGTGTAGCAGCAATATGTAGGTGACGTTAGCAGATCAGTAATCAGTTATCTCAGTATTGTGTCTACTGAATATTAGAATGCAGTCAACGTTTGTAGAATCTACAGTAAAATGAACAAGTGGTCAAGGTAATTTGACAAAGGCTACACCGAATGACCCCATGCACACGGCATCTGGCATACACTGCACTGATTTAAGCCACCTGACAGACAGAGAGACAGACGGACAGACAGACTGACAGACGGACACCGGGAACATCGGTAAGAATAGTCTGCATCTCATGCATTCGATGCAGCCTAAAAAATGTGCATTTTTTGGAATGCATTGTATATTTCAATGAAGAATTGACTTACGTGGTGTAGCAGGTGAAGCCTCACTCTGTAGAAGCAGTGTTTGCTGTTTAGTTAGCTGACACTTGTTTTGTGATCTTTCTAGCTGATCTTTAACATTAAGAAATTAAGTTTCACCCATTAAATGCCACCTGCCAACCAAGTCAAAATGGATTTCAGATTTTAAAAAGGTAAAGGTATAGCGACTCGTTGTGAGGTAACCTGATCAGTGAAGTTCTGAGGTATAGCTCGCATTGTAAGGGATCTCACAGTGTTACCTGCCACCCACGTGTTTGTCTGCGAACGATATGAACCATGCCTTTGCCTTCTCTAGCCAAAGCTTATTTTACCTATTCCAGAAGGATGGAAGGCTGAGTTGACCTAGTTGGCTGTTTTACCAATCCAAAGATGATCATCCATCCAAGTACTAGCCAGACCTGATGTTGATTAACTTCGTTGATCAGACCAGCACCATTAAACAAGTCTACAGTAACTGATGCTGTATTAATGGAAATGGTTCTTGATAACTTGTGGTAGTGCTATTCCACTCTTTGACCAGTAATGAATATTTGGCATGGACTCGGTTTTAGTGTATATCAGTGAATACAGTGCTGATTGCAATTGTGGTTGTAGTTTCTATGCACTGTCATTAGTCATTCGGTCATAGCAGCGTCATACACTGCTGCGTCGTCTCGACTGGCTGGTCAGTCTGGTCTGCATGTCAAGTGGCCGCAGCTTGTGATAAAACTTGCACCGCTACTTGGCGTCGATGTCGACCTTCTGATGCGACATTACGTAGTGGAGCTGTATGTTAGTGGACTGGACGCAGTTGCTCAGGAGGTGAACTTACTTTGCTTTACATACGTTTTTCTGTTATAACTTGTGTTGCAGAGTATATCAGTGTATTATGTCCTGAATGTAGAAGAAATCGGTTAGTGTTTGAAGAAGCTGGACGTTTCTGGAAGCACAGTGTATATGTCAATGAAGAACTGATATGTCTGTGCTGTACTATTGGATTTTTAGACATTACATGACGGACTACTATTGTTGTTGCAATTTAATGCATTTTCTCAGCTGTTTAACTTGAGAACCTATTCATGAAATGCGCTAGATACATTTGCTGGATTTTTTGCATAATGATGTGGAAAAAGTTGTTTCTATATCGAGCGAATAACTGAGCATTTGGCTTCAATACGGATATAGCGAGACAGAGATGATACTGAAGTCACATATAGTGATGATACTGAAGACAGTGGATGTCCTGTGTTTATGTATGTGCACTTATGTGTGTGCTTATCAGTGGAATAATCGCAACTTTAATGTTTGTCATAAAATGTGTGTTGTGTAACCAGTGGACTACAGACAGAGAATTATGATGTGGTTAGTGCAGTATGTCTGTGAATGGCAATACAGCATATTATTTCTTGTATCTGTCCGTCCATCACTGATTATAGACATGCCAGCGGCTAGTGCCAGGCGGTGGAACAGCATATCCATTACGCAACCGCAGGGTGGTGCCACCTAGTGAATACAGTTAAAACACTACCAACCCAAGCAGCAGCCACCTCATGTCGGCATTGTGTATGAGTGAGTTGATGCAGTGTTGCCTGTCTGCCTGTTAGACGCTGTTGGCAGTCGGTGGTCACAGTCTCGTTGGCTCACAGCTGCTGGTTGTCGTCGGCTGTCGCTTGGCTCACTTCATCTTCAGCTGTGATCCTGCACTCAGCGTTGAACGACTTGCCAAGTGTTCACCGGCCGTTTCATACTGGCTTCAGTCCATGGTCAGCTGATCCTCAGTACTCAACTTGCTTACGAGAAATTTATGGTTTTTAACTTAGCTGGCTACAGCTCAACTGAGCTTATCATAAGTGGATTGCTAGCATTTGTCTGTGTATCTGTCTGTTAACCAGGGTGTCGGAAATCATAACCACTGTATGCAGTGACCTGTAATCTTGCATGGAGAGACCTACTGATGAACTCTGATCACAAAGCAAAAACTAGATCACCCTGACCTGCTTAAGCCAGCTGAGCGTCACTGCCCATGGGCGGCTTCTTTAGCATTTTTTGCTCCACTTTACTTGTTCAGAGTCTTCACAGAAGCACTGCTATATGTTGTGTTGTCACTTGTCAGATATTTCAACTAATAATTCAGACAGATGGTTATATTTGTTGTTGCTCAGTTTGTTTGGAGTGACTATTAATCAGTGATTGTGACTGTTTCATGTACAGGATGTGCGTCGATTGCGTTGTACCAGTACTCCACTGAATGCCACTGCAGCATTGATTGAGCATGTCATCAGTCGTCTGCCAGATGCTCACACGGACTATAGACTAGCTGTTGAACTTGTTGAGTTGGTCCAATCATTTCTGTGATCGTTCTCACAAGGAAGGGCGCAGCTGCGTTTCAAAAATTGTGGGTGTATCCTTCTTTCCTCTTTCACCCTCCTGCCTTTTCCTTTCCCGGGGACCCACCTGAGAGGTCTGGAGAAATGCTGTGAGCTCCGCCAGTGCGTCCGGGCTCTGTCAGTTGTTTTCTAGGGGGGAAATGGCCTCTTCTGAGTGGTGACAGCTGTGTTGAAGAGGTGTACATATGACAATATACAAATACACCAGAAACTAGAAAGTAAAATTTTCTGGGCGTCAGACACACACATCCTCATTTTTGTGGCCGTCTGGACCCCCACGATGGCTGTGCTACTGCTCACAAGTATGGTATGACTTCTGCCATGCAACGTGCCTCGCATCGTTTGTGTTGTCTGGAAGTGAACCCTAGTTTGAAGTTTCTACAAAACGTGCAGTTTGCTTGTGCTGATCAGTGTGCAATTACTATGTGTTAGCCTATGCATTAGAGGTGCTTAAACTTTTGTTTGAAAATAGTTCTGCATTTATTTATAGCTGTTTTTAGTTCTCTGTGTGATGGATGTAAAGTGATAAGAAACTGATGAAGAACTTTGATAACATTGTGTGTGTCAGACAATGTGGTCACTGAATTACTGGCTCGAGAGTGTCTGTGTCTCCAACATGGACACAGATGCTCTTTTTTGCATTTTCATATCAGAATTTGCACTTGCTTGTCTCATCTGGAAGTAAGCATGATCAAGGTGAAACACAATGAGCAAAATGGTCTTAATTAATGGTTGATTATTTTAAAGTAATCTGACTTCACGGGGGGAGAGGTTAGATCATCAATGATAACTGCACCGGTGCAACTTTGGATTTCTAAAGCCAGCAACAGTTAGTGCACATGATCAGACAGAGAATTCAACACACTGTCAACATGGTTGGCAAAGAAATAACTGTCTCGTCAAAAACTATGAGGAGTGACACCCAGTTTAGGAGTGACTTTTAACTTGTGTTTTGGAGTGAATGATTGGTCTCGATTTGCAGGCGATAACGAAAATACATGAATTGGCCAAGAGTACTGCATATTGTAAGTGGGTGACTCGCTACACGCATGTTTACTTCGTTTTACTTATTTCTTCTTTTATTATATCTTTATTTCACCAGAATGAATATATCCAGTAGCAAAAGAAACAAAAAAATAAATAACAACTATAAATACGAATAGTCAACATGTACAGCATGACGAAGTAGGAAAGGTACAGAGCAAAACAATCTTTAGCTATAGAATGTCATACTATCCAACTACCTCAATTTAGAGATTGCATGACACACAGCGCTTTCTGATGCACAATATCTTTAGTACGGTAAAATTTCAGGGGCGAGGCCAGAATATCACGTTTGCGGGGGCTCGAGCCCCGGGCATGGCGAGCGCAGAGCGCGAGCCTATAACGGGGGTTTGGCAGGGCCTTAGCAGCCGTAATTTTATTAGTCCGGCAAACCCTCCCCTCCTTTCCCTTCCCCTCCCCTCCCCTTAGAAGTAGGCCCCCTTTTTGCGGCTAGGGGGTCTGGGGGAGCGCTTAAGC
>Ga0126335_1002715_pt1 | contig 10737 bp, 11 predicted proteins | sample OlaspJWI45metaG_FD_108409 | JGI IMG/M metagenome (GOLD analysis project Ga0126335, IMG submission 108409) | Marine gutless worms symbiont microbial communities from Oahu, Hawaii - Olavius sp. 1 OAHU.JWI-45 metaG | ecosystem: Host-associated > Annelida > Digestive system > Unclassified | place... | reverse complement strand
TCGAGTTCTGCCTGTTTCTTCATCAAGTCATCTCGCAGCTTCTCAATCTCCTGCTGCTGAGATGATGACATCTCCGGTGCTGACTTCATGCGCAGTTTCTGCTCATCAGGTCCCAACTCGACAACAGTCAGACCACGGGACTCAACTTGTTGTCGCAAGTATCTACAAACAATACTGTCTGATTCACAATGTAATGTGTGCTCAAAAACTGACCAGCAGCAAGCAGAGTCTTACTAGTTTCAGCACAGTTAATACGGAAATGAGCAACTGAATAATAATGTATAAAAATATACAATTCACGCACAATCCTGCATGTATTTGATTCTGATATGGACATAAGTCCTATAACAATAGGACAATATTACAATCATCATATTTAGATTGCAACAACAATAAAAACAAAGTAGCAAAACATGAAAAGTAATGGACATATAAGTACATTTATCACGACATCAAGAAAATAAAGTCAGTCTTCACTTAATATCTGCTGTGCTATTTGTTGATGCTCTAAGTTTATGTACATGCAGAAAAATGGACAAAATGCTGACTGACACCTGTAACCAACAAGCAGCTGTTCATGTTGACTAACGACTTTTTCCAGCTGATTTCTGTAAGTGTTAGCTGCAGCGCTCAACTGCTCCTCGCGAATACGATGAGCTCGTTTCAAGTTATCCAACATGTCCTCGACGTAATGTGTCATGCGAGCTGGAGTCGAGCTTTCGTTTGTTGCCATTTTCTCAACCGTGTCCATGTAAGCCTAAAGATCATTGCCACCAGCCAAAAATTGCCATTTTATTATTTCATTAGTATTTTATTTACTGCACGCAAATCACAAACGTTTTCCAGATTTCACTGCCATTTCACTTTAGAATGAGATTTAGAGAGAGTAAATGAGTGATTAAACTGCTCACATGCAGTATATTGTAGCTTATTGGACAACAAAACAACACAAAACTAAAATATTAGCAAAGAACCACAACAAATGAACTAAACCGTTCAATATCTGTGATATAAAAGCAAATGTTGAACAAAAAACAAATCAACTGGCCTGTTATTTAAAGATTTAAGTATGAGAAAAAAGCAAATTAAGTATCAAGTAATCAATGTTAATGCATAAAATTCCACCCTAAGCCAACAATCTGCTCAGACTCACCGCTATGTCTTTGATGTACTTCTGAAGTCGAGACTTAAACTCATCATTGGTGTCTTTCAGTTTATGCTGAAGTCGATTCACTTGTGATTCAAGTACAGTTCTTTTATCGACTGCCATTATCAGTTGCTAACAACACCAAAAGATGCAGCCGTGGAATGATAACAGTAGCAAGTGCCCAATGTAACTTGGCGACAGAAGTGCAGCAAGACAGTATCAGTTTTGCTACTGCGACCACTACTAACAGTGAAATTAACATAAGAAAATAAATAAACAACATTATATACTATGTTTCCTGTACAAGCAGCAGTGACATAAACAATACAATTTATACTTCTCACCAAAGTGTTTGCATTTTTGATGGTGGTTCAAACTTACAGCATTTAGCTCAGACATTTTCCACTGTGTTTCTCTCATCTGCAGCCTTGCTTCCTGTGCCTCGGACCTCAAAACAGCACTAGACACACAATAAACTTGATTAGAAATTCGTTAGTTCTGCTACATATGGCGTGAAAAAATTTTACTTTCTTACTTACTTAGTTGATTACTTATTAAAATACATGTCTAGTTAACATTAACTGACTAAAATTTATCACATGAGTTAAAACTAATGCCTAAGACTGAGTTTTATTTTGCGTTGCTAAACTGTGGTACAAAATACTAACAAGAGGCTACAGTAATATGGTAATTGGCTGCATTGAAGTGGCGCCATCTGGAGAATAAGTAAAAAGTCATCTGCATGACAGACAGACTGAGAGACGCCTATGCCCGAGATTATCGATGGCAACAGACTGCATCTCATGCGTTCAATGTGGCCTAATAATTATGAAAGAACATAAACAAAATGTATGAAAAAGAAACATTTACATTTTAGCATGAAGCCTTTCACGTTCTTCGTCAAACTCAGACTTCTGCAGATCCATCTGTTGTCTCAACTGATTCCTTGCCTCAAACAACTGTCAAGTCAGTCACAACAGCGCATATGAACGATCTACGATAAATTCTTTTTTCACTTTCACAATATCAACAGCATAACAGTGAACTCCCATACGATACACCCAAAGTAATTTCGTGTAAATCAAAAAAACTCTGGTCAATCAATGCAATATCTGTAACTTTTTAAACAACCAATTTGCCAATATGCTTATATTATCATTGGACCAATACACATAAAGTGTCATAATGATGCAACAAACCGGTTTGTCTTGTACTGGATGTTCTTCATCTAATTTCCGTGATTCTGCGGGCTAAATAAAACAAATATTTTTGTACACTTTATACAGTACTAGACTACTAGCACTTTCTGGCCGCCCAGTCAGGCATCTCATCGCCCGTGCAAGGTCATCACTTACTGTACCTATGTGTATGCATACCAGCTCGTCAGCACCAATGTCTAACGCAATGTTTCTTGCACATCCAGGAGTCTCCAACCTAAACGGAACCTCGATCCGTTCAGCCTGCCAATTTAAATCTGCGCCTATGCCCACGCAGTGCCCAGTCCCGCCTGTAGTGGTGCGTGGCTTTTAAACTGTTCACTTGATCAAAAATGCTATTTGACCTAGTAAACAGTTTGTTCAAATAATGCACAAAAATTTCAACAGAATGCCCTTTAAGGGACACAGCCAATTTCGCCATCAAACTAAATAAATAAATAAACAAATATTAAAAATTGACAATACAGGTACATAATTTGGCAAAGGCTGCACCAAATGACCCCTGCACAGTGAAGCCAAGTTGAGCCGCATGACAGACCTACTGACAGACACCTCAAACATCGGTAACAATAGTCTGCATATCACGCATTTGATGCAGCCTAAAAACGAAATCTTAAAATGGCACAAAATTGTACTGACTAAACTAAATTATGCATTCTACTAACCGCAGTACGCATCCTTGACGGGTATTACGTATTTAGCCACACCCCACCACTCGCCTGTCCCCATACCCCTCTCAGGCCATTGCCGATCGACTGCCAGCCAACTGCAAGCCACATGCCCGTGCTACACAGTCGTCACGCTCCAACAACTATGTTGCCCAACATAGCTAGGTTGGACGCCTTTCTCCTTAGCCTACACTTGCCCTGAAAGTGCAAAAGATACCGATACCAATCCCCCTCGAAATTTTTTGCACCTAAAACTATCTTTGTGGCGCCCTGGAGCTCAGTTGCAAACCTGGAGGCAATCGTTCTTCCCTTTCCCAAGTTATAAGCCAAGAAACAGATTTACAAACATGCAAACACACAAACAGAATATTATTTTATTAAACTATTCAGTACTGCACCGTATAGATACGATAGTACAAAAGTATATATATGCTGATAAATGCTATCTCAGACAGACTTTGCAATAACAAGTTGTAACATTCGAAAACAAGAACAAAGAATCATTGCAGCATCACCTGCTGCTGCAACAAATGTCAATAACATGTCGAGTGACAAATACCCGGTCAACGACTTGACTGACAACTGCTCTAATACGATCGTGTTCTGCAGCATCTGAATGTTCCATCGATGACAACTGAGCATTCACTGTCTTCAGCAGCTCTATGCTCAGCTCATCATTACGCTTCACCTACTCCAAAACAGTACATTATTAAGTTTAAAAAATTATGTACAAAACGCCTAAAAACAAACTAGGCGTGACTAGGTAAAAGTGTCAAGAATTTCTAAAATGAGCAAATTATCCACTAAATGTAACAAAAGTGAAACTATGTCCCAAGCGTGCAGTAATGCTGGTACCAATATAAAATCTTTTGCAAATAACACTCACTGCCAGCATTAAAAAAGCATATCAGTCAAGTGTTCCAATAGTCCAACATAGTTTGAGAATGGCAAATCCTCTGAGAAAGATAAGAGGATATGACAGTACACAGTGTCTTTTGTATTCACTACAAACGAGAAGAAACATAAAGCTACTGTTATTTAGTTCACCTCTTTCTGATGTGCTGCTGCCAGAGAAGCATTGTTAGCTTTCAGTCGAGCAAACTCTTCAGTCATTTCTTTTTGACTTTGTTCCGCATCTTCAAGCTTCTCTCGGTTAGCTGCTGCAACACGCATCAGTCTTTTCTTCTCCTCCTCACTCTCAGCAAGTGCGATTTCCAGCTGCAGAATCTTGTTTGTCATCTCAAACTTGGATGCTTCCATCTCTTCACTTAGACGATTCATTTCAATCTGCATCTCAACCAGCGTCTTTGACACCTGCCAACATAGGCAGTCTACAAGCTGTACATACTATGTTAGCTTATACACATTATTCGTGTACATATGTCTACAAAAAAACAATTTACTTGCTAAAAATGACTGCAAATTTTTTTTGTATATTTGCAGTTGATTTAGCGATTAATTTGTAATTAATTTGTCCTTTGTTTCAACCGATGAGTTTGTTCAACAAAAGCCAGGAACAGTGTCAAACAAATGCTAACCACATCTAGTATTAGGCAGAAAGGTTCAGGTTTGCAAAACGACATACCTCCACACCTACATATTGAAAATACCAAATATAAAACAGTTTGAGACGTTTAATTTTTTTAATTAACTATGCATAAAATTGAATGTGGTCACAGGTTAGAGTACAAAAATTTACTCAAACATATGAAAAATAACTTAACATAACTAAGTAACTAAAAGTAATTAGTTGCTGCCTACTCGCAGTTTTTCTTCTTCCGTCATCAGCAGCTGAGATGACAGGTCAGTTTTTGAGAGCGCAAGACCAGCGTATTGTCCCTGCAACTCGTTGAGTTTTGATTGCATCTGCTCATTGGCATCTCGCAGCATCACCTGAATAGCAGCAAACATGCTCATCAATTACATCATCAGCTAATAAATCACACAGGAAACTAGTTACTTCAAAAAAGATCATAACAATTTGTCTTTTGAAGTTAGTTTATTAATATTTCAAATCAAGTCTGTCCAAGTCTGCCTAAACGGATGATGTATAGTTTGGTGTTTGTTTTGGTGATACAAATTTCATCTTGTTCCCGTCATTGGCTATGGCTACTTCTCTGCAAAGAATACAATCAGACTTGACATCACTGTGGCTGGCGATTCACCACATGTCTTCTCGCTCAGTGATAAGCACTTCCAGTGTCTGGAACAGCCTTCCAGCAAGTCACTTCAACATCGATGCTTGCCATTTTACAAAAGTATCTCAAACTCATCTATTTTTCTCATTCACACTCACCTAACTGACTATGACTGACAAAAGGTATGGCAGTTTTACACATCTGGCTGTTCAATGTAATGTAAACAGAGCTGTCTAGGTATTACATATCTAGGCTGCGTCAAATGCATGAGATGCTGACTATTCTTACCGATGTTCACGGTGTCTGTCACACGGCTTAGATCAGCGAAGGTGCGTGCAGTGTACGCTGCATGCCGTGTCACGTATGTGTGGGGTCATTTGGTGCAGCCTTTGCCAAATGCCTTTGGCCTCTTGTTTAACCAAGTTAATACATGCACTGATTTTTAATCACGTGTTAATGCACTTTTAACATACACTGTATCTGTATAGACTTTTGTCATTCCTGGCAGTGCTTATTGGTCTCTCTAGTGCACGTGGCTGGCGCATGGATAGCCGACGTTGACGGATGACATTCTCATTTAGTGCAGTCCAGTCTCCTTAATAAGGCAATTCACTGACCAGCTTCTGGCCGGGCGTCCTGACATATTTCAGTCAGACCTGTGTATTTCAATTTTGTGAAGCTTGCAGTAATAATTTGGTAGTTATTTGGTCAGTTTGTTAATTTTATTTTTTAATGTCATTAATTTTTTAAATGCAATTAATTCTTTAACGTGTCAATGCATTCATTAATACATTAATTTGACAGCCATAAATGTACTGTGATGATGAGGCATACGTTTTCAGCCTCAACGTTCTTGAGCTGCTCTGCACTGAGAGATGCATGAAGGCCGCCATCTGCCACACCAAGCTGATGACGAAGATCCAGAATCCTGGCACGATACTGAGTCAACAGTTGCTATCAGAAAGTCACACCACAGACAGTCACACTTACTGCAATATGACTAAATAATGACTGGCTACTCAGTCATCAATAGGTCAGAGACAAATGCAGGATTTCTGCTAGTAAAAAGTAGACATTTTCCCCATCTCATTTTGTGTCTATCCAGACTCAAAGCAGACTGCTGATTTTAAGATGCAGGTACAAGCACAAGTAGATAAATGTCTTAAAATTGCAATGGAGTCAATGAGATGCAAAACTGAAATGCCACATTGCAAATGTGCATGCAATCCTTAATTAGAGACAAAAGATAGTTTACTTGTATTCATCACATGGTTTCATCAACTAATTAAAAATTTTCAATGTTAATTTAAATTCTAAAGCTGATGGGAAGCCAGCTTAAACTACCACCAAAATTAACCAAAAATGAAATAATTTTTCTCAAAACACAACAAAATGGGAAACAGACCTGAGCAAATGCTTCATTGAGAAGTGGAAAATTCTTCACTTTAGATAAATTGTCTGCTAGCTGGAAAAGCTCCGAGGTGGCTGAAGGGTTGGAAAATGGTGAAAAGCAGATAAGAACACGAGTCCTGCAATTACCGCCAAGGTGTTCTTCCAACAGTTTTGTAACTAGGGACTCCCTGCATAAAGTGCAGCAGCCAAGTGAGCAAGCTATTAACAGAATTTGTACAGAGCTCTGAAAACAGTGCAGTCTCAGTAAAACCAATGTGTGTACAACAAAAGCATAAAGCATGTACAATGCACCTAATGCAACAAAGCTGGCAAAGTACACTAGACAATAATGTTTAACAGAAACAGATACACACAATGCATCAATTATATGACATAAACCCAACATCCAATTGTTATCTCCTACTGAGTCACAGCTGCAAATACAACTAAAATATTTTGTTACACTTACAGTTTTCTGAATACAAAGAATATACTGTAAACATAGAATGAATCCAGTTAACCATTTTGATTTAGATATTCAAGGTGTCACAAAATCCAAATAAAAAATACTTAGAAAACACTCAAATCAGTTAATGCTACAAACACGACAGCATGATGACTCGTACGAGTATCTGATGATGCGATCAGGATACGGCTGATTGGCAAGAGCAGCGGCAAGCTGTGTGACAGCCACCTGAGACTTGGTGCTGACACCTGCCGACATGGACAATGGCAACTGAGTGCCAACAGGTATGACGTCGGACACTGATGGCGAAAGTGGACTCATTGGCAATATTGTGAACGTGAACCATGACTTTGTCGGCATTACTGTCTCAGGAATTGTCTGCAATACAGCTATCACAATGTCACTCACTCACATACATCTCATACTTAAAATTAAGCTGCTGTCACTGCGGTAAACAGTACTACACTGTGTTACAAAAATGTCTCCTTTTCATATCACTGTGGTTTCTACGAGCATTGACTGATTTGTATAATATGCAGCACTAAAATTATACTGAGACAATCTGCAATACTACAACTGAGACAATCTGCAATACTACAACATGCATACTACTGTTGCATACGACGATTTTATATCATGCAATTTGTCTATTCTCTGTTTTGTGTTGTACACTGAGTTTATTGAGCAATTCAGCTTATGGCGGCAAGTGCACTTAATTAGTTCTTGCACCTCATACCTTACCCATCGAGCCACAAATTTTAGTCAATGACATATATATACCACGTGCATTTTAGCAAAAGAAATAATAGACAGGCAGTTAACTAACACAAGAAAATAAGCATTACTGAGGTCAATTCTAGCTGGAGAAATGTGGTATGCGAAGCATTGTGACGAGACCAGGCTTGTCTGAACATAGTCTGTGCTGTTGCAGCATTGAGTAATGTAACCAATGAAATGTTCTACAACCAACAACACTGAATTAGGACTGACTACATGCTGACACTACTATTATCAATAACAAGTGGCCAAAATATCTCGACGAAGGCTGCAGCAAATTCGTGGGGAAAACTGAGACCTCAGTCTTATGTTTGTCTGGTCCTCAAGTGTCAAAATACTCCAAATAAGACTTCGGCCAATTCGGCTGCATGACAGACAAGCAGACACGTGATGGGATCATCGATCATAATAGTCTGCAACTCATGCAGTTCATGCCGCCTAATAACAAAAATAAACTATTAATGCAAAAGTTTAGATTGCATGCATAAAAGGATAAAAAACCCTTAGATGCACCTAGTCGAATTAAGCATGCATAATTTGTAATCCAGAAACAAGTTTAGCAACAAAACACACAGCAACATGGGTTCCTTTTTCTGCTGTTTCCAAAACTGCAGGTTTCTCTGGTAACTGTCCAGTTGTTAACAAGTCTGTAATGCTATCATCGGCAACTTCATATGCCTGCATACATAACTTAGGAGACGAGTGACGATGTGACTGAGAACCAGCTTCATCTACCACAGACAATAATGCAACATATCCATATCCATTTGAAAATAAATAAAATATAAAACATAAATGTATAAATGTTTGCCGTAGTTATTATATCAGTAACAGCATATAAACAAATGCAAACCTAATGCAGACAAAATAATTAGATAGACCTCTGCAAATTTAGTTTCAAAACCTGGCAAAATGACTCATATATATATCATACAGCTACAAATGCAAATTGCAAGTATTTACCAATCTTGCTAAAAATTTGTTGCACTGTGATGGAAATGATGCCAACATCATCTACATTTCCAGCAACAGTGTAAGACTTTCCAGAACCTTTGAAGCCAGTGACAATGAGTGAAACATTGTAACCAGCAGAAAACAGCTGGACAAGTGATTCAACAGATGAGCGATAAACAATGCCATTTGTCACCGCTGGTTTGTGAAGTTCCTGAAATCTGAAAATGAGTACAAATAAAAAATTGTTTCATCATCATCGTTTTTTTCAGGCAAAAGCCCACAGAACATAAAAATGCAATGAACAATAAAAACAGAGAGACAGACAGAGTATCAATGGACAGAGACAGCTACACTTCATTAGTTTTTTATCTGTTGATGAATGATATTGTTCTAATCAAAGTGGTCAAATTACATAAATGCCATATACTGCTAATACAGAGATTGCAGAAAATGACAGATCGAATTGGTTACGTCATCATCACCATCGTCGTAAGATTTAAAGAGCACCTATTACTGTGATAAGACATAGGTGCATTACATATAATCATTAACATCGTCAACAGACATGAAACGCCAAAATTAGTTTCTACAACTAACCTCTGTCAGTGTTCTCACTTCAGTCCTAGCTTATTTTGATCTATAGCAATCTTTTCCTGCAGCGAGTGGACCGAGTGTGTCTATTTATGCATGCTTGCAACAAGAAGAATAATCTTAGTATATCCCTAACGTTTACACTGGAGAAAATGCCATAGTTCACAATCATTGAAAAGACCAAAGTGGTCATACCAATACAGAAAGTCACCGACGCATACGTGAAAGAATTTCCGGCAAGTATGTTGACGAGTCGTTGACTTCCTTCAGCACTTAAGTATCCACTTCCAGCGTTCGACGCTAGACCGCCAGCGTCAAGTGCACGATCGCTAGCCACAGTTGGTCGCAACCTTCCTATTATTTCCACATTCATCCTCACAGAGCACACAAACGGACTCCGAAATGTCGCCAAAACATCATCAACTCGTGTTTACATACGGCCAATGTTTACATCCGTTGCTAGACAACTGCTCCGCATGGTGTCACGTGACATAACACAACCGGCACTGGCTGGATTTAAAAACCTCTAGGCCAGGGACTGTTTATAACGAGGGAGCCAAAACCTTTACAAACATCAAGTTACATTACATTACATTAGAGTGGCCTAAAGTACAAATACTGCTAAACCACTACTATACACGGTGTGCAGAACTAGAAACCGAAAACAGTTAGGAAGGAAATGATCGGGAAAAGAGAAAAGTTTTGAGGCGGTTTCTAAAAAGAGACAGCGTTGAAGCTGAGGTGACGTCGGGCGGCAGACTGTTCCAGGGGCGGCATCCGGCAACCGGAAATGCACGATCACCAACAGTGGACAGCCGTGTACGTCGGATCATTAGCTGCGAGGATGACGACGACCCGAGATGGCGACAGTTGGAAACGGCGACGCTCTGGAGTCTGGATGTAGTCGGAAAGATACCGTGGCGCCAGACCGTGCAGTAGAGCCGAGTCGGTAACCGAAAACCGATATCGCGATATTTAAAAAAAACCGAAACCGAAACCGACGTCGGTATTGAAAAAAACGAAAAAACCGAAAACCGACGGAAAAATACCGAAAAAACGAAAATTCGGTTTTTGCTGATGACGATTTACTAATCTCAAGTATATTCATTTTTTGCCGTTAAAGTTAAGAAATGAAGATGTGAAACTCCACTACCCCCCGGTACTGTCACTGCTGCTGTATACTGTACTCGAAAATTGCCGTAACAGTTCCAGGCTCTTCCCGTTCCACCAACATGGCGACCTGCCAGTGTTATTTCTACTAGTGCTGGAAGTTCCAGCACTAGTAGAAATAATACTGGCGGGTCCCCATGTTGGTGGAACGGGAAGGCTTAACGGGTCGGAGATAGCACAGATTGACAGCGATGGTGGCAGGCTGTCTATAGTAACT
>Ga0126335_1002714_pt1 | contig 10738 bp, 13 predicted proteins | sample OlaspJWI45metaG_FD_108409 | JGI IMG/M metagenome (GOLD analysis project Ga0126335, IMG submission 108409) | Marine gutless worms symbiont microbial communities from Oahu, Hawaii - Olavius sp. 1 OAHU.JWI-45 metaG | ecosystem: Host-associated > Annelida > Digestive system > Unclassified | place... | reverse complement strand
TCGAAGGCCTACGAACTCTAATTGTGTAACAATTGTTTTAGCAGTAGGTTGCGCTATTTCGGCTCTCATGTATGGTTGCGTTTGACAACTTGTAATAAACGAATATGTATGTATGTATGTAATAGTCAAACCAGTGTAACATATTCTTCTTTAGCAGTTCTTAAGCTCTTAAATTATCACACAATGCAAAGCATCACATAAATTTAACAGCTACATACTAATACACAAAATATCAAAAAATATGCCCTCATTCTGCATCAACAATAAAGCAAACATGCACAAGTTTGGCAGTGCAGCAATTCATAAGCTACCGAACACCATATAATCAAACAAAAAATTTTGGAGAAACAGCCTAGAATGCATAGTTACAACCAGTCAGTTCTGGTGTCTGGTAATACTCTCCTTGTACCTAAAGTGTTAAAGCACAACGGTGACAAATAAACAAAATGACGTAATAAACACAACTCACGTTTCTCCGGGAGTGACGAGTCCAGACTCAAGATCTCGTTCCTCCTCCTCTTCTTCTTCTGATTCTTCTTCTGACGACTCTGACTCAAGCTCGCCCCAGTAAGTTTTGTCAATCTCATCATCAACAACCGTCACCTACGATAAATCAATTACTTGTAATTCACAAATTACACTGTAAATACACATTAAGAAGCAATGACAGCATCGCCAAGTAGTTACTACAGTAGATACCACAAGGCCAAAGAAGAAGAGGATGACCAAGTCCTGAAAAAAGAGATATGGAGAAGAAAATGTGGACAATGGGTAATGGTTCAGCTGGAAGAAGATAGAGGCAGCAGCACGGTAGAGAGCTGGATGGATACAAGTGGTCAGTGGCCTATGCTTCACCGGGAGTGACAAGGCATAAGTACTTGCAAGTCAACACAAATGATGTGAAGGCAATGCCTTGGGACAAGCCCAGAGAATCAATTCATTTTATTGACTGTAACTGGTGGCCACAGTAACAACTGCACTGAAGTGGTGCCATCTGGCAAATAAAGAGCCTAAAAGTTGCTTGCATCACAGTCAGACAGATGTCCATGGTTCAGGATCTTTGATCGCAACAGTCTGCACTGCATGCATTCGATGAGGCCTAAAACACTTGTGTCCAATGTTGTTGATCATGCTGATTTCACAGACCATCAGCAATCAATTTTTAGACATACCTAACACTTTCTTAGCCAGCGGCTAGACACTCTCACAGCCATGTTATACTTAATGCAACCAGCAAATTTTAGTTGTCAATATACTGGACATATGCAGGCATGACGTACCAAACAGAATTAGATAAGCAACATCATGACAAGTGGTCAGAAACACAGTCACCATACACATGTTAGATGCAAGACATTGCAGAAATGCTTCAGTTGTACATACAACAATCAGGCACCATGAACTACGTCAAAAACATCACAAAAATACTGCTTTAAAATTATCTCAAGATATCAGCATCGCTGTGTCGGCTAAGACTTACGACAAACCTGAGATTCTTGTACAGCAGGACCAAACACATCACCATAGAGTGGTTTGCCAGACTCATCAACTGGAGGCTTTCCCCACCCGCCAGCATGATAACCAAATGAACAACTCTATCAATAAACAATCCACAGCAAAATACATTAGTAGTAGTTCAACTACTAGTACATAATGTTTATCAAACAGAACACACAAAAAATAACCTCCAGGTGCATATTTTAACAATGCTTATTTGCTCCACTGTAAAGCTGCAGTCAATGATAACTGCACTCACCATCACCTGTCTCAGTTACATAAACAATGTCGATCGTGAAAAAATACATCTGAAACAGATCTCTAAAATTTTGTAACATACAAAACAACTGTCTGAAGTAATTTAGCACAGGCTGCATCCAATGTGCTGCCATCTTGTGAATGAGCCAGAGAAGCCATAATTGTATACTGCAAAATGAGCTATGTTTTCCCTCACTTCCCCTCCCAATAGGGGACCCCCATCTAACACTAAGTGCCTCGAGTCTCCACCTCAAACAAGACCTCAATCCGTTCAGCCATTTCTGCCGGGTGCAAATGCATGACAAACTGACAGACATACTATGCTATGGGATCATGAGTCGCAATATTCCACATCTTACACATTCGATGCAGCCTAATAATACCATCTGCTTCATGTTACAGTACACAATAACACTGTAAACAATGAACAAACCTCGGGAATAGGAGCCGTTAGACCAGGTATCTTAAGAGTTGGATACGATGGCGGTGGTCCATATCGCTGCATGGCAATCAGCCACGGTGGTGGGTACTTATCAGCATTCTGCATCAACACAGCAATCAACACAACGACCTCAATAAGTTACTTCACTCAGACACAGAGTAGAGTTCTGCACGAGAACTGGAACCATAAAATACCGTGGGATTGCCGTGGGAAAGGGAATCAGATCAGGACTAATTACCACCATAACAGCGGGAACAGCACGTGCAGCAACACCACAGGAGCGGGAAAGCATGGTTTACAAATGAATATCGACTCTAATAACGAACTGTCTAATGAAAGTTCAAAGGCAGCTTCTTAGGCTTTGCTCTGGCAACTGACTTCCGACGCGGTGCCAGCGGGCGTTAGTGGTTCAAAGTGCTTATGATGTAGGCCTAATGCATCTACAAGCATCACCAATAGCATCTCTCGGTCATCTCAACTCCTCGAACCGACAAAACACAATGATATAGTGCTGGGATTGCTGCTGTTGCATAGTGTCAGCGATAGAGAGACCTTTGGGAGGGGCCCTGTTGGTGGACATTTATTTTTGTGTGGACTCAAGGAGGCCTAGCATGACTTTCTGTTGACGAATTCAGCCAACTACACATGCATTGTAGTGTATTACTAGTTAATACTATACTAGCGTCTATATTGTTAGTCATGAGAATGGCATGAAAATTATAACTGCTGATTTTGTGTGTCTGCGAATAATGTACCTATTTAAGTAAAAAATAACTTGTGGGAACAGGACGAGATCGGGAATGGCACTCACGGGAAGAACGATTGTGGGAAAAAAACATGGGAACAGAATGGGAACAAGATCGAAAAAGCATTCCCATGCAACACTCTAATACAGAGTGAACAAATAAAAGCTATACAGGGTGGGCCAAATTAAACAGGGCCACTCATTTCCGTAACTTGTAACTCTAGATATACTGATAAGATCTAAACCATTCCTGGCACACTTCAACATCATTTTGTTCTTAATCAGAATCTGTCATTTATAGCTATTAATTCAAGAAAATGTAGCGGCGCCATCTAGCAAATGAAAATAACCATAAAAACATTCTCTGCCCTTATTAAACCTTCAAAACCAAACGAACGTTTCTTACATATTAAAATGTTTGACACCAGCGATGATAGTGATTAACTACTGCACAGTGATGTCAGTCATTGCTGTTACTGGTTAAAACAAATGCGATTTTTTCACTTTTTAAAGCTTTGATCAACATAACCAAAGATGACAGCTGATCGTTATTCATTAACACGCCTTTCATTCACCAGATGGCACTACTTTATTTGCACAATTAATGTATGTTGTCATGTTAAGACTTAAATGGTTTTTTCTGGAAAAAAAACAGCGAAGATCTGACCAGCACTTCTAAGGTTATTAGCTTAGATGTGTGGCCCTGCTTAATTTGGCCCACCCTGTACAATTATTCAGCATACATAATACTATATATCAGGTGGCATGCAAACTTCCTTAATGGTTCTATCAATCTGCATGGTCCCAGACATTCTCAAACAAAGACTTACATAAATATCGGACAAACAAATCACATACTTGACGAATACAAGATCTCGCAGCCATTCTGAACAATGTTAAGTAACAATACATTGCAGTTTTGAGTGAAATAACTTGCTCACCATTCTGTCAAATGTACGTGCTAGAGACCATGTTCCATGCATCCCACATGTTTAAAAGTTTGCACAAATCTGCCATATATCATCTAATCATTCTACTGCAATCAGTAAGCACAGTTCAAAAACAACTCAACTACTGATACTAACCGCACCAATTGGCATTCCCAGTGCCGTCCTCAGGTCATCCGTCAAATTTCCAGGTTTCTTTTCCTTCAGCCTCGTTTCAAACTCTTTGCCCTGACACAACAGCAACAAATAATCATTTCAACGTCATTCCTTGTAGTAATCGTTTCGACAACTACAACATGACTCCAACAATGTAACTTATTATTAAAAGTAACATTAATGAAATATGTGGACTAGATTTTCACAGATCATGTTTTGCTTTCAACTAACGGATACACGTGCTTCGAAGTCTTGCATTGCTGACATTCAGACAGACTGACTGCTAGTGTAGTGTTCTGTCAGTCATAGCATTTCCAAGCTACATTAATCAGCAAATTACTAACACCAGTATTCATCACATTAAAGTCACAACAATATTATATATTCAGATGTGCATACCTCATAATACAGATCACCATGAATGGTCATCTTCGGTTTTGTCTGCCATTTGAAGAAAGCGTCGTGCAACTTCTGGTAGTCAATGTCGATCTTTCCCATTTTTGGCCGCACACGTTCACGCATCTTGGCCTTGAGTGTCTTCTGGTCTTCCTTCTCCTGCAGTGCCTGCCTCATCTCCATTATACCAGTTGCCTTGATGAAATCTGGCAGATCAAACGGTGGCTTTTCTATACCACGTTTCCCTTGCAGGTATTTGCGTTTGAAACACCAATGCCGTGGAACTGTTACTGTATTTCGTGTTGCCTTCAGAACACACACACTTACATGTTGATGCAGTATTATAATCACGCATGTTATTAACTAAATAAAAACAACAGCCAAAGTAATATGGCAAAGGCCACAGTAACTGCACCCCACGTAATACAATGTTCCTCAGGCCATAGGATTCTCCACCCCAAATAGGATGTCGATCTGTTCAGCCATTTTTTGCCCAGCTCACCTGCGTGACAAACTCAAGAGATAATGGGATCACTGATCGCAACAGTCCACATCTCATGTATTCAATTCGGTCTAATAATAACATACATATACCTCTGTAATACTGCTACAAAAATACTGTATTATCAACCATAGCAATAGTAACACTGCACCTAAGTTAAACGTCTCACTCGACACATTATAGGTCATTTTGCAGACAATCTTTCCAGCAATTACTTGCCTTGTGAAATGTAATGTAATGTCAGTGTGAAGTTTACGGTGACACTTCACAAAAAAAGTCCGTTACAGGGGCACCTTACAGTATTAAGTTACAGTCTGTCACACAGCTCCACACTATGATGAAGAGTATGATGACTGAAACAGTGCTGTCTTGAGATCACGGCGGAACTGAAAAGCCCAATCAAACGTAACATTACTGCAACCAAATTGCGACCTAAAAGCATTATTTAAACATAAGCAACAAATAAAACTTCAAATGTGTACAAAGTAAACCTAATGTAAACAAAGCCTGCTGCAAGCTGTAAAAAGAATGAGACTCCTGGGATCTGCATGCTGACTGACTGTGATAAATAACAAGGAAATAGTCACGTAACATACTACTGACCTTAAGATGAACAAGAAGCTTTGGATCTCGTGATGTTACATCATGCATTTCAACAACATCAGATCTCAACACAAGCTGCAAATGTAATGTTAACAATCATGCAACTCAAGCAACATAATACAACTATTATCATATTATCAAGGAGATAATTTCTTTAACTGCAAGCACTTCAAAGTTCCTTCACTACTGATGTTCACAATGCAAGTGAATGTTAATTAGAGGTGCACCGATTATCGGCCGATAATCGGTATCGGCCGATTGTCGTCCAGTTTGTCGATAATCGGTATCGGCCATTTGACAATCGGCCGATGCCGATAATTGGCCAATAATTTGTTTTAGTAAGCAAAACACACAAATTAAAATTGATACACATGCCTGGATAAGAAAATGTTTTTCGGTAGTAAAGCGTCAAGACTCAGGAACAGTCCGAGCTGGGCCGAATCGGATTTTAGAATTTCCGTGAGGTTGTAATTTATTTATTTTACATAGGCCGCAAAATACAGGAATGGGCTGGGCTGGGCCGTAACTAAAAACTACAAACTAGTGAAACTACAGCAGGAGTGTTACGAATCTTCCATCATACCATTCTGACTTCACAAACGTTACAACATGACTTTTATTGAACGAAAATGCGTCCTGAAATAAACAATCGGTAATCGGCCCATTATTTGGCGCCGATAATCAGCCAAAGCATTATCTGTGCACCTCCAATGTTAATGCAAAGAGATTATGATTAATCAATGAGGACAAAAATGTAAAAAAAAAACAGCAAACACTCGTTGTCAAAAAAGTCAAGAAATACACTAAGTGGTACAATCTGACATTGTAGAAAATCACTAACTAATGAAGAAATCTAACAGGTTCTCACTAGGCATCAAATGCCATACACATCAACAAAAGATATCCAATTCAACACCTGTTTCAATTCTGCAACACTCAATCGATTCATCTTTTTCAACTTCTTTTTTGACAGCTTAGATTTGTCTACTTCCACTGGTTTTTCCTAAAAAACATTATATAACAAGATGCAAATATAAAAAAACATATAACAAAGAAAATATCACAACCACTGTAAAAGCAAATTAACGCCAATTAATAACATTCTACTACTTTAACTTCCAGGAATATCAAAGTAATTTTTCACAGTTCATGGCATACATTTCAGATGAAACTGGGTTACAATTACTCCTCAGTTCACTACATTTGAAAAGTAACAAAACTTTCTGTGAATAAACAAGAGGCCACAGTAATATGTTGAAAGCTGCATCAAATACGAGCAACGTCTCCTATACTGTGGCACCATCTGGTGAATGAGTTGGAAAATTCATATCTTTACAATGGGCAAAACTTTACTCCACTTCATCTCCCTCTCACCATGAGGAACCAGAAGGACCCCATGTAACACAATGTTTCCTGGGTTCCCAAGAGTCTCCTTCCCAAACAGGACGTCGATCCGTGCAGCCATTTTTGCACAGCAAAAGCAAGTGACAGTCAGACAGACAAAACTCACTATGATACAGGACCACTGGCTGAAGTATGCTGCATCACATGTGACTAAAAATACAAAACAAAACTATGTCTCCACACCACAGAGCCTATGTCATGCTGGCAAAGATATTTCTCAGTTAAACAAACAGAAGAAAAACACTTGCCTCTTCATCCATGTCCAGCAAACCCCGAGCTTTGATTGGAATTTCAGCAAGCTTCTTCTCATCAATCTTATGGCCGCTCCCATCAATTACTTTCTCCGAGTCTTTTGGTTTCTCTGGTTGTGTGATCTTTAGCAATAATTAACAATCGCAGTTAACAGAATCAGCAAATTAAACTGTACATGTTTAACATCCTCACAGAATCAGCCAGTGGCAAATTAAAGTATGGGTAGGTTATCAACATGACTGCAGTGAGCTATAGTTGAATATAGCCAAGAATATTATGTTTTATGTCAAATTCATAGATAACAAGAACATGCCCAACAACGCAAGCTGAAAATGTCATAGTTTGTGATACGAAAACAGCATGTAATTGAATGTTTCTACAACATCTTACAATAAATTAGTAGATAAGTATTGCGCATGAAGTGACCTAATACAGCCGATCACACAGTACACTTCAAGTAGACAGCTTTGTGCATTTGCATAAAAGCAAGTAACTAAGTATAGGAAAAAACATTTCAGAAATGACATTTTAACAATGCTCCTGTCTTAATAGTACATGATACACACATATAGTTAACAAACTACATATTCTCAAGAGTGTGATGAGCTGCACTAAGTTAGTTAATATGCCAACGTTTAATACATGCACCTGACAAGAAAACAGATCAATATCACATTCTAACCTTGAACGCATCAAATATGCGCATAAACTCGTAATATGTGGCATCGTAGCGATTGAAGGCGGGTATTTCAGGAATGTATCTAAAAAAGTGCAAAAAACAAAGCTGCTTAATGGAACATCAAAGACAAAGCCAACATAAGTCAGAACTTGTTTATATCGACAACAAAACACTTTCTGCACTAAAATGTTAAGCAGTATTAAGAAACCTAAACTCCGGGCGCTCGCCCAGAGAGCGCAGTTCATTGGAAGCGGCTGTTCCAACATCCTCCTGCCGCCATTTTTAACTATCACTTCGCTCAAACCACACTTTTATTTCAGATTTCTAACACTAAAAAGAAAAATTTGACTAGTATCATAATTTTTAATTCTTCTTTTTAGTGTTAAAAATCTGAAAAAATTTGTTTTGAGTGAAGTGATAGTTAAGAATGGCGGCGGGAGGATGTTGGATCAGCCGGCCAGACTGTATTTTTAGCTTGACCAATCACATCGCTATAGCGTTTCCGCCATTGCCTCCTTTTAGACACACACAACGGTGTGTTTCGCCGACCTTCGGCGGCTGCTAACTCTGTCAATCCATTTTCAAAATGGAGACCAGCTAAAGACGTCAAATACCGACACGAATGTGCGTCCAAATTTCAGCTTCAGAGGCCTTCGCAAAAAAAAGTTCCGTTACCCCTTTTTGTGACGGATTTCGTGACTACTTCCGTCACGCCTATAAACTGCACACTAGTCAGCGGCAACCCAGTACGCGCACGGGCGAGTTTACTATGGCCGCAGCCGGCCGGGCCTTCGACCCGACCTGGGCTGTGCCCGGAAAAATAAAAAGTAAATATTTTCTCATTCAACTCGACACACAGTAAGTCACTTTGGAGGTAAGGTTTACGTGCAAGCAATGGCATGATACCCAGTAGCACACTTAAAAAGCCAAGTTCATAGTTGCACGTTTCCTTGATACATGTCTATGCACTCATCCATGGATGCTGAGTGATACTCTAGCACTCCACACTTGTTAACTTATGCAGCAATGAAGACATAAAAGGTGTATGACAGCCTACAGGTAAATGTAAAATTAAACAGAGACTTAATATAGCACCATTTCATGATAACCTCACCTCAGAAACGCTCAGGTATGTCATGCATTGTCGAGGGATCTTGCAGTTTTACCTGCACATTTTACCTAAATAAAACTTAAGCACTATAGGCAAGAATTATAATCCCACAGTACAAATGACAGAAACAGCAACTTATTTAGCTAACACAAACAATAACCTCTGACAATAAAACACCACACAGTGCTTACTCGACTTCAATGTTGTCATTCTGCTCAGCAGCCATCTGTTTGGGTTTTTCTTGCACCGGTCCATTTGCTGCCTGCTGCCGTGCTTTAGCCTTTTTCTTCTTCTTTTTCTTCTTGTTTTTAGTCTGCACAATACACTTTATACAAAATCAAACAGCACAGGAACATGACAAATAGAAATAGATATCAAACTGTGAAGTCTGAGATCTTATTACTAACCAAGATTGCCTTTAAATTAAAAGGCAAACCACCTGCATGCATGTTATTTTGCCCATGTGACCTTGATCTTGATCTGATGACCTTCACATAAAAACTTAAGGTAAACTTTGGAAGATGTGCACGCATACCAAATAAAACTTTCTAGGTCAAAGACTTCAACTTTTAACATATGGTTTATAGTCAAAACAACCCTAACACTAACCAACAAAAAAAACTTAACTTGGGGATGAGTTGACTTGGAACCAAGTTGACTGTCACCTTATTGCATGACATACAAACATACAGTCAGATGCCTACAAAAAATACTATGCTATGTGAGTGGCAATAAATTATTAACAACAAAGCAACACATGCAGCTATAGTAAATTGTGTACCTCAGCCTTTCCCTTAGAGGTGATAGCAGCGGCATGGTCATCATCAGTGACAAAGTCATCTCTCTCCGCATGATATCCACTGTCTTCAGCATCGTCGGCACTTTCACTAATCAATTCACCTGCATAAGTACAGAAACACTGTACAAACTGGCCACGACAGACAGACTTGTGAAATAAATGCACCAACTGCATTGCTTTATAGCTTACTAGCAATCTTGGACAATTATCAGAGACGACAGACAATTCATTGTTGAATGCTACAAAGTTTTTTTTAACTTTACATTAGTCCAATCATATTCAATTATATGCGTGTAATAACAAATAGTAAATGAATGTAAAAATATAATTGCCTTTTTCGACACGTTCCAGATCTTCAGGCTCCATTCCAACCTGACTGACACGTACATCTTTGAATGCGAGAACTTTTTCTAATGCAATGGGCAGCTTCACTTCTTTCACCTGGGAGTCTCCAGATGTCTGATTGCCCAACGAATTCTGCAAACAACGTGTTAGCAGATTTTCATCTTCTAGCTCAACACAGCAATATAAACTAAAAAAGCAGAAATGAAAATGAATGTGAAAGCAAAGTAGAAGTACACTACAGTACAGATGGACAGTACAGATGATCATGGGATTAGTGAATTCATGTTCATAGGAATATTTTAATTACTGGGAATTTGGGAATGGGAACTGTGATTCCCGAGAATCCTAGGTGCCCAGGAATAATGCACATTGTAGTGTTATGCGCGAGGAATGGCCACTGTAATCCTAGACAGGCTAAAGAACTATTAATGTCACATGATCTTAACTGTTTATCAGCACTCATCAGTCATCACAGTCGCAACAGTTTCAGAACACTTTTGCAAATCTTCCACTTTGCAGACTGCCCATCTTTAATGAAAAAAGTGTGGCCACATACCTTAACCACTAAGCAAAACCACCACTTAAGTAATAGGCTCTCTATA
>Ga0126335_1002713_pt1 | contig 10741 bp, 10 predicted proteins | sample OlaspJWI45metaG_FD_108409 | JGI IMG/M metagenome (GOLD analysis project Ga0126335, IMG submission 108409) | Marine gutless worms symbiont microbial communities from Oahu, Hawaii - Olavius sp. 1 OAHU.JWI-45 metaG | ecosystem: Host-associated > Annelida > Digestive system > Unclassified | place... | reverse complement strand
GCCGAAAAGATCCTGGTTTATGATTTCAAAGAAAATAGGTTGCTTTGAGCGAATTGAATAATTCTATAGGTGGGTCAACTCGGTTGAGTAAAGGCGGGTCAGTTTAAATGAGCGTCAAGGACTACGTCCCGTCCCTCTGACCTTAGATTCTTCTCTGTGGCAATAAAACAGATAAATTTCTGACCATAATCAAAAAGAAAAGCTATTATATCGTTTCAGCTGTGACCGGATCTGTCACTGCCCTGTGTTAGCCTGCTGATAATCGGGATTTAAAATGTGTAACTCTTCCTGCTGACAGCCAATAAAGGAGAAATGCCATGAGGTTAAATGTCGACCCTATAGATGAGTTTGAAACGGGAACAGATGCTTTCAACTGCGGAAACTTTCAAGAGGCCCTGAAGATCTGGAAGCCGATGGCCGAAAGGGGAGACGTCTCGGCCCAATGTATGCTCGGCCACCTTTACGATAACGGCAAAGGCGTGGAGCGCAGCTTCACGGAAGCCGCGTTCTGGTATGGCCTGGCCGCAGAGCAGGGCGAAAAATGGTCCCAGTTCTGCATCGGGAGCATGTTCGACAAAGGCCAGGGCATGCCTCAAAATCGACGCCTGGCAGCCATATGGTACCTGAAGGCGGCCAGACAGGGGCTGCCCGAAGCCCAGTTCAGCATCGGGCAAATGTACAAAACCGGGCAGGGGATTGAAAAGGACCTGCCGACGGCGCTGGAATGGTTTCGCGCCGCAGCCGAAAACGGCTATCGCGAGGCGCAGGTTTATCTGGGCATCTGTTACGAAAAAGGCAAGGGTGTGGAACACAGCCCCGCACGGGCGCTCAGATGGTATCAGGAAGCCGCCAGGCAGGGTGATGCGCTGGCGCAATGCAGCCTCGCAGAAATATATCGCCGGGGGGAAGTCGTGGACAAAGATATCGCGGAAGCCATACGGTGGTATCGCCAGGCCGCCCGGCAGGGCTTCGATCAGGCCCAGTTCAGGCTGGCCCAGCTTTACCAGACCGGAATCGGTGTGGCTGCCGACGCGACTGCGGCATCTGTCTGGTTTCGCAAGGCGGCCGAACAGGGACATGCCGAATCCCAGCTGGCCCTTGGCATCATCCTGATAAACGGGAGCGGTGTATTGCGTGACGTTGAAGAAGCCGCCATATGGCTGCGCAGGGCCGCTGCCCGGGGCCTCGACAAGGCCGCCAGATACCTGAAGCTCTGCGGCGATTCAAATTTAGGCGGTACATCGCCCCCCGGGCCCTTATTCAACATCGTTCGCAAAAAAGACGGCAAGAAATTTGCGCTGAACGGCCCTGAGTTAAAAGCGTTTATGAAAGACAAACAATTCGTTTCGGCCAGAATGAAACCCAAAGATAGCCGGAAAGGTGGTGTACGATGAAAGTGGTCACATCCCCGAGACCCCGAATGGAAAGGCGTTACAAGGTGACCGTAAAAGGTCCTGATGGCGAAAGGATGTCTATGCGGAAATTTTTCGAATCCCTGCCCCAAGGCACCGTTATTCGAATCCAAGGCAAGGAGTTCACCATGAAAAAATGAAATGCTGACAGGGGATGTCTATGGAATTATGCCTCGTCAGGTTTCTGATTTGGATATTAAGATAGAACTAGACTGGCTGGCAGAGCCCAGACTTTTTCGCCAAGTTGCACCGCATCTTTTCCGTTGTGGCAGAGAATTCCGGCTTTACAGTGTGGTGTTGCCGATACGAAGGCTTTCAAACCAGAAAGATCCTTTGCTTGCCACCTTGCGGCAGATTTTAGCTCCAAAGCGATGCAGGATCTTCCCTCCTCGATGACAAAGTCCACTTCGTGTCGACCCTGTACGGCCCAGAAGAAAAGCGAGGCGCTTTGCCATTTTGCGCTTAGAATAGAGATCAAATTCTGGGCTACATAGGTTTCGAAAATGGCTCCGTATAGCGGGTCGCTGCGAATAGGCACCGACATTTCCAAACCCATTAGATGGCTGGCGATGCCTGAATCGCTCAGATACAATTTTGGCGACTTGATGAGACGGCTCGATCTATTTCCCAAATATGGTTGGATTCTGGTGATTAAAAATGAGGCTTCAAACAGTGACAGATACCGAGAAGTCGTGGCTGCACTCAGTTTCGCGTCACGACCCAATTGACTGGGTGACAGAAGCTGGCCGGTTCGCAATGCGGTCAAACGCAGAAGCGTTCGAAGCGCTAAAAGATCTCCAATCCGGCTAAGTTCCCGCACATCCCTTTCAAGATAAGTCTGTTCGTAACCTCGAAACCATATTACCGGATCTTTGACCTGACGCAGGCAGACTGTTGGCATACAGCCCCGAGCAACTTCTCCTGAAGTGATCGGTTTGCCGACATTTTTTCGGTCAATCTCCTGGCTATTGAAAAATTCCTTTATGAAAGGCTCCCGAGCCGTTTGCTGAGCAATTTCTCTGCGGCTAAACGGATGCATCGCCAGATAGACGGACCTTCCCGCAAGGCTTTCGGTTATATTTTTCAAAATTGAAAAGTTGGCTGAGCCGGACAGCAGAAACTGGCCCGGTGTCCGGTTTTTATCGACAGCGCGTTTGATGGCACTAAATATTTCAGGACATTTTTGTGCTTCGTCAATCGTTACGGGCTGAGATTGCTGTATGAAATCGTCCGGATCTGATTTTGCCGATTCGAGTTGGGCAAAATCGTCAAAATTGATATAGCTTCGTTCTCCGAATTCAGACTGCGAGCATAAAAAGGTGGTTTTGCCCGTTTGACGCATACCGGTGACAACCACCACAGGCATATTCTCTAAAGCAGTGCAGACTGATTCAATGATATCGCGCACATGATAATCTGTCATGATAACGCATATTAGTGTGTCATAATGCCAATGTCAAATGTAATATTATGACAATGGTATCAAAATCGGTTCACAGCTTTCTTTCCAGAGTGTGATTTCATACACTTTTAAAACTCCCAGTACTTTAGATGATTAATTGAACAAAAACGTATCTGATTTTGCGCATGGTTAGTCTCTCCGCTGACATATGCACATCCTGGTCCACAAATTTGGATCAGAGGTACATTGTACCGGTTCAATGAGTCCTTAACCAGCGCCGCTGTCAGCTATCAAATTATGATACTGGGGGGCCGGAATGATCCGGAATGGGTGGCCGGAATCGTTCGAAATATGCATTTTTGCTGTTATATACAACCTTATCCGGTTCCATTTGCAGCAATTTGGCGGCCCGAGCGATAACGGCCTCCAGATCATATCCGCGTGCTTTTAACCGGTATTTTCGTTCCTACTGCTCGCCAGCCTGCTGAAACGCCTTTGCTACAACATCTCCATCGCCAGTCAATAGACGGCGCATCACGTTCGATATGGAATTGGAACTGGACCGAAGCAGCAGGTGAAAATGCTCGGGAATCAGCGCCCAGGCGGTCCGGGTGTCCGACAGAACCGTGCCGAGCCGGTTTAAAAAATTGTCCCGATCGGCACCATCCTCAAAAATAGACCGGCGCGCGAGCCCTCTTGCTATGATACGATGCAATGCTCCCGGCGCATCGATTCGTGCTTGACGTGGCATGTTATGCCCATAGTGAATCTAAAATTATATGTAAACTTATAATCTGATCTGCGTCACCAATGCGTTCCCGGGTAACCGGCATTCCTACCGCGACCAATAATGCCATTTAGGATTTTGTAAACCGTAAATCCGAGGTACGTCCCATATAACACCCTAAATCCTAATTTCACCTCTTATTTCACTGAAAACGGGAGCACCGCGACGGTGCTCCCGTTTCTGAAAGATGAGTTTTTACCCCTATTATTTAAAAATACAGATTTTTTCACACCGGCGGCGTTCTTTCTGACAGTCTGCCGGCAATTTGCCGCTTTGAATGCATTCGTCTTCCATTTTTCGGCATTGCTCGCGACAATCGATCACTGTTGTGGCACGGGCCATCTGCATCACCTCCCGACATCCATTCTGGTGCAATGATTTCTGTGACTTCCCTAATCTAAGAGAGCCTTCGTTAAGCATAACCATTCCTGCAGGAGTGATCAAGACGATCAAAGTTCCCCACCTGTTGGCCTGATGGATGTGACCCTATTCTGTTCTCTCATATCGTCCGACAAGATAATCGGGGCCAGCGCCGGCCGAACCGGCACGGTGAACATCCGGCTCCATTGCCATAAATAATCGGAAAAGGACCGGGTGTTGGCACTTATAGAAGATATATACTGGTGGATCATGAGGGATTGCAGCTCGATATTGGAGATCAGGCTGGCGTAATTTTCCGCCCTGTCTGCCAACGGGAAAAACAGGTTTCCAATGCGCTTTGGGATTTCCCGGGCAATCAGGTCCGACATATAATTCATGACAGCGACATCCATATCGAAGGTGGGGCACAGATCATAGATGACCCCTTCGAGGGTGAAGATCGCTTTTCGAAAAAGCATAAGATCGGCAGGAAAGATAAATCCTTCCAGAGCAAGTTGCTCCAGGAGATTGAATGTTTTCCTTATATGGGTCAGATGGGCAGCCTCTGATGAATGCAGCCAGTTCAGGATCAGGTCGCGAAATTGTCTCCGCATGATGCGGTTGTCCCAGGACGAATAAACGGCCAGGGATTTTACCGCGCGGCGGATGCTGCATAGGTCATTCGTAAGAACGGCCTGAATCAGCCGAACGGTTTTTACCCGATCGCTTCTGGTCAGCCGACCGGCCAGCGTCCAATCCAGCAGTCCGACACGCAGTCGACCCGATGCGGGGTCCTTGACGGCCAATATATTTCCGGCATGCGGATCACCGTGAAACAGGCTCGTTTCGTCCCGGCAAAAAAGAGGGCGGCATATAAGGGCTTCGAAAAGGGTGGCGGCCAATCGCCGGCGCTGTTCCTGGTTCAGGTCGGCATCGGTAATCTTGGGGCCGTCCAGAAATTCCATGGCGGTCATAGAGTCGTTACTGAAATCAAACAGCCCGGGTACCTGTATACGTTCCATATCACTGTAAAAGCGATCCGCTTCCGCTATAAATGTCTGTTCGGCTTCAAGATCGGTCTCTTTTACGAGCATATCGCGCACTTCATGAAATACATCCAGGAATCGAAAATCTTTGCATGGGTATTGGGCACGGTTGTCTTCGAAAAATACCGCCGATTTTTCCAGGATCGCCAATTCTTCATCGAGTTTTTCCCGTATTCCGGGTTTGAGCACTTTGAGGACCCCCCGATTGCGCTCCCGGGACGAAGGCTGATTCCAGTGAAAAGGAATGACGGCGCCCACACTGGCTTCGGATAAAATGGATGGTTGGACCTGCAACCGGTCACGATTGTCGCCCAGTTCCAGATTGGAATCGATCCGCGCCAGGATGCCACCCATGGGTGTGCCGTAGGAACCGTTTTCAAGATGGATGAGCCACTTCTTGACGTCCGGATCGATATTGGGATTTCGGGCGATAACCTGTCCCAGCTTGTGCAGCGTTGGAAAGCGCTTGGCCAATTCCAGCAACCGCTCCCGGATGTCCGTATCAGGATCCAGCTTCAACTGGCTGACCACCAATTCGATGAGCCGCTGCCGACTCACCTGGGATAGAAAGAATTCAATACCGTCGCGCACCACCGGCCGGTAAAGGCTGTATAATTCAGGCACGGCCTGATGGGGTTGCGTACGCTCAACGATTTCCCGGGCAACGCGTCTGGCAAAAGCTTCATCCCCCATCGTGTCTGCCATGGTGTTCAATTTTTCCTGCAATGCCTCATGGGAAGCGTTTTTGACGAATTGATGCAATAATTGATCTGAATTGTTCAACATATTGGTCTTTATGACATCTCCATCTTAAAAAATGAATAATTTCAACATCTTTGCCAATGTTTTAGCTCGATATCGAATTAAAGAAATTAAAAGATAATGGCTTTTAGCATAAATTCAATAAAAATATCAGAGCGTTTGTCACAGGGGCGAATACCGGCACGCCCATAAATAAATCAATAAGCCATATAATTCGATTCAAGATTGTTACATTTAGTTGCTATTTTTTTTTGAATAGAGATGATTGTTACAGATTCGACATCACGTGTAAGTTAATTACTTATTTATGGATGTCCCGCATAACACGCGGATTTATCAAGAGTGCGACATTCCGCTGCGGACGACTGGTTTTGCGTTGATCATCAAGCTTTGGGGCTATTTTCATCACCTTCGGAAACCACATAACCTACCTCGCACATACAGAATTCTTTTCAATATTCGAAGACATAAATCGAAATTTCCAACTCGCCAGGATTCCGGCAATAAGACTGATAAATCCTACAGCGATAAATAACGTGCCCCATTCCATTATATCGCGTGGTCCGCGCGGATTCCAGTAAGCCAACCCGCCGAATAAAACGGGTATGAACGCCGAGATTAATCGGTACGACAACCCAATCGTCACCAAACCCATTCCGGTTATTACCGTGAGTAGGAAACCAGGCTCAGGCAGTGGGAAGTTTTGCCAGCCCATGGTTAAAAGCGTCAGATAAATAGATAGGATGGCGCCGATATACAGTCTGGGTTGACGATGATTAATTCCGTTCAACACAAAGACTATCCCCAGTAACAGGGTCGCAACCCAAAAAACTGGCGGATGTGTCAACGACAACAGGATAACCACAGCCGAGCCGACCCAGGTATATTCTTCTTTTTTGGAAATAAAAGGTAGAACCACAAACATCGGAGCAAGATTAGCCGGATTCACACCGATATCAAAAAACCTTACCCATGAAATTGTATGGAAGAGATAGAAACCGCCCCAGATCAACCAGGCTGCATTTATAACACGAGTTAGAATTAGGTTACTCTCCGGATCGCGCACATCCGGGCAGCTAACGGTAGGTCTAAACCACAGAAAAATCGCAGCCAGCAAAGCGCCATACCATATCGATGCGAGATGTATCAGCGCGTTATCGATCGTTGTATAGTACAGAAAATGAGGCGGTATAGCGATGCCGACAGCAGCAAGAATGGGAATGATGTAGCCGACGAGTGGAACTTTCAGACGGAAAATCCAGGCCAGAGCTATTAATTTCAAAGCAAACAGAAAAATCCAAATTACCGTGGAAATCTGGCCAAAGTAAGGCACACTCGAGATGTGTTCTATTTGATAGGTGCAATCGAAAAGGAAACATATATTGATAATCGCAAGAATAACGGCCGGACGACGCAGTGAAGCAACCCGGTATAACAGAAAGCTACCTGCGAGCAGCAATATCTCATAAAATTCGATGACTGCGGTGAGGATAATTTGACCGTCGATCCAGTTTATCCGATTCATCCCCGTGGATACAAGGTATACCCCGAATACAAAACAGAGGGCGCTGATAAAATAAAGAGGATTATAAAGCACGAACCATCTATAAAATAAGCGATTAAGACAATTGTTGTTAGGGATCATGGCTTTGGGTTGATGGATCTGATTCATATGCATGGCTCCTTTTGGACTTGTTTTCTTTTTTGTAATACTTATTTGTAGGCTTTTGTATTGCAAATAGTTTACTAAATCCGGGCGCCAAGGTCAAGCCAAAAATGATATAATTTATAATTATATCAATATTTTACAAACTTTTCTGTGCACTTGCAGTCATTTCTTTGGACCATAATGTAATAGTTTGTAAAAGAGTGTAAAATTAATAGTTGTTCATCACCTTTATTTTGCACGAGTCCCCCCGGAGGCGGATAAATCAGAGGCTTTCATACAGGCAGCTTCAGGGACAAAGTGTTTGTTTTGGAAGTCTTGTGAAAGATAACAGAGGATAAATCCGAAAATCCGAGGCAAGTCCCTAATTATGCCCAATTATGCCTTGAGAAATCAATTTGACAATACACCGATACTCAGGCTTTAAAAGACGGGAGTCTCGGCATCTTGATTCAAGGTAGTTGAACAGGGTCATATTGAGCGTGTTGAACAACAACGTCACCTAATAGTGTGTGGAAAGATGACTGATCTGATGCGATCATTATCCATCGATGAAGTTCAATTTTTCAATGCGTTTGGTCGTGATACTGATTTTCATGATCTCGGACCTGATACTTACTGGTTGGATCTTGAGACGGGAGATGTCATCTGGGTGTTTGAAGAAGATGAAGATGCCAATACGATCGCCGGTCTTGATCCCGAAGAAAATCGAGACGCAAAGGAACGAGTTGAAAAAGTTTTTTATGAACGTTTCCAACTCTAAGGCTAAAGCTGTAGGAATTTTACCAATAATACAATGGGCGTCCAGCATACCAGGATTGAATATTTCTAATTAAAGGGTTGAAACATGCAGGCGAGGGGGATAATATTTAGGATGAGAGGCTAATCGAACAGGATGAAATCGCTAACTGAACCAGAAATCAAAAATATGCTTTCACGGCTGTACTGGGATGTTAAGGTGGAGCCGGACCAATTGCATGGGCTACTGAAAGGAGATATTGAGCGGATCGGACATGTCGATATCCACAACCTTTATTATCGAATCTTAACTACATTCGACTGGTACACGATATTAAGAATTGTTCCTGTCGATCAACTCGGCGATTTGCTAAGTGACCCGGTGCTTAGTAGGATTCGATTCAGTGATTTGAAAGAGAAGTTTCTGTATGCCAGACAAATCATACTACAATAATCTTTATGCCTTCCAGGATGAGATAATGAAGATTGTCCGGAATCAAGAGGTCGATTTCTACCTGACCGGGGGCACCGCTTTAAGTCGGTGCTATCTGAATCACCGCTATTCGGACGATTTGGATTTTTTTAGAAACCAGTCTCCTGATTTCAAAAAACAGGCCCAACAAGTGGTAACGGCCATGCGCCAGGATAATCTGAAGATCGAAATAGGTACTGCGTCTGAATCATTTTTCAGAATTACGGTACTGAAAGATCGAATGCATTTGATAGTAGATTTCGTCAATGATGTGGAGTTTCATTATGGTGGTTTCGAAACGGCAGACTTTTTCCCCAAAATAGATAGCTGGAGGAATATTCTATCGAATAAACTTTGCGCTATAAGCCGTTTGGAACCAAAGGATGTAGCAGATACCCTGTTCATTGCCAAAAACTATCCCTTTGAGTGGCCCGAAATCATCGATGAAGCCAAAAGCAAGGACCTCTGGGTAAATCCACTCGATATTTCAAAAATCATAAAAGAATTTCCTGTTAGACTGTTTGAATCAATCAAATGGATTATTTCTGTTGATGAAAAAGCGTTGGATAAAGAGCGCTTGCAAATGCATGATGACATATTTTACGGCAGGTCGAATTCGCTGGCGGAATAATGGTGATTTCACCTGAAAAACAGTACTATAAATACTTTAATCCCCTGATTGCCAAACGTTCGCCGTGGTCCAACCCGAGTTCACCATTTCAACAAGCATAAGTATATCAAGTGATGTCTTGATTGCCGCCTGCTGCATGGAGGTCGGAGGAACGCTGTTGTCCAGAGATCGTCACTTTCAGCATGTAGATCAGATTGAGACCTTGGTTTTGGATACTCAACAAGTTGCGTAATTCAATTCATAGGCTGCCGCCATGGTTGCTGATGCCGACACACAATTCAGTATTTTCGTTTCATTCGTATTGAAAAAACAATTTCCTGTCTTTTGCCTCGGACGACTGACCGCCGCCGGCTGTCGAGCACCACCGCGGCGATTGATAGACACATCCAACTGGTTAGACCCGAAAGGAGGCCTACAATGAATCAAAAACGGACGATGATGATGGGTTTTCTGTGAGAAGTTAGTGAGAAGTTAGGGACGCCCATGAAAAAATGAATATCTAATTTAGAATTGCTTGATTAACGCATAAAATCATGAGCGTGCCCAAACTCTCCCAGTTTTTTGGGGCCAAATATTTGAGCTTGGTGTCAGATTAAGTCGTAACTATTTTATCAAAAAGCCGCCTCTTCATCACCGCACAGTTTGAACTTTCAAGTGAATACCTTCACGCTCCTGAAGGTGAGCAATGATTTTAAAAAGATTGCGGGCCTGGGGATTTCCCTTCGGCCCAAACATACGCATCAGGCTTTTAGGTGATCTATCGGTAGCCGTACCAAGGGTGTCAAACCCAATTGTGGCGTTTATATAATCACGCAATACAGCTTTGCCGGTATCCACATCCCCGGCCAAAAGACATTCAATGCCCTCCTTAAGAAGTTCTTCACCAAATGCCGGATCGCGGGCAACCCGTTCTTTGATAGTATCTTTAAAATCTCTTGTAAGTACCATTATTAACGCTCCTGTCGCTTGCGCCGTTTATATGCCTTCCAAAGTTTTTTGGCGGTCTCGATGTCTTTTTGCTGGCGTTTCTTTGTGCCGCCGCCCAAAAGGATCACAAGGGCATCCCCATCCTTGCCAAATTAGATGCGGTATCCTGGTCCAAAATCGATCCGATTTTCTTGAACCCCCTCACCAATACCTTTGGTTGTCAAAAAGTTACCTTGCTCCATTCGAACCAGTGCCGTGGCGACCTTGGCAGCAGCTTTAGCATTCAGCCGATTGAACCATTTGGCGTAAGGACTGCGGCCTTGAAGGTCGATATATTCCCGGATCGAAATCATAGATTAGTATAAGTAACGCAAATGTTACCAACAGTCAACAAAATATTCCTGCCATATACCGAACTATTACCTGAATTTTGCACGCAAATCAGCGCTATGAACACTTTGCAGTAATTTTCTATTTTTACTGCAGTATTTTAAGGTCAATCTAACGGATAATTTTTTCTTTTATAATTACTTCTTTT
>Ga0126335_1002712_pt1 | contig 10742 bp, 8 predicted proteins | sample OlaspJWI45metaG_FD_108409 | JGI IMG/M metagenome (GOLD analysis project Ga0126335, IMG submission 108409) | Marine gutless worms symbiont microbial communities from Oahu, Hawaii - Olavius sp. 1 OAHU.JWI-45 metaG | ecosystem: Host-associated > Annelida > Digestive system > Unclassified | place... | reverse complement strand
GTCTTGGTTGCATTCATGGACAACGATCGGACTACTGGTCGGAGCTGGCGTAGCTGGTTGTAGCCGGAGCGACAGACGGACGTGACATGGGCTGTCAGCGACAGCTCACGGTCAATGATGACATTGATGTGCATTGGGGTGACAGATTTAGGCTTTGTGTGTGACTGTCAGTTTTCTTTAGGGCAGTTTTCTGTGTATTTTTTGTGTGAGATTATTTGATTTCATTTGTCAGTACTGGTGCAAGTGATTGCTTGGAAATATCCACCTCTGAAATGCCTGTTTATGTTGTTTACTTTTTTGCCACTAGTGTTTGTAGATGTAATTTTCAGCTTACACATTACTTTCTGTGACGTGTAAGTAGTTGATAGGACACACTGGCTAGATTAGCAAGCTATTTGCATGATATAATTTATTGACAGTTTCTCGGTCATGCAAATGATTAGTTATTGATCACCAACTTGTGTGGTATGTTGGTACATGCAGGCACCAAGCATTGACAATGTTGTCGTTTATCAAGATGTGACACTAGTGGACGAGATTGTTTGTGATGTGGAATTCAGGTATGCATTATGTAAATGTTCTTCCGCCCTATTGTTGACCTATTGATGACCTGTCATAAATCATTTTTGATGCATAGTCTTGTAATTTACATTGTAAATGTCACACTTATTGAAATTTGTGATTATTTTTTAGTGGCATGATGATGTAGTGAGAAGTTGTGGGCTTGCCTTCAGCCATGCTGCTTTGCGTAAATTTTTTTCGGCAACATATATATTTGCCTTTGCCACTAAGCAGTATAAGTTAGTGCTGGCCAAAGGGACGTGGTGATTTGTAGCTGGGAAGGTAGTTTGCAGAAAGGTAAAAGGTGAAGGTCATACACTTGATATAGCGCCCCTTTGTAAAGGAACCTCACTGCAGAAGTGCTCAGGTATGGCATGCATTGTCAAGGGATTGCACAGTTTTACCTGCACACCCATGCATTTATCCACGAATGGATTGGACCATACCTGCTTTAGCCTTCCCAGCCAAACCTGGTCTTCATTTACCACCCAGAGGGATGGAAGGCTAAGTTGGCTTAGGCTCCACCACGGTGAGTAAACAGTCTGCCTAGGACTGCAATGTGACAGCTATCACAGTTGTTAGTTGTTCATACCGCCACTCCTCACTGAGCAGCAGGAGCACAGGGGCTGAGCTGACCACTGAGCCACCAAGTTGCCGAAAGTAATGTGGTCTAATAACACCCACACACTGGCTGCCTGGAGACTTGGATTAGGGTACATCATGTATGGGATTGCCTGTATTTAAACCTGCAGTTTTTATTTATTTGCCTGACCTTACGTGAAAGCTGCATATTGCAATCAGGTGGTGCCATCTGTGATTATGTTGGTCAGTCTGTGATTGGCCAGTAATGCAGACACATTACCATAGTAATGCAGACACATTACCATAGATCTTGTTTTTCTTAGAATTTTACTCAGTAAATCCAATTAATCTTTAAAATTGATGTGTCCACTTCCAAGTGTAATATTTGCATGCATATATATATATATATATATATATATATATTTGTGTGTGTTTATTCACCGTGAAGGAAGCAGTATAAAAGTGTACAACATGACCATCAGACAGATAGTACACAATAATGAAACCACAAAGTATCAACTACCTAAAACACATCTATTAAAATCATGATATATTAAGCTATATAGTGAACTTAATCACCAATAAACACATTACATTTCAAATAAAGCTGTTTCCAAATAATGGATTTTTTAAAAACATAATAAATGGATAACATCTAGTCTTTCACAGAACATCTGAATTGTCTTAACAGACTCCCATTTAAAATAACTAATTATCTTTCTATAGATCCTATTCCAACAGAAATTAAGTTTCATCAACTGAGTCTGCGACAAGAAAATCACATTAAGACCATACATTAGCATTGGTAAGGTGATGATTAGTAAATGCAACTTGGTAAATTCTGAAACATACTTACAATGTGAAAAGATAGCATTTACTGCAGCGTAGAACTTTTGCATTACAGGAGAGATATCAATGTTTAAGCTTTTATCTGAAACCAACTTTATACCAAGATATTTCATACTGTTCACCCAAGCAGTCGATACACTGTTGGTACTCAGAACAGGCAAAACCTCATCATAGTTCTTACTCTCTATGAACAGATATGATTTATCTGCATTAAACAGCATATCTAAACTAGCTCCTTGTGTATAGAATAAGTAGTAATGAACTTCAGATACATTAGGATAGGTGTACTGTACAAAGCATCTCATTATTATTAATTTCAATGCTGTTGTATTACTGTTGTGCAGATACAATGGTGATGCCGTAATCAAAGTGAACGTGAATGGAATTTGTGCTGGAATTAAACGCATCAGTGTAAGTGTATAAGTGATCATGTGATTGTATATGATATGATAAGTAAATGTCCAAATTTCGAACGTCATCAAGGATACAGCATAAAACTTTTGAGCTCAGCACACTTATGGTGAATATAACATCATAGGTGGCAGTTATTTTTGCCAAAAATTGTAATAGAGAGGGAGTTCAAAGTGAATTAAATGTAAATTATTCTGGTTTGTGATATTGATTGTGTATTTGGAATTTTGGTCTGATAGTGGCAAAAAGTCACCAGTTTTTGGCACTTTATAGTGTCAGAATTTGCGCTCCTTAAAGGTTTTTATAAAGATATTTTGGAGACTCAAGTTAATTTGTTGTGTACCATACATGAGGATATGGGTAAGCTTGACAAACCTAGAATGTGAAAAACCTATTGCTGTAGTTCTTCACTCATGTATTGCATGGTATTCTATGTACAGTACACAGCACATAACTTACATGTACATTGCTTTTACTTACTGAAAGCTAGAGTTATTTTGTGATCACTAGCTATGACTGTTATGCTTTAGATACCAGCATCAAAATTCCATGTGTTTTGATGAATTGTTTGTGGTGCAGATCAGTGGCAGAATGCGTGTAGTGATGAAGCCACTCGTGTCACAAGTGCCCATCATTGGCGCGGTCACTGTATTCTTTCTTGACAGACCGGTATAGATCACTTTGTGCCTGTTGCAGTGCTAATGTCATTTTTCTTTGCAAGTTTGTTATATCTTATGCTTAAGTGTTACAGTTTGCTTTTGTCAGTAACTGACCAAACATAGCCAGTTTCAAGAACCTAAATTTGGCTATTTAGGATGTACAGTATGTAGTATGCAACTGTGTTAATATTAAATGTTTGTTAATAGAAGGTGAACTTTGACCTCACAGAAGTTGCCAATCTCTTGGACTCACCACTTTTTAAGTGAGTAAATTGAGTTTGTCAGTTGTTGATATATGACTGTTTGTGGGTGTCAAATGTTGATTTTTTATCTCGTAATTATTCAGGAATAACAGTTACTCTGTATCGGTGAATGTGATGTAATGCCTGCAGAACAAGTAATGATTTAGATTATCGTAGATACAATTGCTTTATTGTGCTCTGCAATGAAATATGTTGACTCTTAAAACTTTTATTTTTAAAGATTTTGCTACTTTTTTGTTTTGCAGTTGTGCTGTGCTGTCTGAGTTGACTATGCTTTTGTGTGCTGCATGAAAGGTGGTCATATATCCAACGTACCGAGTGCAATGTGTTGATTGTAGCACATCATTGCGTGGCATTGTGGAAGATCAGATTGCTTATTATCTCGTGCTTCCAAACAGAATTCCTGTTGCACTGGTTCCAGACCTTGATATGTTCACACTCAAGTATCCAGTACCAAAGGTAAGTTTGATTTAATGTGGTTGTGGTTGTTAAGTGTTTGTTTAGTATTTGAATTTTTATGGTAGTATATTATTTATGACTTTTTATAGATTAGGTCATTAACAGTTATATTTTTATCAACTTGTATGTTATTCTTGGTAGCATTTTCATTCTTATTTGATTTTGAACATGAAGAACAGTGTAGTAAATAACCCATTAGGAAACCTAAACTCCGGGCACTCACCCGGAGAGTGGAGCTCATTGGAAGCGACGTAGAGATGAGAGGACACATGAATCAACGTGCTGGAATATGGTGGAAATACAATTTACCTGTCAGTTCTGCAGTGCACTAATTACTGTTGTGATACGACATTAACCCACGATTCCTTCGTCGCGAATTGGCTGTTTTGTTTCCGCTGTTGCTGAGTTTTAGATACACACAATTGGCTGTTTTGCCGATCTTCGGCAGCATCTAATTCGATCAATCCTGGCTAATTTTCAAAATGGAGACCAGCAAAAGACGTCAAATACCGATGACGAATGCATGTGCAAATTTCAGCTTCAGAGGTCTTCGGAAAAAGAAAAATTTCACGCTTTTTCATAATTTTTGTGAGTATTTCCATCGCGCTGAGAAACTACTTCCGTCACGCTGAAAAAACTACTTCCGTCACACTGTTTTCCGTCACGTTTCTAAACTACACACTAGTCAGCAGCGGCAACCACATACAAAACATACAAATAGTACGCGCGCACACGCGCAATTTTACTATGGCCGCAGCTGGCCGGGCCTTCAGCCCGGACCGGGCTGAATTTATGTTACATTTTTTGGCTGTGATTTTCTAAAACTGTCAGTCTGGTCTAAAGTGTAGTAGTTTCGGCTGACATTTTTTGCTATTTGCTAGAAGAGGAATACAAAACTAACCGAATGTGTTTGACATGAAGGTTCTGCAAACAGTTTTGATCATCAAAAAACAGGTGAATGCCATAATGTTTACGTCAGCCAGATATTGAACAGATAACACTGTGACAAGCCCTTATGCCTCCACAATGTCATCCAGCTGTGAACTGCACAGACAGACAGAATTACTGATATCACACCCGGAATGCATATATGCATCGTTCACCCGTACAGGTGTGTGGAGGCATAGAAAGATATTGACTGTCGTTTCTATCATTTGTGAGCGATAAACATTATCTGCAATCTGCACTTGTGACTTTTCTTTGATGCTGAAAGATGTGTCGGTAATAGAGGGACCTGTGGACTGTTGTGCACAACCTGGCTTATCGGAATATTACAGTTGTCAGAATCATGCAAAAGAAGACTGCATGTAATGATAGCGTATATGTGCCTGTCTGCGTGTCTGTGTGTGTGTTAGGGGGTCATTCATTTGCTGGTCATTGAGGCCCGTCAGCTGAGAGGTGCTGATACTTCACTACTTGGACACGCTCGCTCGGATCCATACTGCATTATCCAAGGTTGTTTTCATCTGTGGTTTGCAACCTTTGATTTGTTTACCTAGAAACTGAAATGAACATGTCACCAGTGTGTCAGCATGTGCGTTTGCGGTGGACATAATGTTCAGAGTGTTGTCAGAGTGATGAGAATTAATTGTTGCAGTTGTTGTGTTTGAAATGATGTTTACTCTGACTGTTTAAACAAACCAGGAAAGCAAGGACCAGCTACCTCCGAAATGAAGTTCTGCTCTTCTCCTGTCCTCACTGTCATCGTGCGTTCCATGCTCCAATTGGTCTCATCTGCAATCTGCACACCCACAGATGAGCTCATGAATAGTGAAAAGTGGTTTTCATCATACTCAATGCAATTGATGAACAAACTCTGACTATTAATTAAACTGTGTCAACGGGGAGCACACACCTACACTCTGCTGCTTTTTTGCGACCATGAGTACTAGTCACAGAATGAGGTTGTGATGTTTTAGTTGGAGCAAAGACTTTGAAGACTAAAACGGTGAAGAACTCGTTGTCACCTGTCTGGAATGAACATTTTGAGGTTTTCTTCTTGTTACTGATGGTGTTTTGCTGTGTGTTGTCGCTAAAACCTGCTGCTGCTGCATTCTGTCACTTGCCTTCAATAGAATGATTTTTATTTCAGCATGATGCAGTGCAATATTATGCTTGTTTCATACACAGCCTACCTGAATACAACTTGTCACACAACTGCCATGTGATACTCCTCATCCAGTGATGTATGTGTTTACTTGTAAGAAGGGACTAATTTTCTCATGTACAGGCGATTTTTGTTGGCAAAATTTATCATCAGAAATTATCAGCGGAATTGTTGAAATATGTACAAAATTGCCTTGCATGATGTCTGGTTGTAGCTGGTTGTCGACCAGACATTTGGACAGTTAGTCAACATTGATGTGAGAGACGAGGACAAAATTGACAAAGACGACTCACTTGGAACGTACGCAATTTTTTTGTCTGTGTGTGGATACAAGATTCTTATGTTACCATAAACATACATAATAGTTAGTCTACAGTGAATCTTAGAATTCTTTTGTTTGAGTTAGATCTTAATAACGATAATGTTGCTTATATGTGGTATTGAAAGATGGAAAATAATAGCTGCACTAAGTTACAGTAAATATTTGTTGCCTCATAAAGGTAAAGGTAAAGGTGCAGACACTTGATATAGCACCTTTTACTGGAGACCCACCTCAGAAGTGCTGCGGTATCATACATGCTATAAGGGATCTCACACTTTCACCTGCACATTCTCATGCTTATCTGCAGTTGAAACATTTTCAGAAACACGTGTACGTTGAACATGCAGATCTGACAAGGAAGCGTGGGAAAAGTAAGTTGTGTTACTGGGTAATACAGTACCTCGCTGTTGTCTTTAATTTATTTTGTGTGTTTGTGGTTGTGTTGACAGAGTGCGTATGCATGTAGAAGCAATTGTGAAACAGCAGTCAGTCAATGTGGTAATTGTTATGTATCACTTTTATGAAATAGCTTCATGCTTGAATCAGTTTTCCTAGTCTGTAATTGGCAGTTTAGTAAATGAATTTATTAAGCAAATTACACAGAAAGATGTGTCGAATTCACTATGCATCGTGGTAATTTGAGAAAAGATACGTTTTCAGTGTCAAACTGAAGGTGTTGTATATAAGCATCAGATCTTTGAAGGATTCAGGCAAAGTGTTCCAGGCCATCGGACCAGTAACCAAAACATCCCAACAACTGAACTTGCTGTGATGGTGTTGTGGGATAAACAGTTTATGGTGACTGAGTGACAGAACGATGTCCAACTCATCCCCAAGTCAACTCATCCTTAAGTCAACTTATTAGAACTTGTTAGGGTTAGGATTAGGGCAAAGGTTAGAGTTAGGATTAGGGTTAGGGCTGGGATTAGGTTAGTCTTGGGATCAAGTTGGCTGTAAACCCAGTACACAGTGTTGACTTACAGCAGTCAACAAGGGTTTGGGCATCTTGCTCTGAAGACAACTGTGGATCATTACCGCATGTTTAAACTGGATTCACTGAGGGATGTCCAGCCAACGAGTGGCTTGCATTGTGCATTCTGTCTTTTGTATACATGTACATGGGTTCATAGTGGTATGTTGCTGCATTTTGATGTATAGTGGTTGTTTTGTGTTTCTGTGTGTAACTCACAGTGGCAGCAGCTTGAAGGTGTAGCAACTGGATCAGTTCATGTAGCCGCAACGTGGTACTATTTGTGCACAGACATACAGGAAATGAAAAAGGTGATGTTAGTTTATTGCTTGTCATTGTTAGCTTTACATGAGAGCTATACAGAAGTTTTTATCACTTGCTGAGCGGTACTGATTTTGTAAAGTGCGTGTTAAATAAGGATGTTATTTGTGTAAATATCACTGGAAATTTTGCAAGTTAAACATATCATTTCATACTTTTAGGCTAATGGTAATAAAACATATAGCTGAGAAGCTTCATAGTCTTTCCCAAAGTTTTCTGTTGATCGTTGACTCTTGTTGAGCTGGACCAATGTGATGCCCGACACATGCTGCAGAGCATCACTACTCATTGACTGGTATAAAAGCACATGATGATGCAGAAAACTGTATGTAAACAACTAGACCATAGCAGTCAAACATGTGATCTCTTGACTACCAGTGTGAAGTCATAACTGAAGTTCAACTTGTGTGCATGTGTGCGTTTGCACGTTCCGATGTTCTGCTGATGTGTAGAAAAAGGAATATGCAAACAAGACAAGGAAGACGTTTGAAGAGACACTGTCGAGTGCAGTTTTGCTGGTTGTCTTAGAAGAAGCCAGCGATATTTCTGTATGTGGGCTCTATGTTTTGCATAAATGCTTAAGTAGTTTCTGTGCTCCGTTCTGTAGTGACTGTTATTGAAGCTGGTTATTGGTCTCATTAGTGCATGAGGCCGGCATGTGCATGGTCCACATTGATGTACGATGGTGTCACTTAGTACAACCCAGTCTTTTTAGTACATCAGTTAGCTGCTTAACGTCTCTCCTTGTGTCCTGGTGTCCCGGCTTATTTTAGTTAGATGGATGTAGTTCGATTTTGTGAGGTTTGCGGTAATATTTTTGTAGTTTTTTTTGGTGCATTAGTCTTTTTAACTGCGTTAACTTTTTCTAATCATGATTAATTCTTTAAATGTGTTAATTTGACAGCCTTAGTTGATTGTTCTATAATCTAGCGTGAGATGTCATTTTGCTGACAGTGTAGTAAATATAATTCAAATAGCGTGATTTCTTTCATTCATTCTTTAGTGTGTTTACTGATATGTTGATAACGATGAATGTTGCTGTGAGTGGATGATATGACACTGCTGACAGCTGAGTGACAAGTCAAACTCGCCGCGCAATCTGTTTGCAAGGATCACAGTCGGCCGCGACATGCAGCAGAGTTCAGTTCAGTACAAGACGACCAAACCTCACTGGGATGAAAACTTCCAATTCTTCGTTGATGATCCCGAAACACGCCAAGTTTTAGTCGAGGTTTTGATGGTTAAATGTTTCACACTTTGCATTTGGTTTCACTCTGTCACACTGGGATCCTTAGCTTAGAGGCGGTTGCTTTGGGTTCATATTGTAACATGGTGCACTGGTGATGGTGTGATTGAAGCCTATCTCGGCGGCCAACTTGCTTCGTTCAGTGCTTTGGGTCATCTGACCTGTAAAAATTGCACCCAAAGTGACATATAATGTGTCGTGTGAGATGTTAAGCTCTACTCACTCTCTTCACTCCTTGTGCATATTTGGCATCAACATGTTGCAGTTGTCATATGTTTTATATCCCTTTTTAACAGAATTTTTCTAACACGATTTATGTGATTTTTTGAAACAGAATGCTCAGAATGTGATAGGTTAACCACTTTACTGATCTTTTAAACACATTAGTGTTGAACTTTTTGTTTTGACTTTTTAAATAGCTTTCAATGTTTATATTTTATTGCATGATTCGCAGTACTGTAATCCTATGCCACGTTGTTGTCGGGTGTGTTTTCAGTTTGCTTAGACATCGAAATGTATTCTAAGGAAAGATTGAGACAATAGTTTTTCTGTTGATTTTGTATTTGAATATCTGGCACTTTCAGTGCAGCCAGACTTGGAAGTTTAAAGGCTGTTTTTTGTTGCAACTGAAATTGTAATCAGAGTGAAAGTTTGTCAGACCAATGTGTGTTGAATATAAGCTGCTTTGGAGCAGTATTTGCCATACATTGATAATATAAATAATATGTAGATCTGCCTGGATTTTGATAGCGAGATGAGATTGTTGTTCATTGCTAGCACTGCAAGCATCAGACTCTGCAGCTGCTCAGTAATCTCTGTTACTGCACTATGTGTGTTGTTTTGTGACTCAGTGGCGTAGTGGTTAGCGTGGATCACGCAACTCAGTGGATTGTATTGAGCTGCAGTTTGATGCCTGACCTTTGCACTTTCAGGTAGAAACTGTGGGCTAGTTGTGCACACTTGCTTCCCCGGTGAGGTGTGAGAGTGATCAGCTAACAGCTGAAGTATCCGCCATGTGACGGTACTGGGTAGACTTTCACTCACCACTGTGGTGCCTTGGCCAATTCAGCCTTTCATCTCTCTGAGGTCGGTAAATGAAGACCAACTTTGGCTGGTAAAGCAGCAGCAGCTGTGGTTCATTCCATTTGTGGATAAATGCATGGTTGGCAGGTAAAACTGTGTGATCCTTTGACAATGTGTGCCGTACTTGATTACTTCTGTGATGAGGTTGACTTGTAAAGAGGTGCTGTACCAAGTGTTTCTTACCTTTACGTTTGATGTGAACATTGCAGTTGTGGCACCGCGGGTCAACAAAGGACAAGAAACTGTCTACGTCGATGGTTGCCATTAATGACATTCTGACAGCAGACAACATGACGGCAGTGAAGCAGTTGGCAATGCGAGATGTGTCACCATCCTGCACACTGACTGTTCACTTCACACTAAGAGTATGCTGACCCATCTGTCACTGTTTTGTATTTTTGCTGGCTCAACATTTGTTTTGTTACTGTTTTTGTGTTATTAGTATCTTAAGAGTTATCACATTAGGCTGTAAGTTGTAACAGTCTTATTTGTTTCAAGTGTAAATAAAGAGGTAATTGAAATTGAAACAAGAATGGACGTACTTAGTCATTTGCAATTCTGTCCAGATATGCTACATAAGCAGTGAACTGGAAATGCCCCAGGACTGACCTTTGGAGCTGTAGTATGTAGATGATTATAAATTAGGGCTGCAGTGCGATTAAAATTTTTAATCGCGATTAATCGCGCGATTAAAAAAATTAATCATGATTAATCTCATAATTAATCGCAAAGTAAAAACCAGACAATATGTATCAATTATCATCCAAAGCACAGTTCATTTCACTGAAAAGTCGCAACCTAATTCTCGAATGCAATCTAATGCTGGCTTTGAGGTTACTGTCATTACAGGCCCAACCAGTTATTTAAGCACACAAGTTTGTTGACATTGGCTGGAGAGAGAGCAGCACG
>Ga0126335_1002711_pt1 | contig 10742 bp, 6 predicted proteins | sample OlaspJWI45metaG_FD_108409 | JGI IMG/M metagenome (GOLD analysis project Ga0126335, IMG submission 108409) | Marine gutless worms symbiont microbial communities from Oahu, Hawaii - Olavius sp. 1 OAHU.JWI-45 metaG | ecosystem: Host-associated > Annelida > Digestive system > Unclassified | place... | reverse complement strand
CAGCACCGTTCCTGTGGTGCACTATGTCCCAGCCGAAGCTGGTACCAACTTATACTGCTTGGTGGACAGAGGCACGTGCATGTAAACAACTTGCCCAAGGTTGTTACGTGGTAGCGCATAGACTGGGGAGCGAACCCGCGACCTTCCGATCACGAATCCGACGCCCTACCACTGAGCCACCACGCCACGCGAATGAGTCGCAAAATTTCTACGTACTTTACAGTAGGCAACCCCCCCCTCACTTCCACTTGCCGTGGGTGGATCGGTACCCAACGTAATGCAATGCCCGGGAGTCTTCACTCTAAACAGGACATCGATCCGTGCAGCCGTTTATACGCAGTGCAGCCGTTTGACATACAGATCGCAGACAGCCTGACTGACTGACACCCCACGCTACGGGATCATTGGTTGCAACAGGCCGCATGATATCCGTCAGGTTTATGCCTACTTGTGTCACTGAATTTTTCACAGTGTGGCATAGCTTAAATTCTGATAATATATTTTGTCCATAGATTGAGAATTCGAATTTTATGAATTTTACAAATTCCTGAAATTCACGAATTTTAACGAATTTTAAAAATTTCGTAAAATTCGTGAATTTTAACGAATTTTGAAACCTGTAGTCACGAATTCTCAATTTGTGATTTTATCAAAATAGTTATTGTCGTTTGCTAACGAAGTGACGTGACGATCTATTATTGCACTTTAATTCACTGCTAAGACTATAAATCTAGGCTTAAATACTGTTGTGTTTAACTGTTTATTAACAAGAGGCCAAAGTGATTTGGCAAAGGCTGCACCGAATGACCCCCGCATAGTGAAGCGGCGTTGAGGCGCGTGGCAGACTGACGGACGGACAGACTGACAGACAGACACCGCGCATATCGGTAACAATAGTTTGCATCTGATGCATTCGATGCAGCTTAAAAAGCCAATATGGGAAAGGAGTTAATTGAGAAGACAAAATGTCTTAAAAGTTACTTATTTGCAATATTGAATTATTGTTTGGGTTTTTTTTATTTGTCTGTTTCTAAGGTTAAAGATCTCGCAGTTTGTTGGAATGATTGCTTCAGAAGAATTTTTGGCTTTAAACGCTAGGAATCAGTTAAAGAATTGCAATTCTTTGTGGTACCCTGCCTTATAAATATTTGTATGATTTGCAAAAATGGAAATTTATTACCAATGCTAGCAAAATACCGGATAAGATTTTAGTATTATATAAATTTTTGGAACACTGTGCTTAGTGAACTCTGTTGTAAGTATGGTGATACCTGTGTACTTGATGTGAAACGAGCAGTTTGGAACTATTCTGCCAAGTCGTTGAGTGTATAATTGTATTATGTTTGTGACTAGAACTGTAGTGCATGCTTTTTATTTTCCGTCTTATATTTATTTTTCTTGCTTTTATCTCTTTTATGTTCTGCACTTGTTGCGAATAAATTGTACAATACGCGGCGGTTACGCCGCTTGTAGGCGACATGAGTTCTCCCGTGGCGAGCAACATCTTGAAAAATGAAGTTGGCGAGACCGCAGCTGTTGAATATGAGCTGCCGCAGTATCCGATACAGATGACAGAAGAACGCCAGAAGCAGGAACGACGCGTGTCTGTGTAAGTACTTTGGCTTATGCCGGTGACTGCAGGCGTGCAAAGCAAAGCAAAGCAAATGACGTTTAGATGAAGGTGCAGGCCGTAGCTTCTACGCCCTCCAAATCACATAAAACATATTTTGTACAAATTGTACATTATTAATCTAAATTATTAATGAAACTTCTATTTCATATTCCGGTTAATTCAGCCTTGTAGTAAGATCTTGATTGATGCAGAACTTGTCTAGCTTATTCTTAAAGGAGTCAGTAGTAGCCTACTGGCAGAGATGACAGACTCTGGCAAACTGTTCCAAGTATTTATTATTCGTGTATAGAAGAAATATTTCCTTATATCAAAATGACATCTGTGGTTGACTAGCTTCAAATTATCAAAACTGAATGTTACAATAGTGTCATATTTGCCTGTTAATATTTTTAAAACTTCAGTCATATTACCTCTTGAATGTCTGTGTTTTAATGTTGGCAATTTCAATTGCAGAAGCCTTTCTTATACGTTAAATGCTTAACAGTTAAGACCAACTTAGTTGCTCTCATCTGGATCTTGTCTAGATTTTTAATTAGACCTTGTCTAAGTGGATTCTATACTGAGTTAGCATATTCCAAATGAGGTCTAACTAAATTTTTATATAGTGTCACAAATGCCTCCTCTATTTAATATATAAAATTTCTCTTAATCAAACCCAGCATGGAGTATATGCTCTGTTTATCTTCTCTTTGCAGTGTGAAACAAAACTTAATTTTGAGTCGAATACCACACTCAGGTCTTTTATTACATCAGCACTTTCCAGAACTGTGGATGAAAGATAATATTTGTACTCACAATTAAAATCTCTTCCATAAAAAGCTATCTTACACCTATTCATATTTTCATATTTAGCCTTAACACCTGTCTGACCATTCTTGAAAAGTATTCCGACTCTTTTGGAGTACCTGATGGTCATCGTCAGTAATTACATGCTTATATAGCTTAGCATTGTCTGCAAACAGATAGACGCTAATCAACTGCTTACATACATCTGGTAAGTCATTAATATAAATAATAAACAAAATAAGACCATAATAGTTCCCTGTGGTATTCCACTTAATACATCGGCCCAATCTAATATGCCTCCTCTACAAAGACACACATTAGGCTGTTGTGAATGTGAATCAGCTTTATTTCAAACCTTAGTCCATAGAAGCTAAAACACACTAAGAAAAAACCATAGAAAATAAAATTACCACACAGCAATGTATTTCCTGCAAGCTTACTATTATGCACTTTTATCGCTATGTAGGCCTAAACGGTTTACGGTTAACTCGTACCCAAATCTAACCTAACCTGACCTTAATCTTAAGCCCTAACCCTAAACATAACCCTAATCCTAACGAGTTAAAACGAACTGACTTGGGGACGAGTTGACTGTCACCGCTATTTGCATGGTTTGCGCTCTGTCAGAGTTCTGTGTTTAGACTACTGTAAGTGTTAAGGCCCATCCAAACGAAACACCACTGCCTACATGCTATGTGTCGGAGCTTTCAGAGATGCATTGAATTTAGATCACGCATATTTATGAAACCTCCATAGAACGAAACGAATGTGTTATTGTAATTGTAGGCAACTGGGAAGTATGACACCCGGCCTGCCTTTCAACAGGTGAGAATGCAGCTTGTGGCCCAAAGTAAAAGACTGCAACTGTATCGTGTTAGAAAAATAGAACGTTGATAATCTGCTTGCTAACAATTAGCTCGACGTTGCCATAGTGCTATTATTAGTGCCCGTTCATTCATACAACATTTCTTGTCACGCACACGATACGATTTTAAAGTTGTATCTTCTGTAATTTCAAACAAGTGTGTAATTTTTACTTTCCAAACTAGTGCGGCAACACGTTTCAGGTGTGGTGAGAAACACATTTTAAGTTTTAAACTTTTTTCTTGTAAATTTTGTTCTTTTCAAGCGGTGAAATAATTTGAAAAAAAAACAGTTGAGGTCTGGCAAGGTTAAGACCGATTACTTCAAGGGGTTAGCTTTTTTCGACCCACCCTGCGGATAAACGCGTGGGTGGCAGGTGAAACTGTGTAATCCCTTGACAACACGTGCCACGCATGAGCGCTTTTGCGACGAGGTTGCCTTGTATAGAGGCGCTATGTCAAGTGTCCTCTGCCTTTACCTTTTCGTTTTCAGGCTGCATCGGATGCATTAGATGCTGACTATTGTTACCGGTGATCGCAGATGTATGTCCGTCAGTCTGTCTGTCAGTCTGTCCGTCAGTGAGTTGGTCTGTCAAGCGGCTCAACCGTGTGTGGTGCATTCGTGCAGCCTTTGCCAAATTATTTCGGCCTCTTGCTACCGTTGCCTGTGCTTGTTGTTTAGTGCGAGAAAGCTGTCGCTGGGGCAGACGGAGCAAGAAAAAGAGAAACCTCTGACGAGCATATTTCAACTTGCTTCGATTGTCGACACACTTCGACACCAGGACGACGTAGTGCCCGACTTCCAGCGGGTCACAATAACCGGCGAAGAGACGAGCGGAGTCAGTCGTGAATCCAATAGCTTTGAGTTACACCAGAGTTGCACGCGGGTCCAAATTTTGGGACCCGACCCGACCCAACCCACGGAAATCGTGACCGAACTTGACCCAACCTGCTAATATCTCCGGCTTCCTGGATTCCACCGGACCCGACCCATGGTATGCAATGTAAAAAGGAACAAGCAGTTTTTAATCTTTACTAGAACTGCATGGACCCGATCCCACTCGCCAATATTTGTAAATTTTCTCGCCCAACTCGACCCGACACGCTGGTCAACCCGACCCGCGTGCAACTCTGGGCTACTCACGGTACAGTCGATAACTAGAGGAATTACATCTAGGGGGGTCGAATACATGCGAAGCGGACGATTGTAACTGGTGATCCCAGCAGGGCCGGCCGCTGAATATATGAACTAATGGAAAAGGCAAGTAACCATTTGCATATTTGATGAGCGTTGGCTGTGAGCTTTGTGCGCTGCGTGCTCTTGATGACTTAAACATACTTCGCATTCGTTAGTTGTTGTAACCTTGACGTTGAACTTGGAATTTGTCATTGCATTCTGACGAGTTCTAGGAAAGTTTTGCACGTGTTATAAGCATCACATTTTGACTCTGTGGTAGATTTCGCACCACCGAGTGTATTCGGCGAATTCTAAATAATTGTCGTTTTTATATTTTTTTTTAAATTTGACGTTGTACTTGAAATTCTGGCTTGTATTCTGATGAGTTTTACGATATTTTTTATGTGTTATAGGCGCTAGCTTTTAAAATCATGGAAGGTTTGCGCTGACTCTTTTGATGAATTAAGAATGATTTTAAACTTTAATGACATTAGCTTGGAATTCTGCACAGTATTCTGCCAAGTTTTACGACATCCTTCGTGTTTTGTTGGCGTAGCTATGTGCGCCTATGTGGCATATATAAGTTATTACGGTAAACTTTTGCTAGGATCAAATCATGACTTTTAGTGAATAAATCATTAACAATTCGTGCATTTTACTTGCATATTCCGTCTTTTGCAAATATGCAAATAAGTGCTTGCATTTTCCTTTTCCTTGCATTTTCATGCTTCCCATCTCAGCGTCTGTCTGTCTGTCTGTCTGTCTGTCTGTCACTCGGGTGGGCTGTGTAGAAACGGCTGAACGAATCGAAGTCTTATTTTCGGTGGAGGCTCGCGGGGACGAAAGAAACATTGTGTCACTGGGGAGCGGTTGGGGTGTGGCGGGATTTAATGAGTTGCTTTATAAAACAAGTTCTCATCTAGAATTCGGGTTTCTGGACGGACATTCGCCCGAGCAGCATATATCTGCCCCCGGCGGGACTACCTCTAATGTCTAACCCTAATCCTGTGGTATGGGGGCGCGTATCCGAGAAGACGAATAGCCTGAAACGCAGTTTAAAGGTAAAAAAAGGTAAAGGTCGTACACTTGATATAGCGCGGCTTAGTGAAGGAACTTCACTGCAGAAACGCTCAGGTATGGCACGCGTTGTCGAGGAATTTCACTGTTTTACCTGCACACCCACGCGTTTATGCACGACTAGAACAATAGGGCCTACCTGCATTCGCCTTCCCAGCCGAAGTTGGTCTTCATGAACGACCCCGGAGGGATGGAAGGCTGAGTTGGCCACGGCACCACGTCGGCGAGTAAACAGTCTGCCCAGGACCGCTGTGCGACAGCTATCACAGTTCGATTTGTGCTGTCGTGGAGGTGCCGCTTGACGATCTGCGTAACGCGTCCGAGTCGGTGGTGCGCGCTCTCCTGATACGCAAGAAATACATGAAGTTGTCGGCACAACAGTTTCCCAGCGCCACCGAGAGATTTCTCCATCAGCTGGCGGAGAATACCGAAACGACCGCCGACGCTGCCAACACAGGCGACAGGTCTATGCCACGCGGCTGCGGTTCGTGTTATAAAATTCAATAGAATAATAATTGATCTACTTTTGTTACTTCTGGCGGACTTACTAATTATTCGTATTCTGTTTTTTGTTGGACTAAATATTCTATGAAATGGCAAGTGTATTTTTATTTAAGTAGGCATAAATGATAAATGTTGACAGTGCCCCCTGCACACGGAACACGCGTCACTGTACAACTTGTCATCATCATCGTCATCATCATCATCATCATCATCGTCAGAATTTACAATCTATTAAAATGACTGACAGACCGCAGTCGGCACAAAACACAAACACAAGGCGTAAACAAGGGACCAAAATAATTTGGCGAAAGCCGCATCGAATCGCCCGCTCGCCTCGCCATGGGAGGTTCGGGACCGCCGTCCCAGTTCCAATGCAGTGATCCTTGGACCCCCGAGAAGTCTCCCTCCCAAGCAGGACCTCGATCCGTGCTGCCGTTTTGTCACCGCCTGCCCGCACGACAGACTGACTTGACTGACAGACGTCCGGGATCATCTATCGCAATAGTCCGCATCTGTTGCGGCCTGTACATCGACAAACTATTTAACTGTGTATTTTTTCCCGACAAATACCGCACCTTGCACCACTGCGCCACAGCGTAGCCTATACTGACTGCGACTAGCGTCTCCGAAATGACCTATAACGTGTCGAGTCGGAGGTTAAGCTTCTACTCACTCGCTCAGACAGAGCAGACGCGGTCAGTATCTATCTGACAAGTGTCGGCTTGACCAACTACATTTTATCCTACCGACTGTTATTCGATGACATGCACTAAGCGGCACTATTATTATAAAATCGTACACGAAGTACATGACAGAAAGATATACAGTAAGAACAATAAAGACAGTAAAAGAGAGCACTAGGCCTAAACACAAACACTGGATATAACGTTGTCTATAAGATCACGTGACAAACATGTAGGCAGTGATAAAAATCCGTTACTGTGTGCCATTCATTTTTAGCATTGTTATGCTTAGAGGTCATTGAAGACCAGCCAAGGACGCTATAGTTAAAGTTTTTCAAATCTGTTCTTTTATAACAACTTTATGCATTTTGCGACGCCTGAACTCAGCTGGCACTCGTCCGCGCGTTATGCTGCTGCTGCTGCTGCTGCTGCTGCTGGGCTCGTCGCCAAGCAACGGCTACAGCGCATCACTGCGAGTAGTTTCGCCTCTCACTACATTATGCCATTATCATCTACTGTTTTGTGTCGCGTCGTGTCGGCCGTTTTAATAAACGAACACGACTCGATATGTGTACGCATGTCCTAGCGGGTAGACCGGCTGACAAAGCGGACCCGTACGCCGCGCAGTCTGCAGTCCCGGACGACTGTCGGTACCTGTGTCGGATGGCGGCCGGCGTCGTCAACGTGTACCGTGATGCGGGGTCAGTGGAGCGTAACGAACCGTTACACATGACTTATCCGCTGCTCTACGAGTTTCTCGCAGACCAGGCCGTACTGACACGTCTTATCAGCGACGGCCCGCTGTGCGTATCTTACCTTCTCTTCGTGGCTTGCAAAAATAACCGATTGTCAGGCATACTTTCAGATAAAATTGAACAATACAGATTGGCCAGACAGTACTATCTGCGGTAGGTAATGGCAGCTGTAACGGACACTTGAGATAGCGCCTCTTTGTGAGGGAACCTCACCAGAGAAGCGCTCAGGTATGGCACGCGTTGTCAAGGAATCACACAGGTTTAACTGCCACACACGCGTTTATCCACGAACGGAATGAACCATACCTGCCTTTGCCTTCCCAGCCGAAGCTGGTCTTCCATTTGCCGATCCCGGAGGGATGGAAGGCTGAGTTGGCCTAGGTACAACAACGGTGAATAAACAGTCTGCCCAAGACCGCTACGTGGCGAAAATCGCAGTTGTTTGCTGTTCGAACCGTCACGCCTCACTGGGCAGCAACTGGAGGCAGGGGCTGTGAGCGTCGAACCCTTGACCTCTCGGGCAACAAGCCACGGCGTTAACCTCCGAGAAAGCTGATTGTTCCGTGCGTGAACAAAATCAAACGTTTATGCTTTGGGTACACAGATAAACTGAATAATGTTTCGCGAAGAACAGCCGACCGAACACAGTTTCGCCTCTCCACAACAACATTATGTGACGTGACCTTTAACAAGAGGCCAAAGTAATTTGGCAAAGGCTTTATCGAATGCGCTTCCCCGTCCCCCTCGCCGTGCGGCGATTGCGACCCCCGTCTAATGCAACGCTTCTTGGGCCGCCAAGAGTTTTTATAATTTCAAACAGAACCTCAGTCTGTTTAGCCGTTTTTGTACACTAAAGCCGATTGAAGCTGCGTGACAGACAGACAGACAGACAGGAACAATATTCTGTGTCTCATGCATTCGATGCAGCCTAAAAAGGCAATTGAGCATGTAAAAATTAATCGTTAGGCTTTTAAAACAGTTAAATGCGCAATCGATAGTTAATCTGCCGATCTGTACCTACTCGCTGTACAGGGTGGCCCCAAAAGACTGCACATTTCCATTTGCATGACGTTAAATTGATATAGCTTTGTGAAATCTCAACCAAATTTTACAATTTTTGACTGAGAGGAGGACATATTCAACACTGCCTGTAAACTGATCAGTCTCGAGTGGGTGGATAATAATGTTATTTTTGTCTGCGTGATTGTTTGAAAAACTGCGAAAAAAACGGGGAGCTGAAAGTTGGCCGTCAGCTGCAGGTTCAGTACGATGACGAGTAACGATATGACTTTGGCCCACCAGCAATTTTTTAAAAGATGTGTTTTTCCAAATAGTATTTTATAATAGTGTCTTCGTATGAAAAGTAGGTGTCCATGCACTGTAGTCCACATGTCACTTGCTTTCGAAAGTAAACCTATTTGTTCACAGCAAAAAAAAATAGCTAGAAATGGGGCAAAGTCACCCCATTTTGCGGTATATTTTATAATTATTTTATCGATCTTCCGTTGATGACGCGTTAAATGAGCCAACAGCGGCCGAGGCGACACTGGTGATCAGAGGTGGCGGAACGTATTGAAAAGTGATACGGCTTATATAGTGTTTTTCGTCGACATTGCCTCGTAACATAGTTCCCCCCCCTTTCATGCAGCGCGACGCCTAGTCAAATGGAGGGGGCCATACGAGTGCGATGTACAATTTTCATTTTTAATGTTGAACTGAATTGCGACACTGAAAAGTAGTCCGGACAAACACAAGCGTATCAGTGGGATTGGGACAAGCGAGACATATCCGTCATTGCGTGAACTGCTCTTACGCCTACTGCTAAAAAGTGGTACATTATGAGCCGTACCAACTTCAAAAGTGGTACGGCTATTGCCGTGTCTGCCGAATAGGTTCCGCCTCCTATGCTGGTGATCTTGCTTGTTTACATTCTCCGAGTTTGAAGCGTGAACGGACGCCGCGGGATGTTGTTAAGCCGCATCGGATATGTGAGATGCGAGCTATTGCGTTCGATGTTCCCGGCGTCTGTAAGTCTGTCTGTCACGCGACAGCGCTGTCCGAAATCGGTTGAACGGATCGACGTTCTACCTATGATGGAGACTTCTTGAAAGTGCATGTTTCACTGCGCCGATATTGAGGACATTCTGCGTGCTAGAAAAAAATTTCTGCAGAAATATTGCTTGCTGGATAATGTCGTTTGTGCCGTATGTAGACATCAAGCTGATATTGAGCTTGCATTGTTATGTGAGTGACACTTTTTGTATAGTACTGTATTGTAATTTGTATTATTACTATCAGCGCATTAGAGGTTTTTTAAAATGATATGCGCTATATAAATTCGCGTTTTACTTACTTACTATGCCAGCAGTGTACTGGTGAAGTAAAGCTTTGTGTGAAATACCCCCACAGCGAAGTCAGTGGGTTCGATGCGGTGCGGCCTTCGTCAAATTACTTTGGCCGCTCGTTATTGCGTTGCGTGTAGCAAATCGTTCTGTTACCGGCGTCTGAGCTACCTGTCATCGAAGTACCAGTTACACACGCTACTCAACGACATACACGAGTCCGCCAGTCAGAAAGCCGTGCCACACCGCGACTTCTACAATGTGCGAAAAGTACGTATAAAAGTCGCCCTATTACAGCTGGGTAGAACGGAGTAAGACGCCCGCCATAATTCAACTACAAGGCACTCAGATACCTTACATCTGTGGGTTAAGATGTCCATCCGGTCCGCTGGTGGATACTGCTGCTTTTGCTACTTGCAAACGACAGTTTTTTCTGCCTTTCTGACATCGTTTGCTGTCGTTTGTAAGTCGCGAAAATAACCATTGCCGGCACCGGACCTATTGGACACCTTTACCCATCTGTGACAGACGGACGTCAAAAGTCAAATGTGCGGCGTCTGTGTGACTGACCGAGTAAGAATATTTGTGCAAATACGTTAGGCACGTAAAACAGTCACCAGGGGCAGCAGCTTCAACTAAACAAACGTACCTTGAGATGACGCTTAAACCACGCAGAAGTATCGACGAAACGCAGAGACGCTGGTAGCATGTTCCATAGCCGAGGACCGGAAACAACGAACGACCCGTCACCCGGCAGTAGCTCGACAGGTGAATTTGCCAGTTGACTTACAATCACCACTGTGTCTTGTGTTATATTATGTGTTTGATTGTTGTTTCGGTTTGTACGGCATTGAGTAATAGCGCTTCTGTATGGCTGCTTACATTACCGTGCTGAACTACGTGTATTCTTCGTGTGTATTCT
>Ga0126335_1002710_pt1 | contig 10743 bp, 5 predicted proteins | sample OlaspJWI45metaG_FD_108409 | JGI IMG/M metagenome (GOLD analysis project Ga0126335, IMG submission 108409) | Marine gutless worms symbiont microbial communities from Oahu, Hawaii - Olavius sp. 1 OAHU.JWI-45 metaG | ecosystem: Host-associated > Annelida > Digestive system > Unclassified | place... | reverse complement strand
TGCTGAAGGAGCGTGGGAGATAACCGTACCGCATGGCCTTAACAATAATGGACTGGAGCCGGTTCCTTTCATCAGCTTTGAGATATCCCCACCAAGCAGGGCTTGCGTACACGAGTTGTGAAACCAGGGTTGCACGAGTAACATCCCACGGTGCATTACCATTGAGCCAATTAGTGCGCATAGTTTTTAGAGCATAAAAACAACGAGCACTTTTGGTAAGAAGGACGGAGATATGATGGTGAAAAGTGAGGGTGTGGCTAACAGTTATACCAAGTATATTTATTTTATCTACCCGCTCGATACCATGGATGGCAATAGGGTTAGGAAAATGCTTTCTCTTTCGCGGAAGGTGTACGATCATTTCCTGTGATTTGGTGTTGTTTATTTTTAAGTTATTGCTGAGTAGACCTATAGCCACGACGTTAACTTGTACCTTTTCGTGCAGCGACATGTTCGATGAGTATTCGATGGAAACATGATGAATGTTAACGAATAGCTGTGCTGCAACTGCATCGAGCCGCTAGCCTACTGTACGTTATAGTTCAGCAGAGATATGATGAGACACGCAGAGAAAATAGATTGAACATTGATTGTATCACCGACAGCTCGGATGCGCAACGAGGATTTGCGATTAGAAATCCTGATTGCACTGTATAGTTGATCTATTAATTATGACAGAATTATTTATGTATTCAATGTTTATTTTCCTGTTTACGTGAAAAATTTCCTGTTATTGGGTGGTCCTGTGAGGCTGTGACCTCAGTAGTCAGTATCCCATTTAGCTATGTCCAGGCGACACCACAGACGACACGGAAGGCATAAGCTCATCACGGTTGTCGAATGTTTAGCTTTTTCACACACTATAAGAGATCATTGCAGCGCAACAGTTAGCCTTTGTTTCTATATCCACACGCAGACGCTAACAGAACATGTACGCAGACTGTAAGAGCTAATGGAGACATAATTTCAATTTTGCGAGGTGTATTCGCACCAAGGTTCGTTAATGTCGCCCTGACGTGGAAAATGTAATTTGCGCGGCACATCAGGCATTAACGTAACGGAGGAAGATTTCGCATAAACCAAAATCCATGACGATGGCGCTTGAGCCGGGATTAAATCCCATTATGCTGGCAAAACGTTGGTCGTAGTGACTGCAATCCCGGAACCATTTTCAATCCCGGGATTTTGGGATTGGAAAATGGTCCCCGTATTGCAATCCCAGTCTGCAAAAGTTATAGCACGTTTAGCGAGGTCACACGAAAACATGAAGTGTCCTCTATTGATAACGTTACAGACATGTGACTGTCGTTGTGCAAAAGTCAAACACATTTAAAGTCTGTGTTCAAAATGTCCTCTTCCGCATGCTCGAATCGAAGCTCGAAGACGAGACGTAGACGCCGTGTCTGACTGCTTCGTCGATTATCATCTAGTTGGAATGTTTAAATGTTCCCACTCTTCGATCAAACGCGACTTCAGCAGGGCGACATCATGAATCCGGCTGCGGTACACGCAATCCTGCAGCTTCTCTCAGATCCGGCTATCTACCGGGTTGAGATCAGGACTGTTGGCTGGCGAGAAAGTTGGAGCGATGAAATCTTGTGTCTCACGAGTTTTTGACGGTAATTTCGTTAGGATGCGTTGAGATTTGGCATTTCTATCCAGTATTGTCTGTGGTTTACTTTTGCCCGTACACAGTATATAATGTCAAGTATTGTCAAGTAACCGCTGTAAAGTAAACCACAGACAATATTGGATAGAAATGCCAAATCTCAACGCATACTGCCAGCAATCCTACGTCAGCCTATAAGCTTAGTAGCGGGCCCGGTGTTTCATAGAACGCTCTGTTTCTTCCCAACAGTAGCTGACTTCACTTGATATTGTTAAATATCAAGATAGTATGCCCGCAGGTGGTCACTCATCTTTTCACCACAAACATATGTACTTCTCACTCATTAGGTTTCTAGCATTGCAGAACACTTCGAACGAGCCTAAGCGCTTTTAGAGATAAGTAAAAAAATTTAAGTAAATTTACGCAAATGTGCTATGCTCACCAAAGCAATTCGCCACGTCTTTCACATTTCGTTGCTCGTACATATAAGCCTACGACACTGGAGTCAGTTAATGTTTGATAACAATGAGATGGCTTTCACGTTTCAACTCCCAGCAGTAAAACGAAGACAGTATCAGCGACTACAGACCAGTGATGTAGTACTTGGTACTTGTACTTGTACTTGTACGTCCTGGTACTTGCTACAACACTGCTACAGACTGTCATTAACAACTGCAACAGCGAAAGACGGCGATGCATGCAATGGAGCTGCAGTGATTGGAGAACCTAAATAGAACCGTAGATGCGTGCAGAGAATATCAATCAAACGAATCCAGGCACCTACGCGGGGAAGGGAAACGGGTGTGATGATCTGAGAACGGGGATCTGGTAGGCCCCTATAGCTGATCGCCTGATAGCTGGCGAGTGGCGACGAAAAGCGATCAGTCGTCGACTAACGCGCGAACTGCTGATTCAGCAATTGCTGTTGAAACCGCGCGTTCTGCCGTGAATTCCGGCGACTGTTGCTCAGTTCCAGCTTTTGCTAATACGAAATTTCTACTCTTTATACAATCCGCCTGACTCAGTAAATTTTAAGCAATTAGAGGTACAATTAAAAGTTGTGCTACGGTCAACTAAGTATCGAATAGGCTTACAGATCTCGAGGTAGTTCTAGCAATCAAAACACAATACGAGATTTAAACTTAGTCCGTACTATTGAACGAATACATTTTTGACAGACAGACGCTTAATGTTACTCTTTCTGTGTAGTATGTCAAACGAGTAGCGAATGTGAGTACTACATTGCAGTGATATTCGAAACGAAATCAAGGATAACTGCATACTTCTGCGTGATTAGGAACAGCGTAATGTATAGATATATGGGTGAGATATATGATCAACGCTGATTAAGCCTCAGACTACTAAACATTAATCAGAAATACACGACCGACTGTTGATTAAAAATGGATGACAGAAGTCTGGTCAACAGGGCATATGGTCCATTTGGGGTGACAGAACGTTCACTTGAATGACGCGACTGTGGGGAGGACAAAGTGGCTGAGGCATTCATAATTTATAACATCAATTTCCTTGCTGCACTTGAGTGACGTTAAACGTCGACGTGCGATCAGGTGCGAAACGCTGTTGACTAGTCCAGACTCCATTTACCACAAGATTGCTGACTTCTATTCACTATTTAACGCCAGACACTGAAATTTGGCCGTAAAATTGGATAGAATTACAGAAACATGCTAAAAAAATCGCTAATGATATCACAAATATCCTGTCTAGCGCAAAATTCAACAGCTGCACGTTTTATGCATGCAAATTGTAATATTGTCATTTTAACATTTAATTTGAAACTGCTAAGTCATATTGCTAAACTATAGAAATATTCATTACCTAGCCACTCTAAAAATTCGAAAATATGGTAAAGTATCAGATATTAGCGAATCCAACCATTTTGAATTCAATTTTAGCTCACTCGAGGCAAAAGTGTCAATTTGTTTACACTGAGCGGCTATCACTCAACACAAAAATGTCATTAATTTTATGAATTATGAAACAATTCCATGTTGACGTGCGTTGAATAACTCATTAAGGACACTCAGTTGTCGCTGGAAAGACTTTGCTTACCGACAGATTTTGTTTGCATTAATGAACGCTGCCAATTAGACAAAACATCGGTCGTCGTCTACACTTGGATTACATACATTCCGTCAATCTGCCGGCCCGCATCTGTTAATTAGCAACCACGTGCGTATCACGGCAGCAGCAGCAGCAACAGCAGCAGCTGTGTTGCTAAGCAGCAGCAGTAATGCAAAGGGGCACAAGAGAAGGCGCAGCGCTCTCTGTAGACTGTACTGTGCGGGTCTGCGCGTTGCGTGTGGTTCCACAGCTGTTCTGTTCCGTTCTGTCTTGCGTGCTGTTGCGTTTCATGTTCGACAACATTCGTCAATACGCGCTGTGCACGCGCCGTGCGACCTGCATGGGGCATGAAGCCCGCTGTGACGTTATGGCGGCGTGCGAGAAGGAATTGCTGCAAGTCGTAAAGCTCTATCCAGAATCCCAATCATTTCGTCCCTGGTCTGGACTGCAGTCAGCTCTGCATATGTAAACGATAACCAAACTAACGGCGACTAATCTACTGTCAAATTTTTACACGTTCATTACCAGTGATATAAGAAATAACAGTACTGTTCTGCAATATTTATATTGTTATGGGAAGTTCGTAAACTGTAAGCAGTCATAGGCACATGCAGTTAATTTATTACTTATGCGTTACAAGTTAAAAGCAACGCACACAGTGACACTCACTTTACTTTACTTACTTACACTCGACCGTCGGTGAAATATAGCATGCCAAGCACATGGTTCGTGACAAGTGACAACACTTTTTGCTGCGACGGTGGCTGGTGTTAACGCACCACGTCGTCCTGGACGTCAAAGTGAGTAGGTACCGGTAGCTTTACGCTTCAATCGACACGTCACACCCATGTCACTGACTAGTCTTTCTAGCCAACCACTTGCACTGGTACGGACATCCAAACTCACAGCAACCATTACATTACACAATAACCCCAAAAGGACCTGACCCTTATTAGGAGGAAGAAACACGTTAAAACACGAGAAACTTAAGCTTATAGACCAGTGTAGGGATGTTCCTATTATCTTTCAGACATTTACCATAACTCATATGTTGTCTACTGGAAGGGCGCTAAATGTAAAGCCAAAATTTTAGTTTATTCATTTAAAAACTTTATCTACCGTAAGCAATATTTTAAAAGTTTATGTCAAGTTTGTGTACATCAAGTAACGTTTGCTACTTTCAACTACATTTTGAAATTTAGTTGTTGTAAGTTTGTTCGTTTCTAAAACGAGGTGATGTGTTCAACAACGAGGTATATACTTGTATGCTATCTGTTGTCTGTTGCACTACCACATACAGTATTTCATCACACAGTAGCAGAAGCAGCAGGAATGCTGTCTCTCGTCATTATTATCGTCGGGATTGCCTATCAGCGACAAGGGCTTCATTCATATTATTGTAGGAAAATTGCGTTGGCTCTTTAATTTAAAATTGGAACTTTGTGGGATGCTGTCAGCAACGGCTTCCAAATAATTACTTCCTTGTCTAATAAACTTCGTTCATCAAATTGTTTCAAAATAGCTGAACTGCACTAGATCTGGAATTCATAGCAAATGCGACATAGCCAAAGAGGATACAGTCAATCTGTAGTTATAATCACATTGTAGTTTGTAACTGTGGGGTGGCATCAGGCAACTCGTCGCCAAGTCAACTCCTTCCCAAGGGTGACGGTTAAAGTTAGGGTTAGGGCTTAGGGTTAGTGTCAGTATTAGGCTAGCCTTGGGGACGACTTGACTTGGAGATGAGCTGACTGTAAACCTAACCTTGTGTTATATCTGTCACAGCGGGTAGGTGTCATATCGACTCTGACCGTTTCATGTCATTCTATAAGTTATTTCAGTACCAAATTTTTCAACATCTTATACAGCAGATTGTTTCTGGGCTCAGTTCATATATACGTATTTTCCAAAAGTAAAACAAAAATCGACAACCGTCGAGTAGCTTTATCATGCTGGCAAACAAATAACAAATAAACGAGAAGGATAATGCCCAAAACGTCATGTATTCGGAAATGCCACCCCAGTTGCATGACGTTTTTGACAGAAAAAACTGGTTAAAGCACAAAGTTTGTTATCGTCTGTGTGTAGCCTAATTATACGACGTAGGCTCAGTGTTGGGTACGAGCAAAGTCAAATGAGTTAAAACTCATGAGTTAACTCAGTTTTTGTGATTTGTGAGTTTGACATCACATCAACTAGTCTGAGTTGTGAGTTTGACTTAATTCATTACTTGTGTTTGAGTTATAATTATCACACTTTAAAATCAATTCACAACTTCATAAATTTCGGTTAAAATTACACATTCACACTGAAGATTGGCCTGTGCAATACGTATAACACTATAATTAACTGTGTATTTTTCATAATCGTATTTCTGAAATGCCTCGATGTGACCAAAACACTATGCTAACTAAACCAAGCATACAGACTTTACTGCTGTTTTAAAATGCATACCGCACTCAAACTTAAAACAGTTGGTTTTGCTTTTATGGATATTTAGGCTGAGGTCTAAAAACAATCAGTGTTCTTTAACGGACGTTGTTTTGTTAAGAGGTGGAGTTAAAGGTGTCCTTGGGGAAAAACTTGTGCTAATTAGACTTTACTGCTATTTTTAAAAGCAAACCCGAACTGTAAAACAATTGGTATTGTATTTCGTTTTTATTTAAGTCGAAAATAGAAACAGTTGGCATTGTTTGCATTTTTAACGAGTTGATGACTTAACTCAATATATTGGTGAGTTTGATTTAACTCATTCATTGTCTGAGTTTACCCAACACTGTCATAGGCTACGAGTCAATAAATTACTATGAATGATCGACATTCGTCATTTCAGCCTACGTCCGTGAGTTCCGTCCTTTTTTTTACCGCCGCCGTATCGGCAACATGCTAACGTAGAGCGGACATCGATACTATGTAGGCCCCACACGTAGCCACTCCTTCCACCATCGGCGATATCAGCATAACACGTTAAGTTGTTATACATATAGAGTCATTTCATTGTTATTATAACTGCACGAAACCATTACAAACAATATTTCCTTTAAATCAAAGGCGACCACCCACGTTTTGGATTTTACTGCAGTGAAGTTATCGTGTGGCAGACAGACAGACAGATTCCCGCAAAAATACACACCACGCAGTTACGTAGATGGCGAATAACATAAACTCATTCAGTTTCACAAGCGAGTCGTTAACAATCTGCCACTGGATGTCAGCGAGCATGTCCATAACAGAATTTACTAGCATTGAGTGGTGTAATTTACGTTATACAACTCTCCTGTGCAAAGTCAAGACGAACAGCTACTGTCATTCAGAATGCGTCACGCATGCTCTCATTGACGTATTGAATGCATAAGATGCAAGACTATTACGATCCAGGCGTTTCTCAGTTTGTTATAATATGCCTGCCACGCGGCTTTACCACTTCACGCGACTTCGCTGTGCAAATACGGCTCAGCGGATCGAGGTCCTGCTTGGATGGAGACTCTTGTAAACCCAAGGAACATTATATTAAATGTGGGTCCCGATTTTCCTGCGGATTCGATGTGGCCTTTGCCAAATTACTTTGGCCACTACTGTTCTTTCTTGCGCTCTCTTAAATAAAAGTTAAGAATGAAATCCGAAGTGCTGCTAACTGCAGGTTTCCGACTGTTGATAAGCATCGTGGCTGTCTACGACAACCTCAGTCAGTGAAAATAGCATGTCATGACGACCAATTAGCGGTAAAAGTTTCGACAAATAAATTTAAACCGGTCGAAGGGGTGCATTCGTGACAACAGGAGGCATAAGTGCATCTAGCAACACGGCGGCCGTAAACAGTGCCTAATGGTCAGCGGTCTGCCGTGACAACGAAACAATATTATCTCCAGGTTACAGACTTGTGACGATCTGGCTACATGACAGGCGTCACGTCGTCTCTTTCACCGCTTTTACCTTCAAACGCTACAGAATTGCTCCACAGTTTTGCTCAATTATACAAGTTTGTAGCGCAAAAATAACAGCCGACCTTTATCGACATTCATGTCCAGGCATGTATTTTTCTGTAGAAAGTTAATGACAAAGATACAAATTTAGCACCACAAGACATCGTGCACTAAAAGGGCAATGAAATAAGTATAGTAGGCCTATAGGACGTTTAGGTAGTGGATAAATATTACGTACGGTAGGCCTTTCTTGCTTTTACTCAGAGCTTGCTTTTATTAAAAACGACGTTGTGACAGGCAAAGCATGTATACGTTTTTAGCAATTAATAAATGACGAAATTCAAGAAATTGAATGACCAAGGTCTAATTTCGTCGGTGGCTATAACCTCTTAACCATTTCTAGGCCTTGCGTGGTTAAAAAGCATAAAACGTGGTCTCACATTACACGGTCTCATGTAACCAGTCTCAGTTTATCACATCGCTTTGATGCGCTTCGTTCACATAATGAGTTGATTTACACGGATGAGCAAAGTACCAGCAGCAGTCAGTGGCATCTCCCAGCTGTTTAGAACGTGAATGACCATTGCAGTTATTTCATAAATGAAAATAGGTTAAGCTACAGACTGCGACTTGGCATAAAATAGCTTCCACGCTTGTTTTTTTCTCTGGTCGTACTGTAAAGTGGCATTTACATAGCATGTCAGTATTAGGCTTAACGTTAATTTGAGCACGCTCAGAGTTACATTTGCCTGTTTTTGCAACTGTGTTCTGGTTGTTGTTGTTGTTGTTGCTGCTGCTGCTGCTGCTGCTGCTGCTGCTCTTGTCACACGCATCACTTGTCATCTCGACGACTGATCGAGCAATCGTGCCTAGAATGTCACCCAGGTTGCGCAGTAAACCTAGCTGCCGTGACGGGCTTTGTAGTGACCCTAAGTACGGTGCCGCCTGTTGCTGATGGTAAAAGATTAAACCTGTTCGTATTGCCGATGTACACATTGTAAACTGTAAAGTGTCTGATGGCCCACGAGTAATTTAATGGAAATATGTAAAAATAACTATGTACACGGACTTGTTTCCAGAAGTTAATCCATTTGGAGTGTTGGAAAATTAAACTTTCTTGACAATTTTAGAGCCTGAGCTTAATCCGTTTATACAATTTTGCCTGAATCTTTGTATACTGTATATCTGAGTTTTAGCTAAATGGATGCTGAGCTGTTTAAGTGTGGATTTGTGAAGACGCGTCAAAGCTTTTCAATTCACTGTAGTTAAATCGACAGATGGAAAGCTGGAGAACATCATTCGAAAGTCGATTTACTTGGCATTTGCAGTTAACACCGATGGCTGACATATTACCTTATATCCATCCTCGAAGCGAGGCACTAACAAGCCAATTTATTTTTGCTATATAATAGCGCTGCTCAACTAAGCGCCAAACATTGATTTGGCACACGAATTAGCCATCAAGGCAGACACCATCGTTGATAGCCTCTGGCTCAAGCAGCGGTGACAGAGCCGCCGGGAAATGGTGATAAGACGATTTATTAATTTTTGCCGTAGCAAGCCAAGCTGGCGCTGCGTTACCAGCACAGTATCACGTCAGATCTAATAGCTATACAGTGACTCACGTGCCAACAAACACGTTGTCCATCATGCCGTAAAATACGTCGCGTAATGTTCCACGCCAAAATTGTATTAGGAACTAGAGATTCTGCCCGCCCAGTCGGGTATTACGTAGGCAGCCCCGTTTCGCTTTTCGCTTATATATATATAATAATAATAAAATTAGCTGTAAGATAATCTATGCATGTGTAAGTCTAATTGCATTTTTATATTCCTCTTTTTCTCTTCTTTTTATTTTGACATTAAATAGTTGTAAATGACATTCAAAACACAAGAACACTGTGAATTCATGTTCTATAAAAATATATTCCTGTCGCTAATGCAGTAATAAATACTGAAATCGAAAACGTTTCAGTGCTTTTAGAGGTCAGTTGAGGTCATTAACAGCGGTTTCACATTGCTAATTATATGTTATACGACTGTTATACGTTATGTTATACGATTTTGTACTAAAGTCTTCTAGTCTCTAGTAATCGCGTCTCTGCATGCAACGTTTCCGAGATATCATAGCCTTGAAAGCCGCTCATTTTCGTTATGACAGTTGAACCCATGGTTCATTTACGCATGACTGTATATTTGTTAATAAGTGCATTCCGGCTAATATTATGTCATAATATCTAAGAATATATAGTTTAAAATATTAAGGCAGCTGAAATGATGTTGGACGTCAACAAATGACTATTATTGCAAAGTATAATTGCATTTGAAGACCATTCAGTCATTGTATTTCGATTGAATTACGAATATTTTTATTACCTTGTTGAGGAATGAGAGTGGTTGGCAGGTTGGTGGTTTTTGGATTTTGCGAAGCTTGAAATAGCTCAGATGATCGCCGACGACAAGCGGAAATTTGAATGCCGTGGAACGCACCTGTCGCGACGCCATTAGATGGCAACGGTGCTTGGCGCGCTCCGTCAGCTGGCTTCCAGCGCAGACTGACTGCAGCTTCTTGTTAAGTAATTGCGTCACACGATGCTGCGATAACGACATTACGCCGCCACGTTCGCAACGTGTGTTGTCGCCGAGAGGCCGTGGCAAATGACCTCTGGCGCTGGTAGTATTCACTCATTCTCGCCGACACGAGGCCACTTCTCACTGCCGCAATTATCTAAAAGGTGAAACTGGCGCAACTTGACAATCGTCGCCCAGATGTTTCACCGATAGCGTCGCAAAAATGCAACGTTTCAGAAAATAATTGGAATAGCGCGTGATTTCCAACGACGTCGAGCTCTTTCCAGCTAGCGACGAGCACACGTTTATCGGCTATCTTCTAGACTGCACGAACGAGTTAGCAACATATTAGCAAGTCAAGTGCATTTAAGGAGGACATGACATACTGAGTTAATGATCTTGACATTTGACCGCTTGGTTTAAATATGGGTTGACCTTTTGCTTCTTGACCTTGCTGTGGCACGTCACGTTGCAGTTGGGAATCTGTGTGCCGAATTTCAACCTGTGCAGTTATTCTCTTGTGAGTCACCCTTACAACCCCCGACGTGAATA
>Ga0126335_1002709_pt1 | contig 10744 bp, 8 predicted proteins | sample OlaspJWI45metaG_FD_108409 | JGI IMG/M metagenome (GOLD analysis project Ga0126335, IMG submission 108409) | Marine gutless worms symbiont microbial communities from Oahu, Hawaii - Olavius sp. 1 OAHU.JWI-45 metaG | ecosystem: Host-associated > Annelida > Digestive system > Unclassified | place... | reverse complement strand
GTTGGTGTCAATCGCACTGCAAGTTGCGAAAAATCAGTAAATAAATCAGTAATTATGGTCGAGAAATTGATGGGCGCATTCAGATGAAAATGACAGCGACTTGCGGTATTCAGAAGTTCCGCTAAAGGGAAAAAAATAAAACACTTGTCAAAATATTGGGGAGCCGGCAGCACAGGACCCCCCCCGCAGGTCAAAAATTGGGGGGGGGGGGTCGCGACCCCTGCGACCCCTGCAACCCCTGCGGCGTTAATTTGACACCTATGCGACAGGCACTAAATTTCTAGAAATAAACCATTAAATTAGTGCCTCTATACAATTGAAAATTGCCGCACTTAAAGTAGATAATATTTTATAGTGGGCAGTTGGCCTGCGTTTAGCGAGTACGAGTGCAAATTGATGAATACGAACAGATTACTGAATCAGTGACTGATGAAACTTGTTAACATCCAATCAGCATGCGTGCAATGAGTACGTTACGTGATTGCAAATTTCTTGCATCAAATAGAACGTGATCTATTTCGTGCAAGAAACTTGCATAAGAAAAATCTTGCTGCAAGTTGCTGCAAGTCGCTATAAACAGACATGCAAGTTTCTTGTACAAGCTAACTTGTACAAGTTTCTTGTGAATTTTTATTGCACGTCTGTCACCGGCATATGCCGGTATTTTTAGAGATTTAATTATAAAATTGAAAAAATAATATAATTCGTCGTTACGACAGTTGACATATGAGTTATTCCAGTGCTGAAGTCATAATTTCGCTTTTATTGTTATAAAAATTGTAATTATAAGTTTACTTGGTAGTTGGTAATTTGGTACTATTCGGTACTAGTCAAAGTACCTGTATAGCAAGTTACCGGTACTCAAGTCAAAAATGGAGAAAGTCAGCTCACTAGCAGTAAGACAATTAACCGGTTTATAACGTTGATCGCATTTTAGATTTGTAGTTATGGTGTTCCGGTATTTATCGTATTGTGTGTTGTTAGCATTTGTGGTTTAATTTGTGTAAATATGGTAAGAATTGTCAAACTGTGCATTTTCAAGCACGTTTCGGAATACTGTAATTACTGTCTTACTGCAGCGTTTACTGACCTAACACTGTACCGCTGCTCAGTGGTGACAGTCACGACTGACGTATAATTATTAGTGTTATTAGTTTTACCGTTGATTTGTAACAATAGAGCTTCACTGTGGATGACGTGCAATTATCTAATTTGTCAGCTGAAAAGTAAATTGTATTGTGTGACAATGTTGCTAGCATGGGCGTCTGAAAGTAAAATCGACAGCGGAGCAGCAGGAAGCAAAACACAAAGAGAGAGAGAAGAAACTGAAAATTTACAGGTCAACTGTTGCAAAGATTTTTGAAAAGGTTAGTGGACTTTTTATGTTTTGTTTGTGGAAGTTATTTTATTAGATTGCAATTATTGTATTTTTGCAGCATAAATGTCTTTTGATATTGTATTTGTTCACTGAAATTCTAGCTTATACCAAATTAGTTTCAGGTAACCAGGACAGTTTAATGCTATAGAGTTTTAGATGTAATATTAATGTGACTACAAGCGTCAGTATTTGAATTTTTATTTTTATGCAGAGAAAGAGCAATGAATTGGATGATGAAATGCTGACACTGACTGCTGAACTACTTTCAAGCATTCCAGAGTTTGCAACACTGTGGAACATTCGTAGAGAATTGATAGAAGACTGGGCAGCTAACAGGTATTTTCTGTCTTTCAGAGGGAGTAGGGAGAAATCATTTACATTAGATGATGTGACAATGTCATGCATGCTCTATTTCAGTTGCACTGACTTCTAGAATACAAAGTTGCATGACTGTTGCGCCAGTTGTTGTCAGATACAGTCATTGACCTACTTATCTGCTTACATCAATACAAATAGTGGCTGTTGCCAGTTTTGATAAGCTGTAGACATGTACATATAATAGTTTCAGTGACAGGATTTTAGGTGTGGAACAGTTTGCCATCTTACTTACGACAGAACATTTGCTATAAACAGTTCAAGCAACAGTGTTTTTAAAATTATTAACTGACTATGGTGCATCATGCCTGTGTTTTTTGCAGCTCAGAAATACTCCTATTTACATGCTTAGTTTCTTCATGTCTATGCAGATGTTGTCTGTGTTTAGAACTAGTGAGGAGATGATGAAGATTTATGACAAAGAACTGTACTTCCTAGAACAGTGCCTTCGAGTGAATCCAAAGTGCTACAGTACATGGCATCAACGCTGCTGGATTATGGACAAAGTGGAAGTACCTGACTGGAAGCGGGAACTTGCCCTTTGTAATAAATTTCTGGAATATGATGAGAGGAATTGTAAGAAGCTTCGTTTTGTTTTTTTACAGTATTTTATATCTGCTTTTCACACCCTGATGTCAGCATTTTTATACCTCTGATGCATAGATAGGTACCATCATTCCAGATGCATTATGCTTTTGGGTGGGTGTGATGTCTGTTTGTGGTTCTGTTTTTCTGTCTTGATGTCCTGAAACTGCAGATACGTTGGCAAGAAGTTTGCATTGTGATGTGTACTTGTGGCAAGTGGGTACCGGCACAGGTCTGTGGAGGCACATCACATTGTTTACATTCTAAGTGGTCAACATTCAGATATTTCTGTCTTTTTTTCTATTATCATTATTTACACATTTGATTGTTTCTGACATGTCATTGCTCATTTCTGTGATGTTGCATTAGTTCATTGTTGGGATTACCGAAGATTTGTTGTACAACGATCCAATGTTCAGCCTATTGCTGAGTTAGAGTTCACCACTGAGAAGATCAGTGCCAACTTCTCTAACTTCTCATCGTGGCATTACCGTACAAGGCTACTGCCACTAGTTTATTCTGATAGAAATCATCCAGTCGGCGTCACTGAAGAAGCCCTGCTGCATGGTAATTTGTCACTGTGACATGGCCTCAGTAAACACTCAGTAACTTATTATACCCTTGCACTGATCCTATACACATTTTACAGCATACAGGTATATTATTTAATTGAAAATCTATTTTAGTGTTGGCAAGATTTTTCAGCCTCGTGCCGCAGCTTTGGCTGCAAAGCAAAAGGCTGTTTGTTTTGCTGCTGTAATGTTATTTATTTATTTTATTCTAGAGGCCCATATCTTTTCACTCGCTGGACGGATTTTTGTCATTTTTGTGCCATTCAATTGGCTTGCGGTGTAATTTTTAGGTTCCATTCACGCGTCTGACAGATCTGCCTATTAAATTTTACAACGGATCAAAAACCGCAAAATTTTGAGCTGTTTTGAGCAGTTTTTATCGACCCCAGAGTGACAAGATTGGACGATGATCATTTCAAAATGTCGCAATTTGTCGAAACACCGAAACAAACCTGTTCTGCAGTCTGCACAGATGACTGGGTTATCATGTCCTGAAGGTTGGTACAGATTGATACCCCGTCTGTGAAATCCATCCAGGGGTTTCGGCCCCCAAAATATGCCAAAACGAAAAATGGGCGATTCCGAAGCCCATAACACTAAAATGACTGGAGATAAATCCATACAGTCCCCTAGTGAAAAGTAGCCCAATGACTCTAGTTTTTCTAGCAAAAATTCGTAATTGTCCATTTAGGCATTTTCACAAAATATTGCTTTTATCGGAGGTACCCCCTCTCCTGACAGCGAAAATTGACAAAACAATCGGCAATATTTTCTAAACAGTAATAGATATAACTAAGAATGTACTAGTCGCTAATAGAAAGTCACGTGCTTTCTGCTGATGCTAGAATCACTGACCATGAATGACCCCCCAGTGATCCTGAATGACTGTTTGGCCTTTTGCAATGTATTTTCACCGAAAATGCAATGTTTTAGAATGAACTACATCAAACTGCTTTAAGCTACCTGTACAGGTTGTGGTTACAGTTTAGAGAATAGATTCTAGTTTACAATGGTATATAACTTATTGCAAAATTCCCAATGGACAAGCCTAAACTATTGGAATAAAGAGAGGCACCCACATGTGGTTAATGAAGTATGAGCAATAGAAAAATTACTGCCAGATTCGGAACATTCTTACATAAAAATAGATGAAGATAGACATATAGTATCTCGGAATGAAATGTAGCTTAAAAGATCTAGTTTCTTGCTGGCGAATTTCTTAATCATTTGTTTTGGGGTTTTTCAGAAATAATGCTTGTAATAGAATCACCCCCTGTTTGTTTTGCCACCTATTTGCCTTTATCCGTGGCATACAACGCTGGCAAGATCACATGGTGCTATTAGGGCTATCGTGAATACACATGTAATCGACCATCTTAAAGATAGTGATGCATTTATAAAGCCGTATGACCTTGACCAGCGTGAATGATGGCCATTATGAATTCGTGAAATCACTGTAACTTGGCTGGAATTATCCATTTGGCTGAAAGGTGGCACATGTCATAACTTGAACAGAAAATAGAATTTAGCCGCCAGTTTGTGCCATTTCGAATTTTGTTTTGGGGTCTTATTTCAGCTCACGATGAAGCTCACTTCACTTAATTCGATGCACCTTTTAGACATTAGAGAGAGTGTGAGTGCATTCTATTAAGTGCAAGGTAGTGCGAGCCAGCGGGCGCATGAGCGAGCAAGTGTGAGAGAGTATGAGCGAGTTCGAGTGCAGCGCGAGGCTGCACATGGCAATACAACTGTAATTGCCACATTTTCTAGTTTTTTTGTCTTAAAAGCAATTTGCAAGAAATAGTTGTGTATAGCTTTTTGTTACATGTACATTAGAAGTTCTAGCTCTAAAATAATGCAGTTTTTGCCAGTAATAGCAAAGGGACTCTAGTTTTTTATGATGTAAGTAGCATCCATGTATTTTTAAGGAAAGATTCCATGCAAGGGCAGCAAAGGAAAGTGGTATACAGAAATTTGCAACTTTCGGTTTCTATGTGCATGTACAGCACATTGAGCACTGCTCATGGCGATGTGTAGTGCTCTCGTTGGCAACTGAACTTCTTGTTTCTATTCTATCATTAGTAATCAAAGTATGTGTATGGTGTTACTCTCGCATGGTACAGTTCTTGTTGCATTAGCTTTCTGCTGTGTGCCACTGTTTAAATATAATGAATGATTGCTGTATGCTTAGAGTTTGACATGGTGCAGAATGCATTTTTCACCGATCCTAACGACCAGAGTGCTTGGTTCTATCATCGATGGCTGCTGGGTCAAGGTCAGCTCAGTTTGTTATGCAGTTGTTTCATTACTCACTATTGTGTAATTAATTAGGTGTGGCAAATTTTTTTACAGTATTTCGTGTCTGCTGTTCACACCTTAATGTCATCGTAGCCCCATAGAACATAAGCTGAAAATAATCAGTACAAGCACACGGTCATTTTTTGTGTGAACTGCTCAGTATGATGTGCAGTTGTCAGCAGTATAATGTGTGCTGTGTCTGTTTTAAGGACAGTCGGTGCTGAGCGTTGCTGATGTTTTTTTCAGCAGATCGGACTCCAGTCTGTTGGTTGTCTTGACAAAACCAGCAAAGGTATTAACTTTTGTCATTCACACTTCACAGTTTTATTCAGCTACCTTTAAATGGTTTTGTCCAAACTTTGCTACTACTTAATTCATTTAATTGCATGTTACAGTATTATTTTTGTTTATGATGTTATTATTGTAGTTGACTGTCATTAAATGTGGATTATTTGTGTCTGTAATTGTTGTTGACACAGCTTGGTACAGAATGCAGGCTAGAGCTGACAGTTGGTGGTGAAAGTAGTGAACACTGTGTTACAGTGTGGCATTCTTCTGCACACACTGATAGTGGTATACTCTGGGTATCCTTGCACTGTCAGTTTTGTAAATTGTTTTAGTTGATTTATGTGTATTTTCTAATGTTTGTAGTTGATAATTTCTGTTTGCAACTGAGATTGAGATTCTTGTTTCTGCATTTGTATTATTAAATAGGTTGTCTTATGGACTGATCATATTTTGCCGCTATGTGGATTTGCTGCCAGTATACATGGATCAACACCATACTAACCCCCCACCCCCACCCCCATGTGGGCTCCAGGGTTGTAAGAATAGACCCACTCCATTTCCTGGCTGGATATTGTAAAAGGCAACTAAACCAGGCCATCCTCAAACCTAGCAGCTTCATTTAATCTTGTTGGTCTGGGAATATTATTATATTATCATCATTAGAGTTGCTGTTGTTATTGTTAAGCCTCTAATCACTCACTCACCATATTGATGCCTCTGTCTTAGACATGAGAAACACTGAACAGCAACTTCTTTGTATTGATATGTTAGCATTGTCTTTTTGGTAGTTCAGCGATAAATATATTTTTATCAATTAATAATTGGTAACTTACTGAGTTAAACAGCAACTTTTAAATTGTATGATCACAATTTTGTCCATAACCAAGTTGAGGCATTAGATTGCAGATTTTAATCCTAAAAAGGATTTTGATGGGACATTTACTGTTAGCTTGTTGAGCTCTGGTGAAGCTGATGAGTCTATAGGACATCAACATTGCTGCAAAGTCACTGGTGTGTGTGATGAACATGGCATGTACTGGAAAAATGCTGACAAGTTTCAGTTTCAGTTCAGGTCTTATACTTGTTCTGTGTGCACTGATGTCACTTACTTTGTGGTCACGGATATGCACACAGGGGCTACATGTACTATAATAATTGCGGAACAAGATGGCAGCAATAACACTGACCATAGAGTTAATTACTAAATGATGACATTGTCATTGTATGATTTGTCTGACTGAATCTTTCATTTTTAGAGCATTCATTCTGATAGTTCTTTTGGATGGTTGATGTCTGATATGTATAATATGTAATGTTGTCATCAAATACAAACTGCAGTATTATTTTAAGTTGTTTTGATTATTACCAATTGTATTCTAAATGCAACATTAATGTCATATTTGTCAGATGTTCATCATAAAACACTTCCATAATTTTACAAGTTTATTTGTATTTGTATTGATTGTGGATATTAAAATTACTATTGATGCACGTGCATGTGTTATTATACTAGGTATAATTGTTGTATTGTCTCTTACTGATAGTCTTTCTTCGTGTACATGTGCAATATATTTTTTGCATTGTTTGCTGTTACTGTTGAATAATTACAAGTGTGTACTGTGTAAATTGTTGGTGCAGTTGTGAGCTGGGTGTTGCCACTGCAGCATGTCTTACAACTGAGCTTGAGAGCTGCCGACAACTTCATGATTTGGAACCAGACAACAAATGTATGACAGTAACTTTATTCTGTTACTGAAGTTTGAAGAACAATGTTTTTTAAATATTAGTATAATGTTTTACAGCAAAGGCGACTCTCTAGCAATCAGATTGAGCTACTAACAAATGAGAGGTAAGGCGGTTCCCATAGTGAATCGTGTAGACTTTTTATGCACTTTTTGGGGGACATTGTTCCTGGTACAGTAAGCAGCTAGAAACTAATTTACATCAATTATGTGATCATACATTTGCATATCATCTTTAGACCATATTACTAGTAGGTCTGAGGTCTGTCTGTAAATTTCTGCCACCTTCAGTTCTACTACAGTCAACAATTCAGCATGCTTTTCACTACTGCTTCGACGTTGTCCATCCAGCATTTTCATCAACCTCCAGGAGTCTGGTAGAAGCTGGCTTCAAATTCAACAAGTGGTGAGACTGTTGCTGCCAGAAATCCTTTTAATGTGTCAACTCAAAATCAGTTCAGTTACATTAGGTAACATACATTGTAGTCACAAACATTGCGAGTACCAATATGTCATTCTAGTTATGCTGATCTGCTGTGTATAGGGGTGTTGTTGACAATGATTTCGCTGATGCATGCTCTTGATCCATTGTCTCATTGTACCGAGATCACTTCATACCTCAGCAAACTCATCGGCATCGATCCAATGCGCACCAACTACTACACCGATCTGCGTAAGATGTTTATGATATTTATAGGTTTGCAGGTTTGTTGATATTGTGACATAAGTATATTCAACATGGTATTGCTAATGTCAGCAAAATTTTAACTGTATTACCACGTGTTTTGCCAGTAATTTTACTTTGAGAAAATTTATTGCTTACAGTATTAGTGATACTATAAGCATAATTATGGCACATACAAATTCACATATTTACTTTATATGTCATTCTGAGAAGTAAACATGCTATTTTTGCTAATGGACGTGTAAATGTAACGATTTCAGTTTGATTATTACCTGCACGGTAGCTATGTGGCAAGCAGGTATTGTTTTTGCCGGCATCTGTCTGTCCGCAGAAAATCTCGAAAACTACTGGTCGGAAATTGATGTAACCTAGTAGAAATATGCCCCATGGTGAATGCTAGAAGTGTTTGCAGTTGATGACGTTTTGCCTTGAGAGCTATTTTCATATTTTTCTAATTCAGGCTATACCTTTCGAATGGCTTGACCTAGCAACTTTATTTTCAGTTTATAGATACATCTTCAAAATATCTAGATCATGATTAAGTTTCAAGGTCATGGCTCCAAGGCCAGGATCATGCAAGCAAAAAAGCGGTAGCGCTCAACTCAAAAAACTACTGGTCGGTAATTGCTGGGGCTTGATCGGAATATATGTTACGATATCGCTAGAAGTAATTCGAAGCTTTTGACATTTTGACCTTGAGACAAATTTTCACATTTTTCTGAATTCAGGCTCTTAAGTTTTGAATCCCTTAAGCCAGCAGCTTCATTTTTAGTGTGAAAGTACATCCTTAGAATACCTAGGCACCTTTGAGTTTCAAGGTCAGGGGATTAAGCTTAAGGTCACGGTCGCAAAACAGCAGCAGCACGCAGGTTTGTGCTCCCCTCAGACACAGTTTAATTTCAGCTTTGTAGTGATTTTAGTGTGGTTAATTTTGATAACAGTAACATTATGCAGTTATATAAAGTTATATAAAGTCAGTCTATAAGGGCACATTTGTATTGGTATCACTTAAAATATTTGTTATTGGTTATCGATTGTACATTTTTGAGGTGTTTTGTGAAATAGGGAGCAGAATTGTCATGGAGATTGCAATAGAAAACCTCCCTGCAAACAGTCGCTGCTTTAAGTTATCGGAACAAGAGTTGACAGTTGCATACTGTCTGGAGCATTTGTTGGCAATGACAGCCATTGATCTATCTGGGAACCATTTGCGACATTTACATGCTGCCTGTCATCTTCAGTTTGTGCGTGAATTGAATTTGAGTCACAACAGACTGACAGACTGTTACGGCTTTGAGCTGATGCCTCGGCTGGAGACTCTAGATATCAGAGATAATGGTGAATTATACATCTTATTTTAAGTGATATGGTTTTATTGTCACTGTCCTTTTTTGCTAATCTGGTTGGGATTTTTTATTAGTTTTTACAATGTAATAATAAATATTAATTATAATTGACACTGTTAGTTCACCCAGTTCAGTGATGGGCCCTGCAAAAAGTTCTGCTGTGACCACTCCATAATTTGCATAGCTGGACTTCTAGGAGACAATGAAAATGCTGGTAAAACACGGTTCTGTGGATCACTTGACAGGCCACATTGTAGCAGTGGTGATATTTTTTATTTATAGTGTACAGTTTATGAATTGTCATGTTTGTTTTAAGCCAGTATGGTTATAGTCAGTGTTTTACAAATAAGTGAATTAATCTCAGAAAGATGATTTGTTTGGTGATGAATGTGCAGATGTACAACACAGGGAGTCGCTGAATTCACTGTCAAAGTGTCTGCAGCTTTGCACAGTTTATATTGCTGGCAATCCAGTGACCTTGCAAGCAGAATTTCGTCAACACTGTTTAGGACAGTCAATATTACTAGTGTTCTAATGATGTGATGCTCGGTGTAATTTGGATTGCATGTTGTGTAAAACTTGCTGGGAGCGGTAATACTTAGTTAAGCACTTTATTTGCAAAATTTTTAGTAAGTAACATCTAGTAGTGCGATCCCGTTGGGCTTAGATATTTGTGAAACACTTTTATTCTTTACTGTTTGTGCCAGCCGGTACTGCCTGGCAGTGCCTGCATAGGTGGTAGAGCCATTTGGTAGCGGGCAGCAGCATTAATTGTGTTGTTTTGGGTGTGTGCGATGTTTATCTGTGATTCTGTCCTCTCTGTCAGTCGTGACGAATAAAGATTTGATTGACTGATTGTCCCACGCTTGCGGCAAGATTGACAGTAAATTGTACGGACGATTCCCATTTGACTACAGTTGCTGTTTTTTAACGGAGTTGGAAATGTGTGTCCAACTTGCAGGCACAGGTGGATGCATGACAGCTTGCCGTAAAGTTTTGTCTAGTTTTGAAAATAAAATCAGTGCATTATAAATAATCCAAGTTGCATTTTGTCCTTTTTGTTCTAAAGATAGTTTATTTCTGCACTAAATAAACTAGAATTTTGATGTCCTATATGTGATAGCATTCAAGGTACAGTATTCTCAAAAATAAAGTAACAAATATGTTGTGTTAATGTTTGTGTAGCATGATTGTCTTGTGCAAAGAAAAATACAAATACGTTGAAGTTCTGAATATTCTTGGAGTGCTGAGATCAGAGATATGCGGTGCCGTGACATACAAAAAGTATAATAATAATAATAATAGTCAGACTATTTCTAACGCGCCGTAACACGACGAAGACGTTACAAGGGCGGTTGACGACTGTCGCATTGTCTCGGCAGCAGTGAGTATTCAGTCACGAGCAGTCAAACAGGTAAGTCTTCAGTGCGGCTTTGAAGGAGTCGATCGACTGGAGGGCGCGGATGTGATGCGGC
>Ga0126335_1002708_pt1 | contig 10748 bp, 10 predicted proteins | sample OlaspJWI45metaG_FD_108409 | JGI IMG/M metagenome (GOLD analysis project Ga0126335, IMG submission 108409) | Marine gutless worms symbiont microbial communities from Oahu, Hawaii - Olavius sp. 1 OAHU.JWI-45 metaG | ecosystem: Host-associated > Annelida > Digestive system > Unclassified | place... | reverse complement strand
TGTTTCACCTGTTACTACCGTATAACCAGAAGTCACGTGACCGCCACTGTGTTTCAAACTAGGGCATGGTTTTACGACACTTTTAACGTCAGACTTTGTTGAGTGAAGAGCGACAGTGTTGTGAGTGTTGGAGAGACGCCGAGCTCGGCGTTCGTGCAATGTGTGCTGTGAGTGATACGACTGGCGAAGACCTGGTGCTAGTCCGCTGAGTCGTTCTACTGTTTTCGCCACACCGTGACACTGGCGTGATCTGTCTGACGAACGATACGCTGACCACATCCAGTTCAAGTACTTCACAGCCCCTAAAACACCCCCAGTCGGACTCTGCGACCGTTCACCGCCCGTCCTCTGACGTCAGCAGTCCGCCGTCTACTGCGCCGTTGCCACGACGCGCCTGCTGCCCTGCGACTGCTGCTTGCCGCTAACTATGTTTTAGGGTGACATTCTCGGTTTTATACTAAGTTGTAGACTCCTTTTCCTGTTTATCGGTTAGAATTCTCCTAGACACTGTATTGAGCCATAGTTACCGTATTCTGCCGTCGTTTTACCGTTTACAATTGGTCATTGCCTGTTTTACCGTTATTACTGCATACCTGTTATTAAAGTTATCTTCTTGTTACAAAGCCGTTTTCTTGGTAATTGTCGGGATCTTCAATTCTCCATAGTAACATATTACAAGTCATATGAGTAACAGCTAAGTCGGCCATCGGGGAGAGGGTAACCCGTAACAGTATACCAACGGCTGAATTACTCCGTGACACTCTTTCTGTTTTGTATAAAGTTCAAATACACGTTACACATAATTTGTCTCTGAAATTTGGTATTGCTAACTCTGTGTGTCAAATGCGGTATTGTGTTATGGACTATTCTGGTAGTTTGCTAAAGTAATTTACTACATGTTTTTTTCTACATTTGGTGCGAAAAAAACTTCATATTTAGCAGCTGTATTGGTGCGGGTTACAGTTAGGGATTGGCAATGGCTGTTAAGCTAATGACAGGCGATTAACTTGTTTTGCTGCTCAACTTCGCGGCTAAGCAAAAGTCGCCCTGCAACAACCTGTGACAGACGTGTCTTGTTGTGCCAAAAAAATTGTGCAGCAAAAGTTTGCAACAAGCGTCTCGTCTGTCATTAGTCTTAGTTAACGTCAGCATACGTAGTTTCACAACCGAGTCATCAAAGAAGCTATACGTGGCGTCGCACAATCACCTGGAAGCTGTAGTAGGCGACTGGATCTAAGTCGGAGACAGTGAACGCGTGTCTGTCTCCTGGGAGCACCTGTCGATATTCTCTGACTGCTGACGACTGACTGCCGCTGCGAACTTTCTTGCTCCAGTATAACTGCGACAGACATCGGCATTTTCAAGCGAGTTGAACGTCGTTTCCACATGCGCTGCACGATGCGTTGCGGTGCGAGTGTCGGCGAGTCACAGCTAGTTTCAGCGAGTACTTTCACTCGCCACGCACCGCAACGCATTGCGCAGCGCAGCTCATGTGGAAACGACGCATTACACAATGAAAACTAAAACCGGAAGTAAATTTGCGACATCGTGGTCGTTCTATTAAGAAGCCGCCCATGGACAGTGACGCTCAGCTGAATTAAGTAAATGAAGGTGACCTAGTTTTTCGTTTGCGATTAGAGTTCGTCAGCATAGGTCTCTGCATGCAAGATTGCAATTATCTATGTCCGGCAGTTACTGTACGATCTGCGACACCCTGGTTAACAGACAGACAAACGCAGACACAGACACACGTACTGTACTCACAGACACCCAGCGATCGACTCTACACTGTAAGATAAGCTCAGCTAAACTATAGCCAGGTGAGTTTAAAAAACAATATAACACGACAAGTCCACCTGGGGCAGTCCTATTATCAAATACAAGACAATTTTCGTTAGCCGAAGAGATAGACTGTTTCGATTTATTGCCTAATAAAAGCACATGTTTGGCATTCGACAAATTATATTGGAATACTTAGTAGTGTTTGACTCTGGCCACCTTGTATCTGACGATGGGAAATTCGGACGAGGTCGGCGGAGACCATGAGATTAACACGGCAACCTTATGATCTCTAATAATTCTCTCGCCCAATGTCACGTTCGTAGGTCGTCCTGGTTTCTTCGGCTCTGTAAAACACCAACAATAATGTTGTGGCATTTTGGACCGATAAAACAAATATTGCCAACGAAGGTCTATTTGGTTTGCAGTATTGCTACGGTTGTTTGATAGCCAGTAGCACTGTATTCTACTAGTAAAGAAGAGAGATGAAGCAAAACAGTCTAGAGAAAAAAAAACTAGAAAAGCCACAAAAAACCCTTTATGTCTCTGCCGCGCCAGTCGTCACAGACGCACGGACGCACAAACGGCAAGGGTCGATCGATATGCCTCTTTCTTCTATAGATGGGCAAAGACACAACTAAATGCCACAAAAAAATTATCAAAAATGGCATAGTATTTAACAAAAGCAATGATGCAAAATCAAGTATTCAAACATTTCGTTGTTCTATCGCGTTTGACGTGGAATTTTTTCAGTATTTGCCACTGTGAAGGTGTCAGAATAAAACAGCTGAAATGAACGTTAGACCTAACTGCTAAAGAGGTACTTGAATGCAAGTTGCCATTTGTAAAATAAGGTTGTGTTTTGTCGGAGCTAACCGCAGAAGTTAGAACTTGGCGACCAAACCCCGATTAGCCTCTCTCTCATAGAACTGCCGCTGTATTTTGAAAACAATTTTTACTAAAGCATAATTTCTCTGCTTTTTCACTAATCGTCATTCACATACGGCAAATGATGGGTATTTTGTTTTCTGAGTTATGTAGCTTTCTAGACGTTGAGGTGATCGTAAGGTCTGACTCACTGATAGCTGTAGTGAAAGGAGAGCTGGGTGCTGACCATCCCTGGCTGCCGTAGATGTTCACAGCCGCTACGCGCACTTGATACCAGTGATCAGACTTGAGATCCGTCAGCGTCGCCGACGAGCTTGTCACCTGATGCATCAAATACGTCACAATAATCTCAACACGCTTCGTAACCATGTCGCACGCCGTCGAGCAGAGGTTTCACTTGCGCTTTTCATTGTAAAATTCAAGCTGATGTCTGGCTGAGAGCAGTAGAAACGGAGATCTACGCCACCAAGTAGGCTAGGTATCTCGAGAAGAACGACGCATGTACACCTGCAGTATTTCACTTCACTCTACTAATATTTATAATGGACTATTGCCGACTACAGTCTGCTTATAGCTATAGGCTACGTAATACACATATTGAAAAGAAAAAAGTGACTCCCGCAAATATGCCTTTTTCAAATGATAACAAGAGGCCAAAGTAATTTGGCAAAGGCTGCTCCGAATGACCCCGCACAGTGAAGCCGAGTTTCAAGTCAGCTTCACTGTGCGGGGTCATTCAGTGCATTCGTGACAGACAGACAGACAGACAGACAGGCAGACTGACTGACTGACGGACAGACACCGCGCATAAAAACTGACATACATTAATTGTGTCGGAAGCAACGCAGGTAGGCCAAGTATAATCGGTTCGCAGAATGAATGCAAGACTACCAAATACATTAATAACGGTTTATTTGTTTTTACAGCACGAATGCTGGATTGCACAACACAGACAGCTAAGCACCAATTGTAAGTTTAGTGCATTTTAACACGGATACGTTAAAGTCGACGGTGAGAGAGGTCGATCCAAGCGGTAGCTGGAAGTGCTATGACCACACGTATAGGACGATCACGGCGGTCCGTCAGAAGCTCGAGCTTTGTAATATTCAACGGTTGTCCGGTCACAAATCACATTAAATTCGCGCGTACTTCGTCAGACGACGACGGCGGTGGTCTCAGAGCCTAGGCACTCGCCTTGGAATAAATGTGCGCACGGCACTGCGGTAATAGTCGATCGTAAATCACTTCCCGATGGACTGACGCCGAACTATTGTGACTGAGCCTGCAGGATTATGTCGCCTCGGTCATTGATGCACGCGTCATAGGTGGCCGCACAGACCATCCCGGCGAGAGCTATGCTGCGACTTCGCGATTGATCTACGCCCGTCGATTGGCCAACCAACACGTCTCCGCTCCAGCTACCGTGCTGTTGCAATTAATTTTCCATGACAAAAGTGTTCGCGCCTTTCATAACGACGGAATTTATCGTGCGACGACACATTGCATTACAATGCACGCAGCTAGGTGTGAAAGTTATTCGTCCGTCGTGGGTAGCGATGTAAAGACATAATGGAGAGATCAACCACATGATAGGAGGGCACCGGCACTGGCAGGCACCTGTCTGCTGGCTTTAATTAGTTCACATCCACGTCTTCTTATGTGCTATTTACCAACAAAGTAAAACTATAATGCAGATGTAAATCCACATCTTGTGAAAGAATATACTGCGCGTCTTATTAGTGTGTCTCTGTGTTGTATTTTACTCGATCTGTGTTGAGTGTAGGCCTATGTTAGATTAAGATCTGACTATCCTTCACACTGTTGCGGTATTCTTGTGTTTTGATCAGCCTTCGTGGCTAATAAACACAAACATCTTGCTGCGTTGGTGTAATAGTGTAACCTTGGGTGACTGCAGACTGTAGTGGTTAGTAACGTAGTTCGCGACTCAGGAAGTTATGTGTTCGACGCCGAGCAGCAGCTGTGGGTTAGCTGCGTACGCCTACTTGCCCAGTGAGGCGTGAGGGTTTGAACAGCTAACAACTGCGATATCCGCCACGTAAAATGATCTTGGTCAGACTGTTTGTTTACCCACATTTGTGGTGCCTAGGCGAACTCAGCCTTGCATCCCTTCGGGGTCGGTAAATGAAGACCGGATTCGGCTGGGAAGGCAAAGACAGGTATGGTTTACTCCATTCGTGAATAAACGCGTGGGTGGCAAAGAAAACGGTGCCAAGCTTGCGCGCTTTTGCGCCGAGGTTGCTGTCGTGTTTAGTGTCCTCTACCTCTCTCTCAATCTCTCAAATATTGGGGATGTTAAATAGACGTGATCGATTTTTCCGAGACTTTGACAAGTGACAGACAGGTCACTTGTTCGGTGAAACAGTGGGTGACTGCACTGCTGCGGTAGGTCAAGCGACTCCTGTAGACATCGACATGTCACTCACTGCCATCAGCGACTTGAAAGCAACAGTAACGAGATGAAAGCAATGCGCGAACTGCGACGTGCAGCCCAAATGCCTGTACGTGTACGCGAAATTGTAATGACTACATCTTTTTGTAGAAATAAACGGTATCGCAGAAGCGCTCATATATGGCACGCGTTGTCAATGGATCACACCATTTTACCTGCCACCTACGCATTTATCTACGAATGGAATGAACTGTACCTGCCTTTGCCTTCCTAGTCGAAGCTGGTCCTCGTTTACCGACTCCGGAGGAATGAAAGGCTGAGTTGACCTAGGCACCACAACGGTGAGGACTGTTAGCTGGCGGACAATCCAAATCTGAGATTAAGAGAGGGGAGTGGGAGAGAAAAGATTACAGAAGCTTGTACACTATGATAAAAGTATTATTATGATTGTATGTGGATGACAAAACATCAGACTTCCGGTTCCGTTGTAAAAAAATAAAAAATTATTTGTTGCTATGTTGCTCCTTTTTTGCTATTATAAACCGTAAATTTCGAAAGTTATTGTTTTGCACGTTGTTCAGTCAATTGTATATGTAACAGTTTTTCTACAGGATGAAGAGAAGAGTATTGAAAGTGAAACCTGCAGTAAGTGGTTCCATGCCATGTGCACGTGAGGATTTAGACAATACAGAATTTGAAGTTTTGGCTCGACACACTGAAGGTTGCATTCAATGGTATTGCCATGCATGCAGTGATACTCCAAAACTTATTAGAACGATACACAATATTCAAGACAAACAGTCAAAGCTAGAGATAGACTTGCAGAGAATATCATGTTATTCATATGGTATACTAATAGTAGGGTAATCTTGTGGATTACAGATTTCCTGGATAAAAGGCTATTTAGAGTTACAGTCGATGGCAAATATTCTTTATGGCATGAAGTCGTAAGTGGTATACCTCAAGGCAGCATTTTGGGACCTCTTTTATTTATTTTATACATTACTGACTTACCAAGTTTCTGCAGTGATACGCATACGAAGTTATATATATACGCAGATGATACCAAGTTATATAGACATATTTTTAAAAGTGAAGATTTATATAAATTGCAAGATGATATACACAAGTTAAATGATTGGACCGATCAATGGCTACTTAAGCTAAATGTAGATAAGTGCTGTGGTATGACTTACACAGCAAATACTAGTAATTTATGTAATACAAAATATTAGATTGAAAATAGTAATAAGTGCTATATACTTGTAAAGGTAGATTCTGTTAGTGATCTGGGAGTGAGATTTGACTTAAAGCTAGCTTTTTAGACCATATGAATGAAAAAGTTAACAAAGTTTATAGTATGTTAGGTAGGCCTACCATTAAAAGAAATTGTATATATTTAGATAAACATTCTGTTGTTTTGTTGTATAAGGCTATGGTTAAACCGCATTTAGAATATGCAAACTCTGTATGGTTTCCATATAAAAAAGAGATATTGAAATTATTTTCCATTATACAGAAAGATTAAAACAACTTATGCTTCCTACGCTAAAATACAGACGTTTACGCGGAGACATGATAGCGGTTTTCAAAATAGTTCATGATGTTTATCACTTGAAAGCTGCAGTAGAACTGAACTTTAATACATTCAGTACAACAGAGGAAATAAGTACAAATTACAGAAATCTTCATGTCATTACAACATAAAAATACTCGTTTAGTTCTAGAGTAATAAACATGTGGAATAGTTTGCCAAATAACGTGGTTGAGGCTGATACTGTTAATACTTTTGAGAATCTTCTATTGGTCTAATCAAGATGTTTTTTTAATTTTAACGCCGACTTAATTGTAACTGGAAGTCTACCAATTTGTATGTGAAAATAACGTTATGATGCGGGCAAAGAGAACTACCTGCGCCCGTCAGAACACATTAGATTGGATTGGCCACGGAAAACAAAACAAAGGATACAGGCCGTCAAAACATCGTTTGAACTTTGAAGAACATTCAGAAGGACCGTCGCTAATCGTCTGTGACAGAAAATAGCGACGTAAATTTGTAATTCGTTTGCGGTTAGACATGGTTTGATCGCGTTTTGTACTAGTCAATAATGTGAAATGACCTATAATGTGTTGGGTAAGACGTTAAGCCTTTACTCACTCACTCATGGAATGTAAAACTCCTCTACCGTACTACAACTACTACTGCTTCTGCTAAGCCGATACTCAACTCGGTGCTTCTGGACACGTCCGCAGCTGGTCAAACACAACGAAGCAGAGGTCTGTGGACTAAAGCGTTTTGTCAAGCGAACGGCGCAATGCAAACAGACGTGCCGAGCGTTCGGCCTGACGAGCACTTAGTCGGCTTGTGAGCAAGAGAGCGCCGACCGCCGTCGACCAGCACCACAACACGACTCGACCATCCGCCGTCCGGCGTCTAATGGAATGACGGCTGACAGAAATTCAATTTCCGATGAGTCCGCGGCACGACAGACATACCGGTACACACGCCACGCACTGGCGACGGACACCTTGTTTACTATTAAATGCAGAAAATCAGCAGACATCTGACACATGCCGACTTCTTTCAACGCTACGACCACTGGTTTTCAGTTTCTGTTTCGCTTGGTTAGTTCGGCTGCAAGCGGTCATCCGTAATATGATGTAGTATTGTGATGGATACTGTACTAACTGTAGGGGTTGCGGAGCTACAGCGGGGGATAGACCGTGAGTAAGAAAACATTTTACCATTATCATTCTTTACCATCTGTCCTGAGTAGATTACAGTCATTAATGACGTTGTCTACTTATTCTGTATTCTACCAAACCTAAAATATGAAGTCAGGAATATTTGGATTTGTTGCATAAGATGAGTATGCCTACTCTCAAGACTCTGATTCCAGATTCACGTCATGTTATTGTACATTGGCTGCCGGTGCCATCATCCGGGAAAAGACGCAAATGCAAGTAGACTAATACAAAGGCGGTAGTTGTGGTTCATTATAGTAGCGCACAGTTAGCGGACTAGTCATGCAAGAAGATCGAGAGATTCAGTGAACGAAAATCAATGTAGGTCTAACGTACGAGTGAGACGCGGCTGTTATTTCCGTTCAGCAAACATCATATTTAGTGTCGCATGTTTCACGTTGTGATATCTAAAGTCTAGCATTAAAACTTTCTGCTGCATTGTTCTCTAACCACGCTACCGCATCATGTTATAGTCAACCTGAGCACGTAATTCGATGTTTGTTTTTCGGCGAGCTAGCTCCGACAGACCCGCTGGTGGCGGCAATTGTAATGCTTGATCAACATCAAAGACCGAGCGAGATTCATACTGATATCGCCGTAAACGGACGTTAGCCGATACTCATCCGGCGGAACCGACTTATGACCGGATATTGAAACCGACCGGCTTCGCATACGTAATTAATGCATCACGATGCATGCAGACTTCATACAGGCCTAGGCTTCACGTCATATGCCACCAGAGCACGTGAGTATGATTTGCCACTGTCTTGTATAATGAATAATAGCTGAACATCGGTAATAGCTTTCTCACCACAGATGCACCGTCCGTAGTTGCACAAGATGCACTAATCTTGTAATCGAATAACTCAGAGAGGCTTAGCGCACTGCATTCATGAACGTCGAACCATTTCCATTATCAGGTCTGACACTCACTTCTAGACGACCATCAATTCTGTATACCGTAACATAGTCTACTAAGGTGAAGATGACAAACATAATATAAGAAGCTTTATTTCATCACATAAATAATAATGAAAATAATTGAAACAAATGGATGAAACAAATACAAGCACATGGGTAAATACGATCATTTAAGCGACTCAGTATACACCAATCATCACATTTTGAATAATGTTATAGCTATTATATTTAGAGAGGTTAAGCATTTCTTTAAAATTTTTTTACATTTTCTGTTATGTTTAATACAACAGTACATAATGACTCCTAAACAGAACTTTCGACCTAGTATTAATTGCTTCGTACGTAAGTAAGTACATTTATAAAGCGCGCTAAAAACTAAAAACCGCAGATAAATTGGTAGACTGTTCCACAGACATGGACCAGTAGCAGTGAAAGATCGATCGCCCAGACTTGTGCGGTGGTACATGTATATGATATTTTTGAAATGACCTTTAATAACCATTAAAAGCAATCCAGTTACTAAAAAGTCATAGTCTATGTGACATCGTTAGATAATTTATTAACAATGTATATCACTACACTTGATGCATGGGCAGCCGAAAAACATCGCATATTTTTCATGTACCACCCATCTTCATACGCACTTTTCAAACAAGTAAATTTATTAATTAATAATTTTTTTATTGTGTTATTAAAATGATCTGTCAAAATTTTGCCACAACGTTTTTTGTGAGAAATCTAACATGGTAGTGATATCAAGCGAAAAGACATAAGGCAGACAGACTGGTATGCGTCGTTGAATGAGTAGTTACCTGTTCAATCTGTTGCCATGGAGACATCGTGGAGTCATCATGATGACGGTGAGCGTGCCTGCCGTGATGTGTTCTGCGCTGAATCAGATAGAGCACCGAGCCTGCAGTGTTATTAGGCAGAACGGCGTTCCACATCACGTCGACGCCGCGACCTCCTCCCTTGTCCCGCACTGAAGGACGACCAGGTATATTCGGCATGCCTGATCACAATACACCACCATAACAAGTTTTTCGAAACCGCCTCAAAACTTATCTCTTTTCCCGATCATTTCCTTCCTAACTGTTTTCGGTTTCTAGTTCTGCTCACCGTGTATAGTAATGGTTTAGCAGTATTTGTACTTTAGGCCACTCTAAATAACTCTAATGTAATGTAATGCAATGTAACAGGTGTCCAACGTAATACCAACCTTGAAGAACAACTACAAACTAGTAATAAGCGAAAAAATCTCTGCCTTTTTGTGTACGTGTTTTACTCGTCAAAACATCAAGAAACCAAGTCTCAACTACGCAGATGTCTGCTCAAGGTGTGAATTCTGCCTTGCTTTGATCTTTACTCGTCAAAATAATAGCTACGCCTGCTTGTCAACCGATATAAAGGCTTACGCTCCACCAAACTCCTTTCTTTTCAAATTTTATTAAATAATGAATAATGTTCATTTTACTCGTTTTTAGTTGATATAATCTTGCTTGGTATTATGGCCGCTGGTTATAGATCGGATTGGTATTTTGTCGGTTAGCAGGCTATTATGTCGGCTTCCCCCTCCATAACCGATAATTGTATTCATTATGATTCAGCAATAAATGGTAATTGCACGTAAAGCTGTCACGTCGTCGTCACGAGAAAATAGGCCGAAAAAATAGGCTAAACACTGTTTATGTGAATGTTCCATGTAACACTTAACATACACATAAACAGCGATTAACCTACATGTATTATTTTCTACATGCAAATTTACGATAAAATAATTCAGTATGTTTGGCATTGATGTATTTTACACGCCTGCGTATCTGAGTGGATACCGATTATTTTGTTACGTTAAGGCCTGTAAAAAAACAAAAGGGAGGTCATGCGTTGATTTATTCGTTTAATTTTGTTGCTTGTTTTCTGGCAGGTGGCGTAGTCTGCGACTAGCTGCCACACATACTGCAAAAACAACTGCAATTAAGTTGGTGATTGTCGGCTGGCGAACTGC